>Ga0116188_1003960_pt1 | contig 10654 bp, 11 predicted proteins | sample AD_JPNTR2_MetaG_FD_89807 | JGI IMG/M metagenome (GOLD analysis project Ga0116188, IMG submission 89807) | Active sludge microbial communities of municipal wastewater-treating anaerobic digesters from Japan - AD_JPNTR2_MetaG | ecosystem: Engineered > Bioreactor > Anaerobic > Digestate | place...
AGGAACCGGAAGCTATATTACATAGGCGTTACAGCAATATTACAGGGGCATTAAATTTACATAATTGGACTAAATTCAGCAAAAAATAGCGGATTTTTATGGTATAATAAGTCGAAAACATACGGTCAGGTATCAGGCACCAAACGAAGATTACACTGTATTATTTCACATCAGGGGGTTATCATGTTGAAAAAGGCGGCGGCATTTATCCTGGTTTTGGCAATCCTTTTGTCGGGTACCAGTGCGTACGCGATGAAGGAGCAACAGCTTATTTTACATATGGACGGCAAACAGATTACATATAAGGCTCCACCGGTTACGATAAAACTAAACGGGAAAGTACTGAATACTGATGTCCCCGCGGTAATCATAGACAACAGGACACTGGTGCCTATAAGGGTAATAACCGAGAGCACCGGTGCCGATGTGCAGTGGGACGGGCAAAACTACGAAGTCACTATAAACACCGCTGACAAGAGAGTAAAGCTAAAGATAAACAGCAGCGAGATGGAAATAAACGGAAAAAAGGTAGCGCTGGAGGTTCCTGCCAAGCTTATTAACGACAGGACCATGGTCCCGGTCAGGGCGATAACCGAGGTGCTGGGGCTTGAGGTGGGATGGGACAACTCAACATACACGGTGCTCCTTACTTCACCGGGGGCAAGCATACTGGGCCTTAAATACGACAGCGAAAAGGATGCGGTGGTGCTTAAGACCACCGGCAGCGCCATGCACCGAACAATGTTTCTCCAGGAGCCGGACAGGCTGGTCATAGACTTTTTGAATACCGTATTCCGGTCGGATACAAACAGGATAGAGATAGGCAGGGGCAACATAATAAGGGTGAGGGCGTCACAGTTCGAAGTAAACCCGAACATTTCAAGGGTTGTGATAGACCTTGTAAGCCCCTCCGGGTACAGCATTGACTACGATGAAAAGGAAAAACAGATTGAGATTAGGACGGTTAATACGGTAAACGGAATATACTTCGATGACGGGGACAAAGACCGGAGAAAACTGGTGGTGGAAGCCACTTCAAGGCTTGACTTCGAAACCATGACCTTGCAAAAGCCGGACAGGATAGTGGTGGACATGTTCAACACAAGGTTGGGGAACATGCAGGACAGTTCGGTTGCCATCGGAAGGGACGGCGTAAGGTCGATAAGGTTTTCGCAGTTCGAGGAAAACACCGTAAGGGCGGTGATAGAGCTTGACCACGCCCTGCAGTACAACGTGGAGAGCAGCGAAAAAGGGCTGGAGGTGCTTATAGACGGTTTCCCGCTTTCGGCGATTGAGTACGTCGGCACCGGCTGGAAAACCGGTACCCTTACGATAGATGCAAAGGAGAGGGTTGAATACGACGTAGAATACGACAAGGATGAAAAGACCATTACCATAGAAATACCCGACAGGGACGCCTTTATCGAGGAAGGGGAAGTGTACATCAACAACGGTGTGGTGGAAAGGATAGTATCAATACCCTATGTCTCTTCCAAAAAAGCGGGTTACGTAGTGGTCTACCTTAAGGAAGATGCCAGGTATAGGATAGCCTCGTCGAAAAGGGCCCGGGAAATAGTGCTGGAGTTGTCGGCGATACCCTCCCTTTACCAGGATACGCTTATAGTAATAGACCCCGGTCATGGAGGCGAGGACCCGGGGGCCAGCCACAACGGTGTTAAGGAAAAGGATATTAACCTGGACGTGTCCCACCGTTTGAGGGCGCTGCTGGAGGAACTGGGCTTCAGGACGCTGATGATAAGAGAGAAGGACACCTTCGTGGACCTGTACGATAGGGCGGGCATTGCCAATGCCGCCAATGCCGACCTGTATATAAGCGTGCACTCAAATGCCCATGAAACCGACAGTTCCATATGCGGCGTGGAGACGCTGTACTATCCGTCGGAAAAGAGCGAAACCGACAACAGGGACAACTACACGCTGGCAAAAATAATACAGCAGGCGCTGCTTGCGGAATTAAAGACCATGGACAGGGGGATAATTCCCAGGCCGAACCTGGTAGTGACAAGGGAGACAAAGATGCCGGCGGTCATTGCCGAGCTTGGCTTCATTACAAACGGCCAGGAAAGGGCGCTGCTTCTTACCGAAGAGTACAGGCAGAGGTGCGCCCAGGCACTGGTAAACGGAATAGTGCGTTATGTGAATGATGTACTGCTGACCAATAACTAGGGATAATTACGCAAAAAGGCCGGAGCGATTTCATTCCCCGGCTTTTTTGGTGTTGACTTTATAAACAGGAAATAATAGTATTCTCTTTGTATATTAAATAATAAAAACATAATCTTTAATACTAATCCTATGGAGGGTATCATATGGGTATCGTATTCAATTTCCTATTTATATTTTTTGCGAGGGTTGTGGATGTATCCCTGCTAACGGTAAGGATGCTGATGATAGTGAGGGGGAAAAAATACCTCGCGGCAGTCCTGGGTTTTTTCGAGGTGACCATCTATATCCTGGCCCTAGGCCGGGTTATGGCTTCGCTGGATAACTGGGTAAACATACTGGCATATTCCTCCGGCTTTGCCGTGGGCAACATTGTGGGAAGCGTTCTTGAAACCAAGATGGCGATAGGAACCATCATGGTGCGAATTGTCCCAAAAAAAACATGTGACGAGGAGCTGGCCGACGAGCTGCGAAGCATGGGCTTCGGTGTTACAATGATCGATGGCATAGGCAAGGACGGGCCTGTTTGCCTGCTGGACACCACGCTGAACAGGAAGGAACTACCGGTGCTTATGAATTTCCTTAAAAAGACCGATGCGGAGGCCTTTGTCACGGTAAGCGATGCCCGGGAGACCAGGGGCGGGTATATAACCAGGATCAAGAAGAAATAAAAATCATAGCGTCCATTCCTCCCTAATATATTTTATAACGGGGACATATAGGCGTCTCCCGGCACCAATCAAAGAAAATTGGGGAGGAATTGGGATGTATAAGCGCGTTTTAGCGGGAGCAATAATAATCTGCATGGCTTTCCTTGTGATTGGCTGTGAAAACCCTGTCCGGATGCTGTTGGACTGGATAAGCGGCGGGGAACAAGCCCCCGGGGAACCGGATATGCCGCCGCCGCAGCAGCAAGAAAGCGCCGACACGGTGCCGGATGCAAGGATGAGGGAAACCGTGCTGTATTACAGGGACAGCGAAGGGTATCTTGTTCCCGTTTCGGTTGATATAGAGTGGGAAGAGGGCATAGCCAGGGCGGCGCTGGAAAGGCTGATATCCGACGACGAGCTGTCGGTGATGGCACAGGACACCGGGCTCTTTTCACCTATCCCCGCCGGCACCCGGGTGCTCGGCCTTACCATAAGGGACGGGTTGGCCAAAGTGGACCTGTCGCAGGAAGCATTGGATTGCGGTTCGGCTGAGGAAGAGGAACTTATGATAAAATCGGTGGTTTACACGCTGACCGAGTTCAACACGGTGGACAGGGTACAGTTCATGTTTGAGGGAGATGTGCCGGAGAGCCTTACGTACGGGACCCGCACCGCAAACCCCGTATCAAGGGAGAATATAAACCGGTTGGGCGGCGCCGGAGGCTCAAGCGTAACGGTATATTTCCATAGGATGAACGAGAAGGGCTTTGAATACTTCGTACCGGTTACGCTGGGGACCGGGACAGCCGGGTCCAGCATGGACGTGGCAATAAGGTGCCTGTTGGAGGGACCGCCGGAGGGAAGCGGCCTGCAGTCAGCCATCCCGGCGGATGTGAAAATAAATGGAATGGGAACAAAGAACGGCATAGCTTACCTGAACTTTGAAAGGGGTATATTCGACTATGAAGGTGGCGACGCCGTGGGCGAGAGGATTGTAAAGTCCATTGCCCTTACCCTTAAGGAATATCCTGCGGTGACCGGGGTGGTGTTCCTGGTGGACGGGCAGCCGGCGGTACTGCCCACCGGCGTGGTACTGGAAAGCGTTATTGATGTGCCGGTGTTTGCAAACCAGTACAAATAAGCACAAATTGTGATATTATATAAGAAGCTAACCCGGATGGCCCGGCCAAAGGCGAGGCAGCGGGCCGCTTTTGCGGGGGAAGGAGTTGAATGGGCTTTGAGAACAGACGGAAGGCAGTTTGACGAGCTGAGGCCGGTAAGGATTACCAAGAATTTCACCAAGTACGGCGAAGGGTCGGTGCTGATAGAAACCGGGGACACCAAGGTACTGTGCACCGCGTCGGTGGAGGAAAAGGTGCCCCAGTTCCTGAAAGGCTTGGGCCAGGGTTGGATTACGGCGGAGTATTCCATGCTGCCAAGGTCCACCGCTGTCAGAAAGGTAAGGGAAATAACCAAGGGAAGACCGGAGGGCAGGACCCATGAAATCCAGAGGCTTATCGGCCGGTCCCTTAGGTCCGTGACGAACTTGGACAAGCTGGGCGGCGAATACACCATATGGATAGACTGCGACGTGCTGCAGGCGGACGGCGGCACAAGAACCGCGTCCATAACCGGGTCCTACGTAGCGCTGGTCGATGCGCTGGGTTATATGAAAAAACAGGGAATCATAGGGGAAATACCGGTTACCGACCTGGTGGCGGCGGTCAGCGTTGGTATAGTGGACGGCGAGGTTCTGCTGGACCTGTGCTACGAGGAGGACAGCAGGGCGCAGGTGGATATGAACCTGGTGATGACCGGCTCCGGGAAAGTGGTGGAAATCCAGGGTACCGGTGAAGCCTTTCCTTTTTCACTGGACAAAATGTACAGGATGGTTGACCTGGCGGCGGCCGGTATAGGAAAGCTGGTGGAAGTACAGAAAAGGGCCCTGGAAGACGTACTGCCGGGAGGTTTGAGAAATGACGGAAAAGATAATGGTGGTGGCCAGCAGGAATAGAAAAAAGGCTGTCGAGATGATGGAACTCTTAAAGGACCTGGGCTGGAGGGTACTGTCCATGGATGAAGCGGGGGCGGACATTGAGATTGAGGAGGATGGGCTTAGCTTCGAGGAAAACTCCTATAAAAAAGCCTTTCAAGTGATGAAGGCTACCGGCAAGACCGCCATTGCGGACGATTCGGGGCTGGAGGTTTATGCCCTGGGGGGAAAGCCGGGAGTGTTTTCCGCCAGGTTTTCGGGGGAAGGCGCCACCGATGAAAGCAATAACCAAAAGCTTCTTGAAATGATGAAAGAAGTCCCCGAGGACGAGCGGGGAGCCAGGTTTGTATGCGCAGCGACGGTGGTGTTCCCCGACGAGACGTATTTTACCGTCACGGGTGAATGCGAAGGGCAAATACTGTTTGAGCCAAGGGGCACCGGCGGTTTTGGTTATGACCCGCTGTTTTTCGTCCCGGACCTTGGCAAAACCTTTGCGCAGCTGGACGCCGAGACTAAGAATTCCATAAGCCACAGGGCAAAAGCGTTTTTTAGGGTAAAGCAGCTGCTTTCGTGTGCCGGAGGGAACAAGGCATGAAAATCGGGATAATAAGCGACAGCCACGGCGACAATAGCGCCGTCGAAATGGCGGTAAAGCATATGACCGGCGTGGATGCCATTATCCACCTTGGCGACTATGCGAGGGACGGCAAGTATATAAAGAAACTTTACCCGGGGCAGTTGTACGTGGTAAGCGGGAACTGCGATTTTTTTACCGATGCTGATACTCCTTCCGAGCTTGTGCTGGAGATGGAGGGCAAGAGGTTTCTTGTTACCCACGGGCACAAGTACAGGGTGAAGGATGGACTAAACACGCTGTATTATAGGGGACTGGAACTGGATGTAGATATAGTGCTGTTTGGCCATACCCACAGTTCCCAGATAGTGGGGGTGGGAGGAATGGTACTTTTAAACCCGGGAAGCGTTTCAAGGCCCAGGAATACGAAACGGCCCACCTATGGAATAATTGAAATATCAAAGGGCAATATTAAACCCGAGATAAACGAATTTTAGCCTTATTATTTATTGACCCGAAGGCGGTTTTGGTTTACAATAATATCACTGCTCCATGCGGGCAGGCGGTAAATTTTGAACATTGACAGTCAAATACCGGTTTGCTATAATTATTAGATGTTGGAGATTGTGCGGGTGTAGCTCAATGGTAGAGCCCTAGCCTTCCAAGCTAGTCGCGTGGGTTCGATTCCCATCACCCGCTCCAATTTTGCGCCTGTAGCTCAGGTGGATAGAGCAACGGACTTCTAATCCGTGAGCCCGGGGTTCGAGTCCCTGCAGGCGCACCATATACGCGGTGGGTATAGCTCAGTTGGTTAGAGCGCCAGATTGTGGCTCTGGAGGCCGTGGGTTCGACTCCCACTATCCACCCCACTATATTATTGGGGCGTAGCCAAGTCGGTAAGGCACCAGACTTTGACTCTGGCATTCGTAGGTTCGAGTCCTGCCGCCCCAGCCAACCCATGACCCATTAGCTCAGTAGGCAGAGCACCTGACTTTTAATCAGGGTGTCCCGCGTTCGAGTCGCGGATGGGTCACCATGTAATTTGCGCCGATGCAGTGGCGCATAAATATGCGCCCTTAGCTCAGTTGGATAGAGTCGCTGACTTCGAATCAGTTGGTCGGGGGTTCGAGTCCCTCAGGGCGCACCAGAATAAAAGCCTTGCAAATACTATGTTTGCAGGGCTTTGTTGTTTTTAGGTTATTGTTTACATGGATGTTTTCATAGGGCTTCTATGTCCTCTTATTTGAATGTGTGATCTAAAGCTCTTGCAGCTGCCTGGTACTCATGTCCATCTATTAAGCTTTCTATATCCTTGCGCATAAATCTCCATTCTCTACCCATTTTTACGGCTTTGAGCCTTCCATCTTTTATCATGTTATATATTGTTTGTGAACTTACTCTAAGAAGGTCAGCAGTTTCTTTGACATTTAGCAGTTCCGGTTTTTCCTTCTCATCTAGCTCAGCCAATCCTCTGCATAGGTTTTGTATCATGCCTACTTCTTCATCTGAATATAGCATTTCGCCACATTCTGGACATTCTAATGCTTTTACCCCATCTATTGTTACTTTGTATTTTCCCCATCCGGTGTTAATGGATGCAGTTATTTCTTTCATAGCACACCCACACATAAAACAATTAATATTCACTTGGTTCTCCTCCTTTTAAAAACCCCACCAATACACTCCCAAACTTCTTCCATTGTACGGCAGACTGTGATGACATGTGGCTTAGGATAACAAGCTGCGACAACCACATAGAATTCAGGAAACTCTTTGGTTGCTTCCTGGATTACAACTTTAATATCTCTACCATGGTCCTGAAGCTCTATCGGTTTACCGGTAATAATGCATGCTTTTACCTTCTCTTTATCTATACACCTTTCAGCCATTTTTTCTATTGAATGGGGAGTGTAATACAATTGTCCTTTTTTCACACATTCTTGAATTATTTTGAAAGGAATCTCGCTCATTATCTTACCTCACTTTATTATATTATAATAAATAAAAAATACAACTATTTATTATAAATTGTGATAAAATATTATAAAATATTAATACTCATTATATAGTGTTTAGTCTCAGGTTATAAACCCGGACAAAAAAATTGGTACATGTATCCTTCATTAATTCTCTTCCTTGACCCAAAAGAAACTGGCAAAACAAAAAATTCCCTTGTACAGATGTTATTAGTAAATATAAGCAGTTTAAGTATAGGCAACATATATTTCCAATACTGTATTAACTTGCCCATGAAAATTATACAAGGTTTAGGCATGGAATGTAAAGTTATGACATGATATTACAAAAAAAGAGTATTTGAAATGTACTCTCAGCCGTGCAAAAGACCCGGTGTGTCCGTAAAAAGACATCCGGGCCTTTTTTCCGGGACTAATAATAATGATTGTAAATGGCCGGGCCCGTCTTGTCATAGTACTTATGAACATGCAGCGGGTCGCCGGCATGGGCTACATAGCCTTTGTATTCATGAACATGGGAGTTGTCCCTTGAGTATCTGGCAGGGCCGGTATAATCTGTATAAAGGTGGCGGTGGCCGTCGTCAAAGGAAGTACTGCCGCATATATAGTGAATGTGTGAATTTCCAACCTGGACGACAGGGCCGGTTACGCCTTCCATTCGATGCCGGTGCCTGTCATCCACGCTTGTTTCATTTCGATACTCGTGTACATGGGGCCTTTGGTCGTAGTCGTGGTCAGGCTTCTTATCTCGGGCATACACGGTTTGTACCCTCCCTTCTCGTTTTCTATGCCTGTTCAGGTCATTATATTTACGAAACAGGATAGGTGTTAACGCCTATTAAACGAGATTTTGCTGATACTGGGATATCAACCGGATGGGAGCTGCCGTGCCGGAACGGATGAACCTGCAGGCTGCCGCAAAGTATGCGGTGTATTTAGTTACTGCTGTCCGGGCTGTAAGAAGTCCAGGTAATCGGAAAAGAACTGCCTGCAGTATTCAAACAGAATAAAGGCGTCATTTTCAAAAAAGCTGTCTTTAAGCCATACAAAATAAATATCCCGGTAAATACTGAAGTTGCGAATATTTATTTTTGCCAGTGACTTTTCTTCAAGGTCTTTTTGGACCGCAAATCTATACAAAAATGTTATTCCCACGTTGTGTTTTACCAATTCCTTAATAGCAGTAGTGCTTCCGATTGCCATGGTTTTCTTGAAATCTCCAATGCTGTATCCTTTTTCAGACAAAATGGCCTCCAGGTTATTGTATGCTTCCGATGTCTGGGAGCGATAGATCAGTCTTTCGTTTATTAGTTCACTAAAATCGATGGGATTCTTGGCAAAGGGATGGAACGGAGAGCAGACTGCAACGGTCTCTTCGCGGAAAAGATGGGCGCATTTGTAATCGTTTGCCCGGAAGCTTCCGTCCGTGATGACGAAATCTACCTCTCCCAAGTACAGTTTATTAAGCGCTTCTTTGCTTTCCGCGACAACCATGTTTATCTTCTCATAGTTATATTTCTCCAGGTACTTTGGCAACACTTCCGGGAGTATAAACTCACTTATTATTCTTGTGCTGGCAAAACTCAACTCCCTGGGTGAATCAATGCTGGACTCTATGATTTTTTTGAATTTTTTATCATTAATATACATGGACCTGGCGAATTTCTCCAGAAGCTTACCCTGCTTTGTTATATTTACCGTTCTGTCCTTGTAATAGACCAGTTTTGCCCCATAGGCTTCTTCCAAATGCCTTATATGTTGTGATACGGCGGGTTGAGTAATATGCAGATTTGCTGCTGTTTGGGTAAAGCTTTTGGTCTTACATAAATCAAGAAATGTTAATACTTTTTGGTCCAGCATTATTATCCGACCCCCCTATATTGAATTAAGACAAACTGTTTTAGGAGTTGGTTTATACTTGTTCCAATTTTTAATTCCAGGGCAGATAGAATTGCTGTAAAGGATATTATATTAATTATATTAATAAATCCATAATTATTTATAATTATATTTTATGCAAATATTGTGATATTATCAACTTAAAAGTACGGACAACATGATTTTATAGGTAATTCATAATCTCAATCCAAGTATATTATTGCATTATACATATTCGCATGTAAATAGCCAATTGCAGTATATATAAAAAAATGGGTTATGGCAGCTCCTCCCAATTCATAAGATTAATATACTCAGGGTTCTTGTTTATGCCAATAGGCTATTGAATCCGGTATCCAGCCGATAATAACTGTTACTGAGAACGGCAGGCAGTTCGATAAAACGTCTACGCAGAAATACAAACAGCTTTCAACACCACATCCCGTTGTCATACAATTTAAGTTAACAGCCGCACCTTGACAATTCCCTGCACTTGTAAATCATTGACTGCGGCATTGAGATTCGGAGCAATGTGCCGCGTTGGATTCCGATACCATAATTGTTCCCTGTTGTCGAAGGATATGGTTCCGCATGATGTATAGATAACATGTAATGAGGTGGTGATAAGAATGGTACTTGGCAGAAGATGTCTTGCGGATTCCTCATAATATCACTGGCGGATTGAAACCATCATTCAAATCAGGCAGGAGGTTAATGACATGGAAATAACTATTGGTATTGAAATGAGAGATGAATACAAACGATTAGAGGTTGCAAAGGGAGCCTTAAAGTTTGTGCGAGATTTTATGCTGGTCAAGCCCGGGGAAAATGTCGTAATAAATTATGATACCTGTATTGACGAGCGCGTAGTAAAAGCGCTGGCTGAGGCTGTATATGCAATTGATGGCGTGCCTTCGGTAATCTACACACCCACCGGTACCGGCTTTTATGCGCAGAGCAAACCTCCCGCTCCTTTGGCTGCGGCCGTTTGCAGTGCCGACGTGTGGATTGAACTTGCCTATGCGCCCATTATGCACGGCGAAGCTTACCGCCAGGCGGTGGATGTAAATGGAGCCCGCTATATCTGCGCCACCGGTCTAGACGTGGAAATGCTGGTCAACTGTATTACAAAGATTGATATAGATAAGGTAATTGAACTGGGAGAATACTTCAAGGCAAGGATTGAACGGACTGAGGAAATAGTTGTTACGACAAAGCAGGGAACCAATCTGCGGGGTAAGATGGGGGGAAGAAAAGTACGGCATTCGGGAATAAAAGCTAAAGAGAAAGGTTATCCGGTTATGATGCCCGGTCAAACCAGTTGGTGTCCAATCGAAGAGACAATCGAAGGTACCCTTGTGTTTGACGGGGCAATTTTTCCGCCGGAAAGTATAGGGGC
>Ga0116188_1003964_pt1 | contig 10652 bp, 9 predicted proteins | sample AD_JPNTR2_MetaG_FD_89807 | JGI IMG/M metagenome (GOLD analysis project Ga0116188, IMG submission 89807) | Active sludge microbial communities of municipal wastewater-treating anaerobic digesters from Japan - AD_JPNTR2_MetaG | ecosystem: Engineered > Bioreactor > Anaerobic > Digestate | place...
AAGGGCTTGCGCGTGTTGAGCACGTAGCTCTGGAAGCCCGCCGGCAGCTTGTGCGCGAACTCGCCCTTGACGAGCTCGCCGCTGTCGAACTTCTTGCCGTTCACGCGACGCGCCCAGTCGCCGGCGCTGAAAAAGCGCATCAGATCGAATTCGCCGGCTTTCAGCGCTTCGAGGCGGGCGGTGGCGTCCTTGTAGATCTTCACTTCGATGCGGTCGAAGTTGTTCTGCCCGCGGCGCACGGCCAGGTCCTTGGCCCAGTAGCCCGGGTCGCGCAGGTAGGTGATGTCCTTGCCGAAGCGCACCGGGCCGATCTTGTACGGCCCGCTGCCGATGGGGATGTCGGTCACGACCTGGTCGAAGGGCTTTGGCCTGCCGCCCTCCATGCCCCAGGCGCGGCTGAATACCGGCAGGCCGCCGACCGTCAACGGCAGCTCGCGGTTGGGCTTCTTGAAGCGGTAGCGCACGGTGCGCGGGTCCACCACCTCCACGCCGGCCACGTCGATCAGCAGGGTCTTGTAGGCGGGCGAGGTGAACGGCCCGACCAGGGTTTCGTAGCTGTACGCCACGTCCTGCGCCAGCACCGGGTCGCCGTTGTGAAAGCGCGCCTCGGGCCGCAGGCGGAAGGTGGCCGAAAGGCCGTCGGGCGCCACCTCCACGTCCTCGGCCAGCAGGCCGTAGCCGGTGGCGGTTTCGTCCAGCGAGCCGGTGAGCAGGCTGTCGAACATCAGCTCGGCCAGGTAGGCGGGCGCGCTGCCTTTGATGGTGAAGGGGTTGTACTTGTCGAAGGTGGAGGTGCGCTGGTTGCTCACCAGGCGCAGCTCGCCGCCCTTGGGCGCCTGCGGGTTCACGTAGGCGAAATGTGCGAACCCCGGCGGGTACAGCGGCTCGCCCCACAGGGCGTAGGCATGCGCCGCCCACGCGGGCAGCGCCAGCCAGCAGGTGGAAAAGAGCAGCCAGAATCGCATGCGAGAATTCTGCACCACGCTGGCACGGCGCCCGCCCTCGGGGGCCTTTGCCGAACCTTCCAGGCCAGCGCATCCACCCACCCTTTCGCTACAGGAGTTCCACCATGGGCTTTCTCACCGGCAAGAAGCTGCTCATCACCGGCGTGTTGTCCAACCGCTCCATCGCCTACGGCATTGCGCGCGCCTGCCACCAGCAGGGCGCCGAGCTCGCCTTCAGCTACGTCGGCGAGCGCTTCAAGGACCGCATCACCGAGTTCGCCGCCGAGTTCGATTCCCAGCTGGTGTTCGACTGCGACGTGGCGAGCGACGAGCAGATCGCGCGCATGTTCGCCGACCTGGCGCAGACCTGGCCCACGTTCGACGGCTTCGTGCACAGCATCGGCTTCGCGCCGCGCGAGGCGATTGCCGGCGACTTCCTCGAAGGCCTGTCGCGCGAGGGTTTCCGCGTGGCGCACGACATCAGCGCCTACAGCTTCCCGGCCATGGCCAAGGCCGCCCTGCCCTACCTGAACGACAAGGCGGCCCTGCTGACCCTGTCCTACCTGGGTGCGCTGCGCACCATCCCCAACTACAACACCATGGGCCTGGCCAAGGCCAGCCTGGAAGCAAGCGTGCGCTACCTGGCCGAAGCGCTCGGCCCCAAGGGCATGCGCGTCAACGGCATCAGCGCCGGCCCGATCAAGACGCTGGCGGCCAGCGGCATCAAGGACTTCGGCAAGCTGCTGGGCTACGTGGCCAGCGCCGCGCCGCTGCGCCGCAACGTCACCATCGACGATGTCGGCAACGTCGCCGCCTTCCTGATGAGCGACCTGGCCAGCGGCGTGACGGCCGAGATCACCTACGTCGACGGCGGCTTCAGCCAGACGGCGGGGCTGTCGACCGACATGGTCGGCTAAAGCCCTTGCCTGCAGGCCAAATCGGCCCCTGGCGCTTGTCTGGCAAGCGCCAGCAGCTATTGATTTGATAGTATGAAGCGGCGCGCCCTGCTGCTTGGTGCCCTGGCCCTGGGCACGCACGCCTGGGCCGGCCCGGCTGACCAGGCGCCGGCGCTGCTGCTGGCCCAGCCCTGGCAGTCCGGCACCGACCTGGCCGACTGGTGGGTGAGCGAGAAATACGACGGCGTGCGCGGCTTCTGGGACGGCAGCGCACTGCGCACGCGCGGCGGCGAGCGCATCGCCGCCCCGCCCTGGTTCACCGCCGGCTGGCCCGCCACGCCGCTGGACGGCGAGCTGTGGGCCGGGCGCGGCGGCTTCGAGCAGGCGCAGTCCGCCGTGGCGCGCCAGAGCCCCGACGACGCGGCCTGGCGCCGCCTGCGCTACATGGTGTTCGACCTGCCGGCGCACCCCGGCACATTCGATGAGCGCCTGCCCGCCCTGCGCGCCACCGTCGCCGCCATCGACCAGCCCTGGGTGGTCGCCGTGCCGCAGCAGCGCGTGGCCAGCGCCGCGCGCCTGCAGGCGCTGCTGCGCGAAGTGGTGGCCGGCGGCGGCGAAGGCCTGATGCTGCACCGCGGCAGCTCGCATTACCGCGCCGGGCGCGGCGACGCGCTGCGCAAGCTCAAGCCGCACGACGACGCCGAGGCGCGCGTCATCGCCCACCTGCCCGGCCGCGGCCGGCACGCTGGCCGCCTGGGCGCGCTGTGGGTGCAAACGCCCGAAGGCCGGCGCTTTGCCCTCGGTAGCGGCTTCACGGACGCCCAGCGCGCCGACCCGCCGCCCGTGGGCAGCTGGGTCACGTACCGCCACCGCGGCGTGCACCCGGGCAGCGGCCTGCCGCGCTTTGCCAGCTTCCTGCGCGTGCGGGCGGACGAAGCGCGCTACCGGCCCTGAGGGGCGCTGCGCGGCTGCCGCGGCCGCCGTCTGGGTCCCCCGCTGTCGCGGGGACGAGCAGGATCAATCGGCTTGGCTTGTCGAGCGGGCCGCTGGCTCGCGCGGCCCACCCTTCAGCCACCGCGCAGCGCCGCCCAGGCCAGCAGCAGGCCGATCAGCAGCGGCTGGTGCAGCATGTAGTAGCTCAGGCTCCAGCGCCCCAGCGGCGCCAGCCGGCGGGCGGCGGCGCTGGCCGGGCGGGCCAGCCAGGCGCGCAGCGGCGCCCACTGGGCCGCGCCCACGCCCAGCCACAGCACGCCCAGCCAGGGCAGCAGCGGCACGTAGTCCTCGGTGACCGGCTTGCGGGTGACGATGCCCAGCCAGTTCAGCCAGCGGCCGTCCAGCGCCTGCGCCAGCGCGGGTGGCGCGGCCTCGCGCAGCCAGGCGCCGGCCAGCGGCGCGGCGGCGATCAGCAGCGCGCCGCCCAGCCAGGGCCAGGCGCCGCGCAGCGCCCCGCGCACCAGCAGCGCGCGCGTCAGCAGCAGCATCAGCGCCATGCCGTGCAGCACGCCAACGCTGATCCAGCTCTTGGGGAACATCCACCACGAACCCAGCGACACCAGCAGCGCGCAGCCGGCCACCTGCGCCCAGCGGCGGGCAAAGCGCGGCCAGCGCTGGCCGGCCTGCACCGCCAGCGCCTGCCCGGCGCCGGCGCACAGCAGGAACAGGCTGACGATGGCGGTGCGCTGCGCCGTCCACACCGGGTCTGCATAGAAGTTCTGGCGGATGTGGCCGAAGTGGTTGAGGTCGAACGCGAAGTGGTAGCCCGTCATCCACAGCAGCGCCAGGGCGCGCAGGGCGTCCAGGCGGTCGTGGCGTGCAGCTGCCGCGCTCATGGTGGCTTGGCGGTGCTGGCGCCCTCAGCCCAGCACCTGCTGCGCCGTGCGGCCCACCAGGCGGGCGTACAGCGCCGGGTCGGTGTCGCGTTCGCTGCCGATCAGCAGCAGGCGCGCGCCGCCGTCCAGGCCCAGGGCGGCGCGCTGCGCCGGCGACTGCGCCACGGCGATGGCCGCCGCCAGCCCGGCCACTGCCGATTCGCCGGCGACGATGGGCGCGTCGCCCCCCGTCGGCGCGGCCAGCAGGCGCATGGCCTGCACGGCGGCGTCGTCGCTGACGGTGGCAAAGGCGTCGGCGCCGGTGGCCAGGATGTCCCAGGCCAGCAGCGACACCTCGCCGCAGGCCAGGCCGGCCATCAAGGTGTCCAGCGCGCCGCTGACCGCCACCGGCTGGCCGGCGCGGGCGCTGCGCATCAGGCAGTCGGCGCGCTCGGGCTCGACCACCACGAAGCGCGGGCGCGCGGCGCCGTCGCGCTCCCAGAACCAGCCGCACACCGCCGCCGCCAGCCCGCCCACGCCGCCCTGCACGAAGACATGGGTCGGCCGCTGGCCGAGCTGCTGCACGGCTTCTTCCACCATCAGCTGGTAGCCCTGCATGACGTCGCGCGGCACGTCCATGTAGCCGGGGTAGGAGGTGTCGGAAATCACGTGCCGCCCCAGCCGCCGCGCGTCGGCGTCGGCCTGGCGCACGGCGTCGTCGTAGTTGCCCGGCGTGCGCACCACCTGGGCGCCGAAGGCCTCGATGGCCGCCTTGCGGCCCTCGCTGACGGTGGCGTGGATGTAGATCACGCAGCCGCAGCCCAGCAGCTGCGCGCCCCAGGCCACCGAGCGGCCGTGGTTGCCGTCGGTGGCGCAGGTCACGGTGATGTGGCGCGCCAGCTCGCGCAGGGCGCCGCCGCGCAGCTCCTCGGTGGTCACCGGCCGGCCCAGCCGGGCCGACAGCTCGCGCCGCAGCAGCCGCGCCACCGCGTAGGCGCCGCCCAGCGCCTTGAAGCTGCCCAGGCCGAAACGCCCGCCCTCGTCCTTGTAGGCCACGTCGGCCACGCCCAGGCGGGCCGCCAGCGCGCCCAGCCGGTGCAGCGGCGTGGGGGCGTAGCCGGGCCAGCGCGTGATTTCGGCGCGCGCCTCGGCCAGCGCGGCCTGACCCAGCACGGCGCCGCGCCGCGGGCCGTAGGCCTCGTCGCGGCGCGCGGCGGGGTTGAGAAACAGCTCGGCGCGCAGCGGCGGCAGGGTGGTGGCGTCGTCGGTCATGGCGGTGGCGTGCGGGGCGGTGGGTTGGGGGTGGCCCGAGTATCGGTCGAACCGGGCCGCGCTATGGCGCCCGTGTGCGGTATAAGCGTTCGAGACTGTTGCGGTGACCGCCCGCGGGCCCTTCGGTATTACTATCATTTACATAGCTGCTTGCGCTCGACAGACGGGCGCCAGAGCCCAAAAGACCAGGAATCTCCCAGACGTGCAATCGGCCAGCGACCAGTGGTTTGACGAGGCGTACTACCAGCGCTACTACTACGACCCGCGCACCCGCGTGGTCGATCCCGAGCATGCGCGCCGGCTGGGCGACTTCGTGGCCAGCTACCTGGCGCACCTGCACCTGCCGGTGCGGCGCGTGCTGGACATGGGCTGCGGCATCGGCCTGTGGCGCGAGACGGTGGCGCGGCACTTTCCCGCCGCCCGCTACCAGGGCGTGGAATACAGCGACTACCTGTGCCAGCGCTACGGTTGGGCGCACGGCTCGGTGCTCGACTGGCAGGCCGACGAGCCATTCGATCTGGTCATCTGCCAGGGCGTGCTGGCCTACCTGAGCCCGCCCGATCTGCGCCGCGCGCTGGCCAACCTGGGCCGGCTGTGCCGCGGCGCGCTGTACCTGGAGGCGGTCACGCTGGAGGACTACGAGCGCGACGCCATCGACCTGGAGCTGAGCGACCCGCGCCTGCACCGCCACCGCGCGGCGCTGTACCGGCGCGGCCTGGCGCCGCAGTTTCGCGCCGCCGGCGGCGGCCTGTGGCTGAGCCGGCGCGCCCAGGTGCCGCTGCTGGCACTCGAATCGCCCGACTGAACGCGCGCCACCGTCCGGGCCGCCGTTCCCTGGGGATAATCCGCCCATGCCCCTGCCCCACCAGATCGAACTGCTGGCCCCCGCGCGCGACGCCGACATCGGCATCGAGGCCGTCCACCACGGCGCCGATGCCGTCTACATCGGCGGACCGGGCTTTGGCGCGCGCGCCGGCGCCGGCAACGCGGTGGCCGACATCGAGCGCCTGGCGCGGCACGCACACCGCTTTGACGCGCGCGTCTTCGTCACCCTCAACACCATCCTGCGCGACGACGAACTGGAGCCGGCGCGCCGCCTGGCCTGGCAGCTGTACGAAGCCGGTGCCGACGCGCTCATCATCCAGGACATGGGCCTGCTGGCGCTGGAGCTGCCGCCGATCCAGCTGCACGCCAGCACGCAGACCGACATCCGCACGCCGGCCAAGGCGCGCTTTCTGCAGGACGCCGGCCTGAGCCAGATCGTGCTGGCGCGCGAGCTGGATCTGGCGCAGATCGCCGCCATCCGCGACGCGCTGGAGCCGGCGCGCTGCGGCATCGAGTTCTTCATCCATGGCGCGCTGTGCGTGGCCTACAGCGGCCAGTGCTACATCAGCCACGCCCACACCGGCCGCAGCGCCAACCGCGGCGACTGCTCGCAGGCCTGCCGCCTGCCCTACCAGGTGGTGGACGCGCAGGGCCGCTTCGTGGCCCACGACGCCCATGTGCTGAGCATGAAGGACAACAACCAGTCGCTCAACCTGCGCCCGCTGATCGACGCCGGCGTGCGCAGCTTCAAGATCGAGGGGCGCTACAAGGACATGGGCTACGTGAAGAACATCACCGCCCACTACCGCCGCCTGTTCGACGAAATCCTGGACGAGCGCCCCGGGCTGGCGCGCGCCAGCTCCGGCCGCGTGGCCTTCGGCTTCACACCCGACCCGCTGCAGAACTTCAACCGCGAGTTCACCGACTACTTCGTGCACGGGCGCCAGATCGACGTCGGTGCCTTCGACACGCCCAAGAACCCCGGCCAGCCCATCGGCCATGTCACCCGCGTGGCGGACGATCACTTCGATCTGCAGGCCGACGACCCGACCCTGAGCCTGGCCAACGGCGACGGCCTGTGCTACTGGGACCAGCAGAAGGCGCTGGTCGGCGCCCAAGCCAACCGCGTGCAGCCGCTGGACGACGGCCGCTGGCGCGTGTTCCCCAAGGACGCGCTGGCCCAGCTGCACGACCTGCGCCCGGGCACGCCGGTGCACCGCAACCGCAGCATGGACTGGGTGCGCGCGCTGGAGAAGAAGTCCGCCGAGCGCCGCATCGGCGTCTGGCTGACGCTGACCGAAGCGCCCGACGGCCTGCGCCTGAGCGCCACCGACGAAGACGGCCACACGGCCCAGGCCCACGCCGTCCTGCCCTGGAGCGCGCCGCGCGAGCAGGCGCAGGCCAGCGCGCGGCTGCACGAGGCGCTGGCCCGGCTGGGCGAGACGATCTTCACGCCGCTGGACATCACGCTGGCGCTGCCGCGCCCCTGGTTCGTGCCGCCCAGCGTGGCCAACGCCCTGCGGCGCGAGGCCATCGCCGCGCTCGAAGCCGCCCGCGCCGCCGCCTGGCAGCGCCTGCCGCGCGCCGCGCCCGTCGAGCCGCCCACGCCCTACCCCGAAGACACGCTCAGCTACCTGGCCAACGTGTTCAACCACAAGGCGCGCGATTTCTATGCGCGCCACGGCGTGAAGGTGATCGACGCCGCCTACGAAAGCCACCAGGAAACAGGCGAGGTCAGCCTGATGATCACCAAGCACTGCGTGCGCTACAGCCTGAGCCTGTGCCCCAAGCAGGCCAAGGGGGTGATCGGCGTCAAGGGCACGATCCGCGCCGAGCCGCTGCAGCTGATCAACGGCAAGGAGCGCCTGACGCTGCGCTTCGACTGCAAGGCCTGCGAGATGCACGTGGTGGGCAAGATCAAGCCCGGCGTCATGCAGCGCGCCGAGCGCGAGGCCGCCGAGCACGCGCTGCGCTTTTACCGCGCGGCCCCGGCGGCGACTTCGGATTCCCATTGAAAACCGATCGCAGCGCTTGCCTGGCGTGCGCCAGCAGCTACACTGAACATAGCAACCCATCAAGGACCGAACCATGAAGATCCTGCTGCCCGTCGACGGCACCGAGCTGTCCCTGCACGAAACCCGCTTTGCGCTGCGCCTGGTGCGCGAAGGCCTGCGCGCCAGCTTCGTGCTTGCCAACGTGCAGGAGCCGGCCTCGTTCTACGAGATCGTCACGTCGCAGAACCCAGGCCTGATCGAAAGCGCCGCGCAGGAAGCCGGCGAGGACCTGATCGCCCCGTCGGCCCGCCTGCTGGCCGAGGCCGGCGTGCCGTTCGAGACCGCCGTGATCACCGGCGATCCGGCGCACGCCATGCTGGACTTGATCGAGCTGCACGGCTGCGACATGGTGGTGATGGGCTCGCGCGCGCTCGGCCCGATCCGCCGCATGCTGGAAGGCGGCTCCACCTCGCGCCGCCTGCTGGACGACGCGCCGGTGCCGGTGCTGCTGGTCAAGCCGCCGGCGCCGGTGGACGATTAAAGTTTTTCCGTCTGCCCGCTGCTCGGCTGCCATTTCATCAGGTGCCGCTCGGCCAGCCCCACCAGGCCGTCGAGCACCAGCGCGAACACCGTCAGCAGCACGATGCCGGCAAACACCGTGTTGATGTCGAACGAACCCTCGGCCTGCAGGATCAGGTAGCCCACGCCGCTGGCCGAGCCCAGGTACTCGCCCACCACCGCGCCGACGAAGGCCAGTCCCACCGAGGTGTGCAGGCTGGAAAACACCCAGCTCATGGCGCTGGGCACGTACACGTGGCGCATCAGCTGGCGCGCGTTGGCGCCCAGCATGCGCGCGTTGGCCAGCACCACCGGGCTGACCTCGCGCACGCCCTGGTAGACGTTGAAGAACACGATGAAGAACACCAGCGTCACCGCCAGCGCCACCTTCGACCAGATGCCCAGGCCAAACCACATGGCGAAGATGGGCGCCAGGATCACCCGCGGCATGGCGTTGGCGGCCTTCAGGTACGGGTCCAGCACCGCCGAGGCGAACGGCGACAGCGCCAGCCACAGCCCCACGCCCAGCCCCGCCAGGGTGCCGATGACGAAGGCCAGCAGCGTCTCCAGCAGCGTCACCCACAGGTGCTTGTAGATGTCGGCGTCGGTGACGAACCAGCGCCACAGGCGCTGCGCCACCTCGACCGGCTTGCCGAAGAAGAAGGCCACGGTGTCCGAGCCGTTGGCGGCCAGGTGCCACGCCAGCAGGATCGCCACCAGCAGACCGACCTGCCAGCCGCGCAACATCAGGCGGTTCATGCGGCCTTCCTTTTCTGCTGGTCGTAGCCCTTGAGCACCTCGTCGCGCAGCACGGCCCAGATCCGCGAATGCAGCTCGACGAAGCGCGGCTCGTTGCGGATTTCGGCCACGTTGCGCGGGCGCGGCAGGTCGATGGCGAATTCGCCGATCGGGCGCGTGGCCGGCCCGGCCGACAGCACCACCACGCGGTCGGACAGCGCGATGGCCTCGTCCAGGTCGTGCGTGATGAACAGCACCGCCCGCCCCTGCGCGCTGCCGCTGGCCGAGGGCGCGGCCCACAGATCGAGCAGCTCGTTTTCCATCAGCTGGCGGGTCTGCACGTCGAGCGCCGAGAACGGCTCGTCCATCAGGATGATGTCCGGGTCCAGGATCAGCGTCTGCGCCATCGCCACGCGCTTGCGCATGCCGCCCGACAGCTGGTGCGGATAGCGGTCCTCGAAGCCGGCCAGCCCCACGCGCGCCAGCCAGGCGCGGCCCAGGCGGTCGGCCTCGACGACGCCGGTGCCGCGGAACACCAGGCCGGCGATGACGTTGTCCAGCGCCGTCTTCCAGGGCATCAGCGATTCGGTCTGGAACATGTAGCCGGCGCGGCGGTTGAGCCCCGCCAGCGGCTGGCCGAACACCCGCACCTGCCCGCTGGAAGGCGCCAGCAGGCCGGCGCCCACGTTCAGCAGCGTGCTCTTGCCGCAGCCGGTGGGCCCGACCACCGACACGAACTCGCCCGGCGCCACCGCCAGGCTGGCGCCCTGCACCGCCGTGTAGCGCTGGCCGGGGGCGTCGCGGCTGGTGAAGATGCAGGTGATGTCCTGCAGGTCCAGCGCGGCGGCTGAAGAAGAATTCATAAGCAAAATTAGCCTCAAACCCAGACAGGTCGAGCGTCAGCAGCTATCAAAAACATACCGCACCAGCGCGCCGTGCGGCGGGTGCGCCAAGCGGTCCCGGGGCTCAGCCGTACTTGGCGGCGGCCTTCCTGGCGAAGTTGTTGGTGTAGGTCTTGCCCAGGTCGATGGGCTTGTCCTTCAGGCTGTCCTCGAAGGTTTGCAGCATGCGCAGCGCGGTGGCCGGGCCGGCCTCGGGCATCAGGCCGTCGGGCGAGATGGCCTCGCGCACGCGCTCCCACGCCGCCAGGTACAGCGCGCGATCGCCCAGCAGGTACGAATCCGGCACGGTCTTGACGATGTCCGACGGCCCCGCCTTCTGCAGCCAGCGCAGCGCCCGCACCATGGCATTGGCCAGCGCCTGCGTGGTGCCCGGGTTGTCCTGCACGAACTTGACTGGCGTGTACAGGCAGGCGGCGGGCATCGGGCCGCCATAGACGGCCTGCGTGTCCTTGAGCGTGCGCGTGTCGGCCACCACCTTGATCAGGTTGTCGCGCTGCAGCATGGTGATCACCGGGTCGAGGTTGGCGATGGCATCGACCTGGCCCGACTTGACGGCGGCGATGGCGCCGCTGGACGCGCCCACGCCGATGAAGGACACGTCGCTGGCCTTCAGGCCCGCCTTGGCCAGCACGTAGCTGGCCATCATGGCGGTGGACGAACCCGGCGCCGTCACGCCGATCTTCTTGCCCTTGAGGTCGGCGATCGACTTGTAGCC
>Ga0116188_1003965_pt1 | contig 10650 bp, 9 predicted proteins | sample AD_JPNTR2_MetaG_FD_89807 | JGI IMG/M metagenome (GOLD analysis project Ga0116188, IMG submission 89807) | Active sludge microbial communities of municipal wastewater-treating anaerobic digesters from Japan - AD_JPNTR2_MetaG | ecosystem: Engineered > Bioreactor > Anaerobic > Digestate | place...
CAGCGCATTGTCCGCCATGGCTTTCGGCGGATCAAAAAACGCGATGTAGCCCAAGAGCGTCAGCTCATTCTCGTCCTGAACGGAAAACGCGGTTTATCCCGCGGAAATTCCCGATAAGCGATCCCCAGAACCCGAAAACCGTCGCGGTTGAGACGTTCAACTTCTTCGAACAGATCGCCGCGCAGCATGTCCACCAGAGGGAAAACCTCGTCATCAATCTGATAACGGGTGCAGCAGGAGTAAATCTCCTCCACCGCGCCTTTGCAGATCAGCACATGGTCGCCCTCATATTCGACAACAACGGACATCCGGCGGCGCTGGAAATCGAAAGGCAGCTCGTCGACCAGACGGCATTGGCTGGTATCGAGCTCTTCATGCTCAAGGATGGCGCGGTCAATCAGATTGCGCAACCCCGTCTGGAAATAGCTGTTGAGGTATGCGTAATTCAACACCTCATCGCTGATATTGCCCAGAATGTCGACATGCCGCTCCAGAACCACCCTGTCCTGCGTCAGGGTTCCCGTCTTGTCCGTGCAGAGAATATCTATCGCGCCGAAGTTCTGGATGGCAGGCAGCCGTTTGACGATGACCTTCTTTTGGGCCATTGTCAGCGCACCCTTGGCCAGATTGACGGTGACAATCATCGGCAGCATTTCCGGCGTCAGGCCGACGGCGACGGAGATGCCAAAGAGCAACGCTTCCATCCAGTTGCCTTTGGTCAGGCCGACGATGAAAAATACCGCACAAACCAGGACAAGCATGAAACGGATCATCAGCCAGGTGAAGGAACGCACGCCCCGGTCAAAGTTGGTTTCCTCGCGCTTTTCGGCCAGCTTCTCCGAGATGGCCCCGAAGAGCGTTTCGCCTCCGGTATGAACCACCACGCCCCGCGCCGTGCCGCTTGTGACGGACGTTCCGAAAAAACATGCGTTGGGAAGCTCCAGCGCGGATTGAGCCTGATTGGGCCCATTGGCCGTTTTTTCCACCGGCATGGATTCACCGGTCAGCGAGGACTCCCCGACAAAAAAATCCTTGGCGGCAATCAGGCGCAGATCCGCCGGAACAATGGAGCCGGCCTGCAAAAGAACAATGTCTCCGGGGACGACTTCGGAGATCCGCACCTCCATCTCCTTGCCATCTCGCAAAACATAGGTGCGGGATTGCACGCGTTTGCCCAGACTATCCACAGCGCGGCTGGATCGGCGATCAAGAATGTAGGACAACCCGACACTCAACAGGATCATGGCGCCTACAATGACCGATGCCGAAAATTCCCCTAGGAAAGCGGAAATGAGGGCAATCACCAAAAGCTGAACGACGAGCGGGCTTTTCAAACGCTGAAAAATATCCGCCCAGAATCCCTTGCGCTGAAGATGGGCCAGTTCGTTGGGACCGAAGCGGTCCAGTCGACGCTGCGCCTCGTCCCCGCTCAATCCGCGTGACGATGTCTCCAGAATTTTCATCGCCTCGGCAAGGGGCACTGAACACAGCTCTATCAAACGACGCTCGGCGTCGCTCGGGGCGTTTACCGAACGCTCCGGAACCGTTGAGGCATGGAAAGGATTTTTTAAAAAAAATGGTTGCTTCTTGTTCATGGTTCACCTCATTGCGGACCGCGACGGACTCATCTTTGCGGCCGGAGGCGAACCGACAGGCTATACAGGAAAGGAAAACCGGCCGTTCACATCGCGTGCCGCAGGGCGGAAACGTCTCGGTCCAGGGTCGTCAGGGTCTTCCTGAAGCGTCTCTTGGACTGCGACCGAACAGCAATGTTCGCCATATCTTTCGCTCATGTCAATTTCTCCATGGAATATGGTTGTTAACGTGACCCAGCCCTACACCCTTGCTTTTCCTATGTCAAGTTTTTATTAACGCCTTGCATCATAAAAAAATATGGTTCGATGAACCATTGACTTTTCCCCCTCATCCTGCTAGAAAAAAAAAGGCGATGGAGTCCGCCATCAACTGCCCGACGGGCTGATGACTCCTGCAAAGCAATGCTGACGCAGGAGTGTAAAAATGGGCAGAAACAGGCGGGCGGTCGTCTCTGAAGGAATAATGCTTATCCTTTTTTCTCCAAATTCCCCCCTCGAATCAGCATCGGGTCAAAACGATTTTTCAATCTCAGCCTCAAACGCGGCTGAATGAACATCGGATGTTGACGATGGCAGATTTCTTATGTCCTCACGGCTGGGAAGCAATAGAGGCGCAAGCCGACCGGTGCAGCGCTTGTGGTTATGATTTAAAGGAATACAAAAATCTTTCCTATGGAGAAATTGGTCCGTCCCATTCGTGAACGTCGCATGGTCTCTGTTCAAATCTCGGGTCGATGGACTTCCATCTGCACTGCATGGGGTTTTGTTTGTGCCGCCATTGTCGGACTTGCCGGAACCATTTTGATGAGGCGCCTACATCACCCGGAAAGTCGCCCATAGGTTCAGGAGGAAGAACCCGTGATTTTTGTCGGCCGCGACGCTGAAATAAAACAAATGATCAAAGCAATCCATCAGGAAAGGAATATCATTATCGAAGGAATATTCGGCATCGGCCGCACCAGTTTGATCAAAAAAATATCACATTCCCTGGCTGACGAAAGAATGTTTATTTTCGTTGATTTCAGCCAGACCCCCGGCAAGATGAGTGAGAAAATAATGAAAGAACTCGGCCTCTCCCGACGCGTGAGAAAAACCGGCAGGAAGATCAAATACAAGCCCATGCGCTACCGCATTGCAACGGCCGGATTGTCGGTTAAGGACAAACCGGTCATCGTTCTGGACAATGTGGGCGGATTGACGCCTCAAAAAATCATTTTCTTGAGAAATCTCATGGAAGAGAAGCGCTTTCAGTTTATCGCCATTGTCGAGAATTTCATGCCCCTGAATGATTTCATGCGTCTGCAAGTACAACTTTATCCAGCCGAAACCATTACACTGAAATACTTAAGACCAGAAGAGGTTTTCTCGCTTATCCGTTTATATTCCGATAAATATCATTTGTATTGGCCGGACACTTATATCCGGAAACTGGCGTCTTGGGCCGGCCGTTATCCTTTAGGCATTATTGAAATGATTAGAAAACAAGCGGCAGAAAGGAATTCAAAATGAATGAAGGAATCTCCGTGTCAGAAGCCATAAACATTGCCCGGGATTTAAAAAAGACCCGCGGCTGCGCCGTCTGCAATCATATCGGCGACAGCGTTCTGCATTTTTTTTCTTCCTGGATTTATGATCTCGCGGAAAAAGAGGAAGCGCAGAAAGAAAATGCCCGACTGCGCGGACTGTGCCCCTTCCATACCTGGCAGATGATGTCCATAGGATCCCCGCTGGGCATTTCCAAAGGTTACAACAGACTCATCAAGGAAATCGCCGCTCGGCTGGCGGAGGATATGGCAACAAGCGCCGAAGCGGCCCGGACCATCGGCAACCTCATGACCAGTTCCAGGGATTGCCGTATCTGCCTTCTCGAGCGCAAGCAGGAAACTCTCTATATTTCCCAATTCGCATTTTTTTTAAAAACGGAGGAAAACCGGAAAAAATACACCGCCTCGGACGGTCTCTGCCTGAGACATCTGCAAAGCGTCATGATGGAAATCAAGGATGCAGATATTATCCGTTTTTTGATGCGGCACACGGCGAAGAAGTTCGCGACGATTACCGCCGAAATGGAAAGTTACTGTCGGAAACGCGCAGCCTCGCAAAAAGATTCTTTGACCCAAAACGAAAAAAACGCTTATCTGCGCGGCATCATTCACGCTGTTGGCAGCCGACAAATAGGCCACCCATTCTGATCACGAACGGATGCCGGCAAATTGCTCGAAAAAGGGGATGGGACTTGACAGAATTAAATGAAAATCACAAAAAAAATTTACTGATTACGTTTCAGCATCTGGATAAAATTTTGTCCGAATTTGAATGTCTGCTGGATGTTGTGATTCCACGCTGCGCCCTGCAGCATTATGTTAATGACCTGGATCCGGATTTACGAAAGGCCATCGAAAAAAGTTGCGACCACTTGCGCAAGACCATGTGCCGCATACTCGAGGGAAGAAACATCCATGCCGACAAACCGCAACGCAGCGTGTTAAATCAAATCAAAGTCACCTTAATCTTCGCGGACATGGCCATCGAGGAATTGCTCCCCAAGCACATGAAGGGGTATGGACAATTATCGGAGGCGGCAGAAAATGAATTGAATGCGATGGTCGCGCAACTCAAAGACCTGATCCGGGAAATAAGCGACAAGTTGCCGAAATCGTGATATGGAGGAAAAAATGACCGACGGAAACGGAGGAGGATCATGACGGAAAATAAAAACTGTGTCTTTTGCGACATTATCGCGGGCAAAGCCCCGGCCTACAAAATTTATGAAGATGACCTTTCCCTGTGCATTCTGGACATTCATCCCTATACGAAAGGCCATTGTCTGGTTCTTTCCAAAAGACACGTTCCCTGGTGGCATGAATTGACCGACGAAGAAAATGCCAGCCTTTTTAAGGTCGCCAAAATCGTCGCCAATAAAATGATGACGACTTTTCAACCGGACTTTATTTTTCTTTACGCGCGCGGCCGAAGGATCCCGCACACGCATCTTTTTTTAATTCCAACCTACAGCGGCGATATTTTGGACCGATTCTTCAACGCCTTGGAAAATTTTCAGGAATCGCCGCAGAAACTGGCCAAACTCAAAGAGCCGGAGGAAATGGAGAACGCCGCTCGAATGCTTAAGATTGAAAAATGAAAAAGTTCTTGACAAAGTGATATGAAATTGATTTATGGCGCTTGCCGAACAGGATGCAATATCTTGTCGTGCGGGTGATGGAGTTCACCGATAACCGCCACGGGCTGATGACTCCTGCTGGAATGAAAAAACAGGAGTCTGTCCATGGAAACCATCTATTTGCTGGCGGCTTTGTGGTTTTTTGCAGCCGTCTTATCAACCGTTCTGGCCAACCGCCTGAAAATTTCCATCGCCCTAATGGAAATCATTGTCGGATCTTTCATCGGCTTTGCCGCCTACGAACTCCATTTAACCGACAAACTTTCCCTGAATGCCGACTGGCTGAAATTCTGCACTGGCGTGGGTGCCATTTTACTGACCTTCCTTGCAGGCGCGGAGTTGAATCCTGACGCCATGAAATCCAAACTGAAAGAAGTCTCCATCATCGGTTTGATCGGGTTCGCGGCTCCCTTTATCGGCTGCACGCTGATCGCCCGCTGGCTGGTCGGATGGAACCTGCAGGCCAGTCTGCTGTGCGGCATTGCCCTTTCCACAACCTCCATGGCCGTGGTTTATGCGGTCATGCTGGAATACGGCTTCAATCAAACCGATTTCGGGAAGGGCGTTCTGGGCGCCTGTTTTGTCAACGATCTGGGCACGGTCGTCGCGTTGGGCCTGATCTTCGCCCCTTTCACTTACAAAACATTCATATTCATCGGCGTGACCATCGTCCTGATGATCTTGCTGCGCCCCATGACGCATTACCTCATCAAACGGTTCGCCTACAAAACGGCCGCCATCCGCGCCAAATGGATTATTTTCATTTTATTGTCCATGGGCGTGCTGGCCATGTGGTCGGGCAGCGAACCTGTGCTGCCAGCTTATATCATCGGCATGGTGCTGGCAAGAACAATGGAAAGAGACGGACACTTTGTCCGGAGACTCCGAACCCTAACCATCGGTTTTCTGACACCGTTGTATTTTCTGAGGGCGGGAGCCCTGGTGTCCTTGCCGGCGCTGATCGCGGCGCCATGGGTGTTTCTGGCCCTGTTCGCCGGAAAAATGATTTCGAAGATATCCGGCTTGTTTCCGGCCGTTCATCATTTCAAAGATGACAGCAGAGAAAAGTGGTATTATACACTATTAATGTCCACCGGGCTGACATTCGGAACGATCTCCGCTCTGTACGGCCTGACCCATGAGATCATCTCACGGGAACAATACTCATTAATCGTCGGGGCGGTGATTGCCAGCGCCGTCATTCCGACGTTGATCGCCAACAAATTCTTTTTGCCCGGACATCTGCTCGAAGAACCGCTGCTTGACGACCAGATTCCGGATGAAAAAGACATCCGCAACAAACTTTAGGCCTCCATCAACCGTTCCTACGGCGGATTTTACTTGCTGAAAATGTCCAGCATCCGCTCGACGGGTGTTGTCGTCTTGTTCCGCCCGGCTTCTCCAGAGGTGGATTTGTTCTTATCCTTGAGCAGGATTTTTTGAAGTTCTTCTCCCGCCCTTTTCTGCAACTGTTCGGTCACCTTTTTCCCAACGTATTTCATGTCCACGCCATAGGACGGTTTGGAAAGCGTTCCGCCGACCTTCAAGGGCAGGCTTGTCCAGCCTTTTTCGCTGGACAAAAACTGAGCGATCGAAGACTGACTGATCAGCTTGGGCGTAAGCCTTTCAGACACCTTGACCAATACATTCAAATCCAGTCTTTGATCCAATCCGATGGCGCCGGCTTCATCCAAGGCCATATCCTTGCTGTGGATGATCGTTTTCAGATTCACGAGGCCGTCGGCAATGGTAAAATCGCCGTTGGCGGTATCCATCTTGATTTCTTTCAGATCCTGCAGACCCAGGAACGCCAATAATCCTCCGCTGATTTCGGCGTTCTTGATGGTTCCGTCATTCACGGCAAACGTGCCATTGCCCTTGAGATTTCTTTTGAGATTTTCCAAAACGGTCCCGGCGCCGCTGATGGCGGCCTTGCCGGAGATCGTGCCGAAGAGTTTGTCCTTCGCTTTGGGAGCAAAGGCGCTGACGAGCTCTTCCAGTTTCACGCCATTGAAATCCGCGCTCAGATTATAGGCCGTTCCTCTTTGAGCGAGATCCACCGCTCCTTTGATGAAAAACGCCCCATTTAAAGTTTTGCCCTTAAGATAAGGAACACTGAAGATATTATTTTTCAGCTCATAGCGGGAACTGAAATCATGAATGGCGACGCCCTTATAAACGGTTTTATCAATATCCAGCGACACGTCCGCCTTGAGTTTCAGATTCATCGGTTCCCGTTCTTTTTTCACCGCCGGGGTCTTCGCCTGCGGCTGTTGCCCGGACACCGGGGCCGTACCCAGCAGCTCATCCAAAGAAATATAGCCGCTTCTAATCGCCAACATCACATCGGGATATTCCCTGTAGTTTTTGACCGCTCCAGAAATACGGGCCTCATTCTGGCCGGCAATGAGCTTCATTCCCTCCAGCGAAATGACGTCGGGCGAAATCTTGGCGACGCCGTCCAGAATCAGTTTCATCTTTTGATAAGCGCAGGAAACCTTCTCCATTTTGATGTTGCCGTTAAAATCAACCGGCGCTTCCTTGGGAGGCTTTTTATCCACATTCAGAAGCAACGAAACACTGCCGCCCAACGCCAGACTTTTCGGCAAAAAAGCGGCGGCCACCTCCGGCGGGAGTTGCGAGAGACTGTAGGAAGGGATTTTCAGGGACAGGGAATAAGCCGCGCCGGACGAATAATCAACCTTGCCGGCAAGATGAACGGGAATTTTTATCACGTCTAGATCCAGTTGCTGCACGGCGATTTGCTTGGACGCCATGTCCGCATCAATCCTGTATCGCGCCGCCGCTTCCATATTCTTGAACGTCTTATCTTTGAACGCGATTTCGGCAGCCGCGGCATGAATCCATCCCTCCGACGACAACGCATCCTGAGAACGCGCCGCGACTTTCATTTCCCCCTCCAGCGCCACATCCGCCTTTTTTAATTTGCCCGCCTCGTCGGCGTAATGGATTTTCACGTTCTTGACTTTGATATTCTCAACATTCAGAGCAATGGGAAGACCTGCCTTCTTGCTTGCTTCTTCCTCCTGATCTTTTGACTGGTCCTTCTTGAGCAAATCGGAAAAATTGAACGTTCCGTCCGGATTGACCTTCAAAAAAACATCCGCGTCTTCAAGACTGAGTTCATCAATCACCAGTTTTTTTTGCAACAAGGGCAGCCACTGATAGTTGCAGGCAAACCGCTTCATGGTGAGAAAGGCGGATTTTGAATCCTTTTCCTTAATCTCAAAGTCCTTCACAACGATTCCCCGAAACAGGCTGATGTCCAGCCCGCCGACCGCCACCTCGCGGTTGATGGATTTTTGCGCCGCCTCCGACACCCAGGCGCGCAGTTTCTCTTCCTTCAGATAGGATTTTAAAAACAGGGACAGGCCGGCAATCAAAAAAAGGATGAAGACAAAAACGACGACGGCAATTTTCAGGAGCTTCTTCATGGGACACTCTCCTTAAAACAGATATTTTTTTACATTTTATATCATAAATTGCTCATGAACGCCGCAGAATTTTGACGTTTTACAATCCCCGCAAGACAACCATCTAATCCAGACGGCGCAGAAGATGAACGGCGGTGGCTTTAAAGGATGCAAGGACAACGGCATTGGGCGCGATGTCCAAGTCTTCGCATGACGACAGGGTAATATAAGCAACCAGGGGAAAACCGCAATCCAGCACCAGTTTATTGACGTAACCCTGCCGGATCACATCAACCACCCTCGCCTCGAAACTGTTGCGCGCGCTTGTTTTTGCGGTCTCGGATCTGGATATTGTGACATTTTCCGGACGCAGACAGCAGTAGACTTTCTGTCCTATCCCACCTTCGCCGACCGCTTCAATCCGTCTGCCGTTGACGACAACCGTAACGTTTCCGTTGACGCAGTGCTGAATCACACCCGGCAGAATGGTTTCCGTGCCCACAAATTGGGCCACAAATTCAGATGCCGGATGGTGAAAAATTTCCGCCGTCGGCCCCGCCTGCAGAATTTTTCCGTCATGCAGCACGCAGACTTCCTGCGCCAGCCGAAGCGTCTCCTCCCGGTCATGCAGGGCCAGAACCGCCGTGGTTTTTGTCTCTTCCAGCGTTTTCTGGAGGTCCTGGATAATGCCTTCGCGCGACGGCGGGTCCAGAGCATTGAAGGCTTCGTCCAGCAGAATCACCTTCGGCAAAATGGCAAACGCCCGCGCGAGAGAAACCCGTTTGGCTTCGCCTCCGGAAAGCGTTCCGGCCGATCGTTGTTCCAGATGACGGATGCCGAAATAATCCAGCGCCTGCCGGACCCGTTCTTTGACCGCGTCCCGACTCAAGCCTCGGAATTTCAAACCCAAAGCCACATTTTCAAACACTGCGCTATTGAGCAGCAGCGGCTCCTGAAAGACAACGGATACCTGCCGCCGCAGCGTATGAAAATCCGCACGGCTCTCCACGGGATTTTGCTGAAAGTAAATGCGGCCCCTTTGCGGATGCAACAGGCCGGCCAGCATCAAAAGCAAAGTGGATTTTCCCGCGCCGTTGGGTCCGATGAGGGCCAGAATACCGCCCCGGCGCACAGCCAATTCAGGAATATCCAAAACAGTTACGCCGCCGCGTTGAAGAAGAATCTTTTCCGCTTTAAGAATAATCTCGTCCCTCATCGGAGCCTTTGCCTCTGCTGAATCTGAGTAAGCAAAAAGTTGATGACGAAAGCAAGCATAAGGAGGATAATGCCCAGCGCTATGGCGATATCAAAATTCCCCTTGCTCGTTTCCATCACCGTGGCGGTGGTAAGCACGCGCGAATAGCCTTTGATATTACCGCCAACCATGATGGAGGCGCCGACTTCGGAAATCACGCCGCCGAATCCGGCCATCACCGCCGCCAGAAGGGGCAATTTCGCTTCTTTAATGAGGACCAACACCATCTGGAGGCGGCTTGCGCCCAACGAAAGAATCTGAAGACGCAGATTCGGATGCAGATTTTGAATCGCCGCCAGAGAGATTCCCATGACAATCGGCGTGGCGATGATTGCCTGGGCGATGATCATGGCCGTCGGCGTGTAAAGAATTCCCAGAGAACCGAAGGGACCGCTGCGCCAGATGAAAATCGTCACGAATAAACCGACGACAACCGGAGGCAGGCCCATGCCGGTATTGATCAAACTGATGACAATTTTTTTTCCGTAAAAGTTGTTGAGGGCAATGGCGACGCCGAGAGAAATTCCAATCAGCAGGCTGATGAATGTGGCAATCCCCGATACTTTCAGCGACAGCCACGTGATGCCCATGACCTCCGGATTGAAATGAACGATCAACTCAAAAGCTTTGGCGATTCCCTGAAAAATTAATTCCACAAAACACCTTAAACACTTCCCCACCCTTGAAGGGAGGGGAAAGGGGCGGGGGTAATCTTTGTTTTCATCCTCACCCTTTCCCCTCAAGGGAGAGGGAATCAGAGTTTTTTCACATTATTTTCCCAAATCTTCTTCTTTTTTACCCGCGTCGGGGAAAAACAATGGAGAACCATATTGATCAACGCCGAAGGTCTTGATAATTTGCTGCGTTTTCTTGGATACCATAAAATCGGCAAAATCCCTGGCCCCCGCGGCATTGACTTTGGGCCATTTGGCGCTGTTGACTTCAATCACGTGATAAATATTCAGCAATGCCGCGTCACCTTCTACCAATATATCCAGTCCCAGATTTTTCTTCAAGGCCAGATAAGTTCCGCGATCCGTCAGCGTGTAGCCCTTTTTCTCCGCGGCGACATCCAAGGTCTGTCCCATGCCGAGTCCGGTTTCCTGATACCACTTCTGGCCTGCCGGATTTATTTCCGCTTTTTTCCATAACGTTTTTTCTTTAGCGTGCGTTCCGGAATTGTCC
>Ga0116188_1003969_pt1 | contig 10644 bp, 9 predicted proteins | sample AD_JPNTR2_MetaG_FD_89807 | JGI IMG/M metagenome (GOLD analysis project Ga0116188, IMG submission 89807) | Active sludge microbial communities of municipal wastewater-treating anaerobic digesters from Japan - AD_JPNTR2_MetaG | ecosystem: Engineered > Bioreactor > Anaerobic > Digestate | place...
GAACGCTCGATGTCCTTTTTGATGCTTACATTGCCTACGTCAGGAAGGCGGACTTGGAGAAGGAGGCTTGATGGGTGAAGGCAGCCGAACGCAACAAGCTCAAGTATTGTTCAAGGACAGGGCTGAGTTTCGCGAATGGTTGACGGCAAATCATCAAACCAGCCCCGGAATCTGGATGATACTCGGCAAAGTCAAGAGCCTCAAAACCATCAAGGCTGACGAAGCCCTGGAAGAAGCCTTATGTTTTGGATGGATTGACGGGCAGATCAAGAGCCTGGATGAGGAAAAATATCTGAAGAAGTTCACCCCTCGTCGAAAGGGCAGCCGATGGTCGGAGCGAAACCGGCGTTTGGCCGAAGCCCTGATCAGGGCAGGAAAAATGACTGAAAGCGGCTTCAAAGCAATTGATGAAGCCAAGAGAATCGGAACCTGGGATACCGTCAAGGCTGAACCGATAACCGAAGAACAGATCAACCTACTGATCAACGCTTTGTCCGGGGCTGAACTGGCCTTGGCGAATTTTCTTAAAATGCCTCTTTCCGTTAGACGAACTTATACGGCCTTTTATTTGGATGCCAAGAAAGAGGACACCAAGGTCAAGCGGCTTCAAAGAATCATCGAGCGACTAAACGAAAACAAGAAACCAATGTAGCGCCTGGCTACGACCCGTTCACCTCGGAGTGGCATCAGGAAGCCCGCCATCCACGGGAATCGTGGCGCCGGTCGTGGGCGTCTGGCGGGTGGCGAAATAGAGCACCGCGCGTCCCACATGCTCAGCGGTCACCCGCGCCTTGAGCAGGTTTCGCGAACGGTAGTATTCCTCGAGACCCTCTTCATCCAGACCCCGGGCCTTCATCCGATCGGGACCTACCTCCGCCCACAAGCCGGACTTCCTGGCGCCATGACTGAATACGGCATCGGGGGAGACCATGTTGATTCGCACGCCTAGCTCGGCCATCTCCAAAACGGCAATGCGAGCAAGCTGGTGGGAGGCTGCCTTGGTCGCGCTGTAGGCGCCAAACCTGGCGCCCGGGGCAAAGACATTTTTCGTTGAAACCAAGACAATATCCCCTCCGGTGCCCTGGATTCTGAAATGTCGGCCGGCTTCCGCGAGCACGAGGAGCGTGCCTTCGACATTAACTCGCTCCAGGCGTCTGAAATTGTCCAAATTCATCTCGGTCAGGGAGCTGACCATGGCAATGCCGGCGTTCACGATGACGAGATCGATCCCACCCCATTCCCGTATGACAGCTTCAAACCCTTCCTTGACCGAACGCTCATCGGTGACATCCAAGGGGACAGCAATGACGCGCTTGCCAAATCTTTCCTCGAGGGCCTGGGCGGCGCTAGTGAGGGTTTCGCCGGGAAGGTCGGTCAAGGCCACATGACACCCATTGGCCAGGAGTTGCTCGGCCACTCCAAGGCCGATTGCCCCGGCAGCGCCCGTTATCAGGGCGGTCTGTCTTGCTAGCGGGGCAGACTGCACCGCGACCTTCAGCTTGTCGTGCTGGAGTGGAAAGTACTCCATGTCAAAGAGGTGATCTTCATCCAGCCCCACGTACTCGTTCCCTGAAGCGGCAAACCAGGATTTGGCACGGACGGTCTGAGCGGTAATGTCACGAGCGACTTCGGCGGCCCGAACATCCGGTCCCGCGCAAACCGCCCCGATTCCCGGCACAAAGACGACACGGGGGTAAGGATCCAGTTTCGAAAGGCCGGGAGCCAGGCGGGGTTTGTGCCGCTCGAAATACTGCTCGTAACTCTCGACGTATTCCTTGACGGCTGCTTTCACCTGCTGGCTGAACTGTTCCAGGTCGCTGAAGTCAGGTTCATCCAGCCACATGGGAAGCGCCTTGGTACGAATCAGGTGATCCGAGGTCAGGGGAGGTGTAAGCAACAGCTGCCTGGCGCACTCGGACTCGACCAAGCCAAGCACCTCGGGTGAGATCAGAGGGTGCAGGATGACCCGGGAGTAGGGACGATCCGGGTCATCGACCGGCCAGGCAAGACTGCCGCGCAGCACTGGAGCAACCTTGACGTAGCGATCTTTGGCCTCCGCGACCCGGTCGTCAGAGGAAACAAACACTCGAGTCCTGCGGCTTTCTAAATAGTGCTCCGCCTCGCTCACCAGGCGGATCATGCGGTCGTAGGCGGTTTTGGCCGAGTCACCCCAGGTGACCAGGCCATGTTGTATCAGGACTAGTCCCACGGAGTCAGGCGCGTCTTTCATCAGGGCGTTGACTGCTTTAGCCAGTTCAAAACCGGCTTTGACGTAGGGCAAAACGGCCACCTGGTCGCCGAGCACGCTCGAAATCAGCTCTTTTGCGCCTCGCTGGTTGGTCAGCGTCAAAATGGAGTTGGCATGAGTATGATCGACAAACTTAGCCGGAATCGCGGCATGCATGAGTGTCTCTATCGATGGCGTGGGTGCCCGCCAATCGAGCAGATTCCGGCGAATCTCATCGACCATTTCCTGCTCTGTCAGATGGGGCAAAGCCAGAAGGCGTCTTACCGGATCTAGAAGCACCCCGGTGTGTCCGGCGGGGGAAATCGAGGCCATATCGCAGCCCGAGGCTTTGACGTAAATCACATCGAGCAGCGTACCGAATCGATCCCGCCATTGCGTCTTAACGGAACTGTTCCCGCCCCCGTGAAGCACCAGTTCGGGATCAGCCCCGAGCAAACGCGAGGAATAGGTTCGTAGTGCCAGGTCCTCGCCAGAGACCGCCTGGTACTCGTTTATAACGCCAGCAGCTTCAGAATCGTTCCACCTGTTAATCATGGTTCATTTCACAAGGTCACAGTCACAAGAACCGCGAGAGCCCGGGGACGCGAGTTGAGTCTTGAGATCGAAAAACGGCGAGGCTACTGAATGCCTCTTTTCTTTTCCTCCCTGACAGCGTTCAGCATGAACCGGGCGTTTTCGCCGGCCGCTTTACCATCAAAAACGGCGCTGCCGGTTACGATGATATCGGCGCCAAGGCGGCTGACGGTTTGGATGTTATCGCGTGTAATCCCCCCGTCGATCATAATGAGAATTTCGGGTTTGCCAGCATCATCGAGCATCTGGCGAGCTTTCACTACGCGATCACAAAACCATGGAGTCAGTTTCTGTCCCGCCCAGCCAGGGTTTACAGCCAGCAGGACCACCATATCGATTTCATCCAGCAGCGGATTCACGGCCTCCAGGGGAGTCCCGGGATTCAGCGCCAGTCCGCGCACCAGTCCACGCGCAGGGTCGTTTACGTTTTTGACACTGCCCAACTGCTGGACAGCGCGGTGGACGTGATGCGTGGATTCAACGTGAACGGTCACGATATCAGCGCCGGCTGCGACATACTCGGGGATCTTGCCCACCGGGTCGGTCACCATCAGGTGAACGTCCTTGAGCAAGGGAGTGCGAATCTTCTTGATGAAAGGCGGACCCACAGTCATTTGAGGGCAGAAGCACCCGTCCATTACATCAATGTGAAGGAGCTTCACGCCCTCGTTTTGGATTATTGACAGCTCCCGTTCGAGATTCATCAGGTCCGCAGTCAACACTCCAACGCTCAGTGTCGGACACAATTCCCGGAGGGCCCGCACGGCTTCTGTCTGCACCCTAACCCCCTTTCAGGCATTTCTAGACTGGGGCTGGCGCCGTCGAGTTCTTCAACTCCTGGTAGAGCTCGAAGGCATGTTCCGGCCGCATGTTCTCATGAACAACCTTCCTGACCGCCTGAATCATCGCCAGTGGAGCGTCGGCCTGGAAGATGTTCCGCCCCATATCCACTCCGGCTGCTCCCTGCGAGATGGCCTGGTGCGCCATTCGGAGAGCATCCAGTTCAGGGAGCTTCTTACCCCCGGCAATAACGATTGGAACGGGACAAGCAGCCGTCACTTTCTCAAAATCGGGCACGAAGTAAGTCTTCACGAAGGCTGCACCGAGTTCCGCGCAAATACGCACGGCCAGACCGATGTAACGCGCATCTCGAGTGATCTCCCGCCCGACCGCTGTCACTCCAAGTGTCGGAATGCCGTAGCGCATGCCCGCGTCCACCAGGCGGGTCATATTCTCGACCGATTGCGTCTCGTATTCGCCGCCGATAAAGACCTGAACTGCGACAGCGGATACGTTCATGCGGACCGCATCCTCCATGTCAACTGCCAGCCGTTCGTTAGAGAGCTCTTTCAGGATGCTGGGGCCACCGCTCGCCCGCATGACGATCGGTTTCTGGGTAGATGGCGGAATAACTGACCGCAGTATGCCGCGGGTGAGCATCAGGGCATCGGCATAGGGCGCAAGGGGAAGAATCGTGATGTCGACGCGCTCCAGCCCAGTAGTAGGCCCCTGAAAGTAACCGTGGTCAAAGGCCAGCATCACCGTCTTCCCCGAAACCGGGCTGAATATGCGAGCCAGGCGATTTTTCATGCCCCAATCGTAGGAATTGGATCCCTTAAGGAAAAACAGCTCGCTTCTCTGCGGAATCTCGGGATAATAGTTCTTGGCCTCTTTCAGATTGTCCGTATCTGCCATGTCTGGTACTCCTTGGGATGATCATTTAGCCTACCGCATGCACCCGGCAGGGGCAAGGGAGAACTCTACTTCTGTAAGGAGAACTCCACTTCTTCAGTTCTAGTCCTTGAGGTCTTTTGAGTCCTTTAGGTCCTTGGCGTCCTTTCTACCCGGCCCGGTTTGACACCGGTCCCTCAACTCATTATTGTTCATGGGACATGGAGCTTCTGGAACACGTTTATTACGGTAATACTGTCAGGACCTGGATGTGGGCAGTTATCGTTTTTCTGTCGCTTCTGACAGCACTCAGGCTGGTCCGCAGCCTGGCGGTGCGGTGGCTTTCAAAGTTCGTCAGCCGCACTCCCTTGAGTCTTGATGACCGCCTCGTGGACCTCCTTAAGCGCACAAGGCTCTTTTTTATCCTGGCCGTATCAATCTGGGGGGCCAGCCTGGTTCTCAGCCTCTCCCCCAAGGTTGCCGTTCTCATTCGCGGCGTTATGGTGGTGGCGGTCGTGGCACAAGTCGGCATCTGGCTGACCTCCCTCGTCAGCCTGGTGGTCACTCACTACGTCGCAAAGGAGATCGGGGAGGGATCCGAGGCGGTGAGTGTTTCCACCGCGCTGAATTTCATCGGCAAGCTTCTTCTTTGGACGGCGCTGCTCCTGTGGGCGCTTGACAATCTCGGTTGGAAAGTCGGTCCCTTGCTCGCCGGTCTGGGAGTAGGCGGAATCGCGGTAGCGCTGGCAGCCCAAAATCTACTCGGCGATCTCTTCGCGTCTTTCTCGATTCTTTTTGACAAGCCCTTTGTGATCGGGGACTTCATCAACGTCGGGACCGAGTCGGGAACCGTCGAGCGGATCGGGCTGAAGACAACGCGACTCAAGAGCCTCAGCGGAGAACATCTGGTTATCTCGAACGCTGACCTGCTGAAGAGCCGCATACGGAATTTCAAGCTCATGCAAGAACGACGGGTGGTTTTCCAGATCAGCGTCGTCTATCAGACCCCCTATCATCAAGTGGCCGCGATACCGGGCATGATCCGGAAAATCATCGAAGAACAAAGGGAAGTCCGCTTTGACCGATCTCATTTCGCGCGATACTCCGACTCCGCATTAACCTTCGAAACCGTCTACTGGGTAACCAACCCGGATATGACCCGATACATGGACATCCAGCAAAGTATTAACCTTGCGATCTTCAAGAAGTTTGAGGAAGAGGGAATTAAGTTCGCCTATCCGACACAGGTCGTGTACGTCGCCCAAGACCAGAGGGTCATGTCGATGTAAGAGCCCCTCGACGGAAGACTAGAACGCCTCTTTGTTCACGACATAGGGCATCTTCTTGATGTCACCATCGTAGTTGCCCTCGAGCACGTCGATCAGCCCCTGGACGCATCGACCGGCCATGCCGATTTCCGGATCGGGAGAGAGTCGAGTCTGCCGTCCGGCACTCGCGAAGTGATGGAAAAGTCGCACGCGCTCGGCGATCTCCGGATCCCGCAGGGGCGAGTCATCCGGCAGCGGCTCCTTTTCGAACACATCCAGAGCGGCTCCGGCAATCATCCGGTTCTTCAAGGCGCGGTACAAGGCCGCTTCATCTACGACCGGGCCCCGGGAGGTGTTAATCAGGTAAGCTGTTGATTTCATGAGGGCGATCGCGTCATCGTTGATCAAGCCTTTTGTCTTCTCGATCAGGGGAACGTGCAGGCTGACATAGTCCGATTGACGCAGCAAGTCCTCAAAGGAGACGTACCTGATGGTATTTCGCCGCCGCGACAGCCCCTTCCGAACCTTCAAATCGAAAAGCGACTGAACCTTGGCCACGAAGTCCCAATCCTGAAACTCCGGATCGTGACAGAGGACGTTCATATCCAGCCCGGTACACTTGAGGATAAAGGCTTTCCCAATCCGTCCGGTCCCGACAACCCCGACCGTCTTCCCAGTTACTTCATCCCCAAGGAACGGGAGGTAGGGGTGCCAGGTTTTCCATTGCTTTTCCCTGACTAGCTGTTCGCTGGGATATAGCCGCCGTGACACCGAACCCATCATGAAAAAGGCGAATTCCGCGGTAGCGTCAGTGAGCACCTCGGGAGTGTTGGTGAAAGGGATACGGTACCGATTGGCCGCGGCCCGGTCGATGTTGTCGAAACCGACAGCGTCTTGGGCGATGACTTTTAGAGTTCCCGCCCCTGCCGCCAACACTTCCTCATCAATGCAATCACGAAGTGTAGTAATAAGACCATCGATTCCGGACTTTACCCTTTCGACAATCAAGCTCTTGGGGGGCGGTTCCAGCCGATCGTAAACCTCCACGTCGTAACCACGTTCCCTCAGTCGATTCAATGCTTCGTTCCCGATATCACAGGTGGCAAACACACGAAATGTCGGCATGATTCGTATCCCCATCTTCAACAAGTCGCAGCTCGACGTCGTTCTCCTGATTTTCCCAGGACTTGCGATACAGAGAGAAACGTTCACTTCAACGCGCTCGGAACACTGGGTGACAACTTCAGCTTGCCAAGCGTTTCGGCCATCTTTCCGATTCCTTCTTCCAGAAGCTCCATGGACGTTGCGTAGGAAAGACGCAGATAGCCTTCACCATATTCACCGAAAGCAGTTCCGGAAAGGAGAGCAACGCCTGCCTCCTTCAAGAGCAGGCTGGCCAGCTCGGAAGACTTCATTGAAAAGGATTTGACGTTTGGAAACACGTAGAAGGCGCCGCGCGGCAGCCGGCAAGAGACGCCAGGGATCTGGTTAAGGAGCTCGACGACGCGATTGCGACGAAGCTCAAAAGTCTGGATCATCTGCCGCACCGGCGTATGGTCGCCGGTTAGCGCTGCCAAACCGGCCATTTGAGTGAAAGCAGCCGTGCACGAGTTGGAGTTGACCATCAGTTTAGTTATCAGGGCAGCAAGATCGGCCGAGGGAAAGACGCCGTATCCCAGTCTCCAGCCCGTCATGGCATAGGTTTTAGAGAAACCGTCCAAAATGATGGTTTTCTGCTGCATGCCAGGAACAGAGGCTATGCTGAGCGCCTGGCAGTCATAGGTCATATGGCTGTAGATCTCGTCGGAGAAGAACAGCAAGTTGTGGTCCCCCAGGGCAGACGCAAGTTTCTCGAGATCGTCCTGCTCCAAGGCCGAACCCGTGGGGTTGTTGGGTGAGTTCAGGACAACGAGGCGGGTGCGATCCGTTACGAGGCTTATCACTTCATCGACATCCATCCGGAAATCGAGTTCTTCCCGGAGAGGCGCCGCGACAGGAACGCCCCCGGCGAAACGAATCATCGACTCATAGATCGGGAACCCGGGATTCGGGTAGATCACTTCGTCGCCATGATTGACCAGCGCAAGCATGCTGAAGAAGATAATCGGCTTTCCTCCTGGAGTGACTACAACCTGATCGGGATGAACCGTAATATTGCGCGTACGCGAGATTTCGGCGGCGATGGCCTCTCGCAACGGGAGTATGCCGGCCGACGGGGTGTAATGGTGCCAACCATTTCGCAGCGCCTCGACAGCCGCCTCGACAATGTGTTCAGGTGTATTGAAGTCAGGTTCGCCGATCTCGAGATGAACAACTCGACGCCCTTCGCTTTCCAGTTTCTTCGCCCTCGCCAAGACTTCAAATGCTGTCTCGGTACCCAGCCTCCTCATTCGTTCCGCAGAAATCATGGTCTCTACTTTGACGCGAGGCGCGGGTGATCGTCAAGGGGTGCTCCGATCGGGAGTCTGTCGCATTTCGCGAGGGCAGCCAGGGCAAAGCAGGTTGCGCTATAGGTGAGAAACTCATAAGTCTGCGTGTTTAACGACTTGGCCCACCATCGCCCGGTCTCTCGTTGGTTGGTGAGGATCCATTTCACGGCCTTCTCGATTCTCGGATCTGTTGCCGGGATTCCCGCGTCTCTTGCCACGCAAACTGCCAGACCGGTCATGTGTCCATCACTTGGGGCTTGATGGTAATCGGATTCCTTCTCAAGCTGGTGTTGGCGCGCGCCCTCGCCCCACTCGGCCGGTTCTGCGAAGTCACGTAACGCCCAGCCTCCATCCTCGTGCTGTCGCTTCCAGAGAGACTCCAAGCTCGCCGATCGTTGCTCCGGCTTCAGAAGGCCGGGAAACCAAGTCGAGGCCCAAACCCGCCAGAGCTGTGCATACTCGTGGGGCGGAGGTGTTCCCTGCAGGTATGTTCGAAGCAAGTCGATACGACTCTCCAACTCGGGCTCGTTGACCGATTCTAGCCAGCCTGGCGCCATTGAGACGGCGATAGCGGCCACCGCTGAAAGCTGAAACGATTCTGACTGCAAGGGCGGCCAGCAATTCGGCACCGACCAGGCGCCGTTCTCCCTCTGCAGCCGGAACATGCAGCGCAGCATTGCATCTGTATCCGGGGAAAGGACACCCGAAGTGTGAGCGTCCCACGAGGCCAGCCCCAAGGCGGCCCACACAACTTGAGCCGACTTGTTGCCGGCGAGCAGAAGCCGTTCTTCTTTCTTCCCAACAAACGACTCGAGGTTCTTCAGAAAAAAGTCTCTTGTATCCGTGAGAGCATGGCCGGCAACCGGCGACAGAGAAGGGCGAACCAACAGGTAAACAGCGTTGACGTGACACCCGATACACTTGTACTTCTTGTTCCAGACTTCGGCGCCTTGATCCAGATAAGCGAGTGCATCCGGAACGGAAATATTCGATCGAATGGCCTCGCCGGCATCAGCCCGTGGAATCTTGATCTCATCGAGTTCGAACTGAAAATCTTCCCACGGCGCCCGGGAACGCGCCACCGGGCTCGGTGCGCCAATCCTGTACCCCGCGGGAAAGCCAAACGAATAAAGGCAGATGGCTGCAATTCCGAGAAGCGCGCCGAGCCCCAGGGCATTCCACGCCTTCCTCCTCGGTCGGGTGGAATCAGCAGCGAATTCGGCGATCGCATACCCGATCAGGATCCCAGCCGAGAGGGCAAGGAACACGAACAGTACAGCAAGCCATACCTTCATGCTTTAGGCGAAAGTTGATCTCCGACGCAAAAATATAAATGCAGAAAGAACCAGACCCGATAAGAAGGCAATCATGCCCCATTGCGAAAGAGTCGGGACAGTAGTTGAAGGACCGCCGACTTGAAGCGCTCCTCCCGTGGTGCTGGCGGCCACGGTCATCTCGCTTCTGTCCACCAGGGCGTTTGCACCCGGCATCGCGTCGGAAAACGTAATGCGAATGCCGCCAGGATTCCCTGTCACCATGAAGGTCAAAACGGCAAACAGTTCGTCCTGCAGCCCGGTGGTCTCAAAATTCCCGTCGGCAAGCAGGGTTATCCTGCCTGAATCCGCCGTCATCGGGTTGACGTTTTCGGAAACTATCACCGTCCCTCCACCGCCGATGAAAGCGATTGGCGGTCCACCGGAGAGAATGACGCTGTTGGTGATCACACTGGGGTGGCACGGATCCATTCCCGCGAACGAGTGGGAAGGAAGAGGAGTCCCCGGATTCGTCAGAACTGGCGGAGACATCCCTGGAAAGTCTGAAATCCTTGCGTGAGGCGTTCCGGCCAGCACCCCCGGGTCGGCTTCATAGTCCAAGGTAGCCGACAGCTGCATCCACTCCTGGTTGGCGCCGGAGACGTTAAGAAAAACCCCAACTTGAACGCAGGCAAATTGTCCCGGGGGGACGATCGGAGATTCCACCCAGAAATTGACCTGTGCCACTGCCCCTGTCGTCAGCAAAACGGCGATCAAGGACGGAACCAGAACCTGAACGAGTCGCATCAGCATAAGTTCCCTCCACTACCGTTAAGCAAAACCGCGCTTGTGTCGCCGAAGCATACAGGGGAACAGGAGTTCCGTCAAACGCTATTTTAGTTGGGGGTTCTTGGAGAAAGGACAATTCCTCACTCTGAGGGCGGGAGCGAACAGGGCACCGCTCATTCGAGGCTTTCGGCGCCACTTGCAGGAGAAACCCGCGGATGACGCGGAAGCCTCGGTTGACGCGGATCAGGCTACCTTGCCCCGTTGAACTCCTTGATCGCTTCGAACATAGCAACGATGTTCTCAACTGGGGTATTGGCCTGGATGTTGTGTACGGTATTGAACACAAAGCCTCCGCCCTTCCCGAAAATCTCGCAGCTTCGTAGCACTTCTTCCCGAACCTGCTGCGGGGTTCC
>Ga0116188_1003983_pt1 | contig 10620 bp, 8 predicted proteins | sample AD_JPNTR2_MetaG_FD_89807 | JGI IMG/M metagenome (GOLD analysis project Ga0116188, IMG submission 89807) | Active sludge microbial communities of municipal wastewater-treating anaerobic digesters from Japan - AD_JPNTR2_MetaG | ecosystem: Engineered > Bioreactor > Anaerobic > Digestate | place...
TCCGGACGTGGAAGGAAGCCCGAACTCCCCGGCAGCCGGCTGTTCTCGAATGAGATTGAGTGCCTTCTCATCGAAAAATTCAAGGGCGATCAGCCCGCCGTGACCGGCAGCCTTGCGCCGCCTCAACCGGTTGACAATCTGAACGGCTGTGTTGTCATCGGGAAGGAAAGCGAGCAGGCTGAACTGTACAGGCAACGAGGGTTTCAAGCTAAGCTCCGCTTCGTAGACCACCCCGAGGGTTCCTTCTGAGCCGACCAGCAGGTCAAGCAGGTCCATCGAATCCTGGACAAAGTAGCCGCTTGCGTTCTTGACCGACGGGAGGCTGTATGTAGGCAGCTGACCTGTTACGCGACGCCCGTCATCGGTGACAAGCTCGAAATCGCGGCCTTGCGAACGGCTTATTCCTCTTCTGAGAAAAAGCTTAGAGCCGTCAATCAACATGACCCGTAGGGCCGTGACATATTTTCGAACCGCGCCGTAACAAAAGCTGCGGGCGCCCGAAGCATTACAGGCGATCATTCCGCCAACCGTAGCCGATGCTTCGGTCGGATCCGGCGGGAAAAACCATTTCCCACCTGTCTCCTCGTGGATAGCCCATCGAAGCTCCGTCAGCGTCAAACCGGGCTGGACGGTGATTCGCGGAGCCGTGTTTTCCTCGAAGGACAAGATGTTCTTCATCCGCGAGAGGTTGAGAATGTGCCCGCCTTCGGGCACTGCCCCGGCGGTAATCCCTGTCCTCGCGCCTTGTACGGTAACCGCCTGGTGTCGCACGGCCGCGTAACGGAGATGATCGCGCAATTCGTCTGCTGATTCTGGAAAAGAGATTGAGTCAGCGCTTCCAATCTGACGCGATTCGTCGCTCAAATACTCCGGGAGTTCAGTTGTCACATCGTACTGAATGCCCCTCACCATGTGGCAACCATGATAGCATCGCGGAGACTACAGGAAAGCCAGAAGCCAGAAGCCAGGAGCCAGAAGCAAGAAGCAAGAAGCCAGAAGCCAGGAGCCAGCAGCCAGGAGCCAGAAGTAGAAGCAACAAGCAAGAAGTAGAAGCAAAAAGCAAGAAGCTAGAAGCAAAGCGGTAAAGGGATAAAGAAAAAACGCTCGAGAACATACCTGGGATAACAGCAAAAGAGTTTCCTCTGTCCTTCTGTCCTTTGTCCCTTTACTCCCTTACTTCTTGTGCTTCTGGCTTCTGGCTTCCTGTGGTTTTGCCCACCGAGTTCCTTCTGTCCTTCTGTCCCTTTACCCCCTTTACCCCTTTACTTCTTGTGCTACTGGCTTCTGGCTTCTTGCTTCTGGCTCCTGGCTTCCTGTGGTTTTGCCCACCGAGTTTCCTCTGCCCTTCTGTCCCTTTACCCCCTTTACCCCTTTACTTCTTGTGCTACTGGCTTCTGACTTCTGACTTCTGGCTCCTTGCTTCTGGCCCCTGGCTTCCTGTGGTTTCCAACAGCCGGGAATCTTTTTCCGCGCTACGTTTGTGTTGCATCAATCGAATCTCGACCTGCCCTTCGCGGATACGGGCGTCATAGGCCGGGACCCGGTATGTGCTTGGGCCATGGATGACTCGGCCATCTTCGAGCGCAAACACGGACTGATGCCAGGGACATTCAACACACAGCCCGTCGTCCCCTTTTTCGAAAATGGTCCCTTTCTCGAGCGGGCCGCCCTCATGGGGGCATACGGCGCCAATCGCGTACACGGTTGAATCGCGTTTGTAAAGCATGACGTCAGCGTCTTCGACTGTGACTCGTTTTGCCTGATTATCAATCAGTCCCGAGGCTCCCAGTACGCGCGTCCATTCTATGGGGCCATCGGGCTGTTCCGCCTTGTTGACACCGACACGGTATTGGTAGGTCATTTTGCCGCCCAGCCCCGCCGAAACAAACATGACGCCGAATCCGAGTGTCGAAAGAAGCTTCGATTTGCCGGAAGGTCGGCCGCCGTTTCGAAGGGACAAGAGGTAAAGGACCAGGGCGGCGGCGTTAAGGCCGCCATGAACCAGGGCGGTGTTCATGGCGCGTCGCGCAACTGTGGAATAGTCGGTCGCGCCGGAAAGCGCGGTTGGCACAGCGGCTATCGCCCCCGCTTTGATCAGAGTCCTGGCAATCGTGGCATTCAACTCCCCACCCATCAGGTTGAAGAGCGTACCGAAGCTAAAGGCTCCGACCACGAAGTCGGTAAGAGCGGGGTGAAGCGGATGCCCCAGCCATGTTCCGTGCAGAACGTCTGCGACTTTACGCGCCGGTTCGCCGCCTTCGAGCACCGCGTTGTGAATCCCGCGGCTTATCGTCTCCGAGGCGGAATCCAGACCTCGAACTTCCTTGAGGTTCTTTTCGATGGTGGTGTCTTTCATGAGACCCCCTTAGTTTTCAGTATAGGTCAGGGCAAAGTGGACGGCGTACATTGCGGGTGGTCTATTGTTACGCATACAATCGGGGCTGAAAGGAACGAAGTGGAAAAGATACTGGTTACGAGTGCGCTCCCGTATGCGAACGGCAGCATTCATCTTGGTCACCTCGTAGAGTACATCCAAACCGACATACTGGTGCGATTTCTTAAGCTCACCGGGCGGGATGCGGTGTATATGTGCGCGGATGATACACATGGAACACCCATCGAAGTGAAGGCCCGCCAGAAGGGCATCAGCCCGGAGGAACTGATCAGTTATTACCACGAAGAACACCAGAAGGACTTTCAGGACTTCCACATCCATTTCGACTGCTTCTACACGACCAACAGCCCGGAGAACCGTTACCATTCCGAGTTGATCTTCAGCCGGCTGAAGGAGAGGGGGCACATTGTCAAACGCCCCGTCGCCCAGTACTACTGTCCGAACGATTCCCGATTCCTTCCGGATCGATACATTAAGGGAACCTGTCCGAGCTGCGGTGCCGTGGACCAATACGGGGATGTATGTGAAGTCTGCGGAACCGCCTACGCGCCGATGGACCTCACAGATCCCCGTTGTGCAATTTGTGGAACCCAGCCGGTAATCCGGGAATCGATTCATTATTTCTTCACGCTAGGCGCCTATGAGCCGTTCTTGAGAGAATGGATCGCCACACCTGGGCGGCTCCAACCGGAAATCCGGAACTTCATCGAGAACTGGCTGCGGGAAGGGCTGCGAGACTGGGATATCAGCCGCGACGGGCCATATTTCGGTTTCAAGATTCCGGGCGAGGAGAACAAGTACTTCTATGTCTGGCTCGATGCCCCGATCGGCTACATCGCCACCACGCAGAAGTTTTGCGAGATGACGGGGAGGGACTTCGCGGGCTATTGGCTCGAGTCCAAGGCACAGATCTATCACGTCATAGGAAAAGATATTGTTTATTTCCATACCCTTTTCTGGCCGGCCATGCTCCACGGCGCCGGGTACAGCCTGCCAAGTCGCGTGATGGTGCATGGGTTCCTGACGGTGAACGGCGAGAAAATGTCGAAAAGCCGCGGAACTTTCATAAACGCCCGCGACTACCTCCATCATCTCGACCCGCAGTATCTCCGCTACTACTATGCCGCCAAGCTCAGCAGCCAGCCGGATGATTTGGACCTGAATCTGGACGATTTTGCCACCCGGGTTAACGCCGAGTTGATCAACAAGATTGCCAACCTTGTCAGCCGGGTCGTGCCTTTCGTGAATAAGAACTTCGGGGGGCGACTCGGTGATTTACCGGCCGCATCGGATGTGGTGATCAACGAAATGCTGAATCGGGTTCCGAACATCCGGGCGTATTATGAAGCCACCGATTTCAGCCGGGCAGTCCAGGAAATCGTTTCGATCAGCGATACCGCGAACAAATACTTCCAGGACCGGGCGCCCTGGGAACTGTTGAAAACAGACAGCGAGGCGGCACTCGGCGTGTGCACCCTGGCCTTGAATGCGTGTCGGACGGTTACGGCCGCGATCAAGCCGATCCTGCCTCGTTTTGCGACTCAGGTCGAGCGGATACTCCGGATACCGGAACTGAAATTTGACGATGCCCGTCGGTTCGACCTGATCGGTCACGAAATCGGGGAGTTCGAGCGGCTGGTCGAGCGCGTTGATCCGAAGAAGATACAGGCCATGCTCGGGAACGGAGCGTAATCGGCAACCACTTCGAGAGGCGAGTATGGCAGCCGATTTGTCATCAGAATCACCCGTTTCCCAATGGCGGGCGGTATAATGAGCCCCTATGAAAAAAGGTTGGATCTGTTTGCTCCTGGTTGGAGTTCTCGTTTCCGGTGCTGCCGTGGTTGCTCAGAAGTGGGAGCAGATAGCTGTCCTGCAGGCGGATGCCTCTCGTGACGAAACTGCGATCTGGGTGGACAACGGCGACGGTTTCGTGCTCGACGGCGTTATCATGATCGAACGGCGCGACGGGAAGCTCAAGGACACTTATGAAGTCCTGCACGTCTACAAAAAGACGGTCATTTTGAAGCAGCCGCTGCGGCACGACTTCCCGGAAGGATCGCGAATCTATCAATAGCCCTTGTTCGTGGGGCTTTATTCGTCCGGTCGATTGGCCGGTTCCTCGCTTTTCTCGTCGTGTATGGTCGTCAGCTTGACGATCTCATAGGTACGCACTCCGCCAGGGGTCTGTATACGTACCTCGTCCCCCTCTTCGTGTCCCATCAGGCTACGCCCGATGGGAGAGGTGGTTGAAATCAGCCCCTCGGCCGCGTTTGATTCCTCGCTGGTCACCAGTTTGTAGACCGTCTCTTTTCCGGAATCGACATCCCGCACCACGACCGTCGAGCCATAAGATACCCTGTCCTGCGGGATTTTGTTCAAATTGACCATCGAGAGTTTGGACAAGCGTTGACGCAGGACGGCAAGCTGAGCCTGGACATATGATTGCCTTTCCTTGGCCGTCTGGTACTCGGCGTTCTCGCGAAGGTCCCCCATCTCGAGCGCCTTTTTCAGGGCTTTGGGCAATTCGTCCTTAAGTTCGCGTTCAAGTTTTCTTATCTCTTCTTCAAGTTTCCTTCTTGCTTCGTTCAAAACCGTGCAGCCTCACCTGCTAGTCTTAAGAATGTTCCCGGGAATATCCCAAGGTAAACAGTGCCAGCGAGCATTATAGCAATCGCAAGAGCGGCAGGAGTGGGCACTGTTATCTCGAGCTGGCCCGTTTGCGACTCGCGCATGTACATGAAGACGATTACTCTCAAGTAGTAGTACAGACCAATGGCGGACGTCAGGACCGCGACTAGAACCAGCCAGTACATCTGGCTCTCGATTGCGGCGGAGAAAAGAAAGAGCTTTCCCATGAAACCTGCCGTAGCGGGGATTCCGGCCAGCGAAATCAGAAAAACCGAGAGCGCCGCTGCCAGGTACGGATGCCTGTGTCCCAGCCCGGCATAGTCCTCGATAGCCACTGACTTCTCATCCTCGCGGCCCACCAGTTGTACGACGCCGAAGGCGCCCAGCGTCATCAAGGCATACGAAACTAGATAAAACAGAATTGCCTGCAATCCCTCGCGGTTGTTTGCGACGATGCCAAGAAGAAGGTAGCCTGCATGCGCAATCGACGAGTAAGCCAGCATTCGCTTTATGTTGTTCTGAGTCAGCGCGACGATGTTCCCCAAAGCCATTGTCAGGAAGGCCGACATCCAGAAGACGGTCTGCCAGTTTGTGCTCAACTGGGGAAGCACCTGGTAAAGGATGCGGACCAGGGCTAGGAAGGCGGCTGCCTTCGAACTGACCGCGAGATGAGCGGTAACGGGCACAGGCGCCCCTTCATAAACGTCCGGCGTCCAGACGTGGAAGGGAACCAGCGCCGCTTTGAAGCCGAAACCGACGACGAGCAGCCCGAGCCCCAAAAACAGGGCCACAATGCGGTCGGTTGAAACCGAGACGGCTTCAACCATGCCTGCGTATTTGGTCGTCCCGGTGGCGCCGTAAAGAAAAGCGATTCCGTAAAGAAGAAATGCCGTCGATAGGGAGCCAAGAATAAAGTACTTCAGGGCCGCCTCGCCTGACTTGATGTCTTGCCGGCGAAAACCTGCCAGAACATAGGTTGCTATCGACAGGATCTCCAGGCCGAGAAAGGTCATAATCAGGTCGGCGCTGTTCGCCATCAGGCTCATTCCTACCGTGGCGAAAAGGACCAGTGCATAGAATTCGCCCTTGCGGAGGCCCATGCCATCCAGATAGCTGATCGAGACCAGCACTACGGCCGAGCTTGAGAAAAAGAAAAGAAGCTTGCAGAAGGTCCCGAACTGATCGTGAAACAGCATTCCCTCCTGTACTGCGCTGACAGGAAATGCCAGGGCCGCCGCGCCGGCGAGTAGAAGTCCAAGCAGTGCAGGGTATGCGAGTCTGGTTTGCATCTTGGCAGGCGCGAACGGAACTGCCAGCATGACCAGGACACCGAACAACGACAGGATGATTTCGGGCAGAAGAGCCAGGTAGTTAATATCCACGATTCTCGACTCGAAAGATTTGCTGTTCTCGCGCGCTCTCTACTCGTTCGATCACGTTTTGGACGGAGACATCCATCTTGCGCAAGAATGTTCCTGATTGGACCCCCATCCATACAGCGACGGCCACGAGCGGAAGGAGTATCGCCACTTCGCGAAAGTTCACATCACGCACTATCCGGTTTTCTTCACTGGTTATGTTTCCAAGAAATACGCGCTGGTACATCCAGAGCATGTAGACCGCGGAAAGGACCATGGTGCTAACGGCGAAGGCTGCATAAACGGTGCTGGAGAGGAAGGTGCCTTGGAGAATTAAAAATTCTCCGACGAAACCGTTTAAACCGGGGAGGCCGATACTGCTCAAAAGCATGATCATGAATAGCGCCGAGTAAACCGGCATAGAATGAGCCAACCCCCCAAATCGAGAGATTTCTCGCGTATGCCTGCGGTCGTAGATCATCCCGACGAGGGCGAACAGGGCGCCGGTTGAAACACCGTGATTGAGCATTTGATAAGTGGCGCCCTCTATTGACACGTGATTGAAGGCGAAGATTCCGAGGACGACCAAGCCGAGGTGACTGACCGAGGAGTAAGCGACCAGCTTCTTGACATCCGGCTGGACCATCGCCACCAATGCCCCGTAGATGATCCCAATGATGGCCAGCACGGCGATGACCGGGCCGAAGGCAAGCGAGGCCTTCGGAAACAAGGGCAAGCAGAAGCGGAGCAACCCGTAGCCACCCATCTTCAGCAAGACTCCCGCGAGTATTACTGACCCGGCGGTTGGCGCCTCCACGTGAGCATCCGGCAGCCAGGTGTGAAACGGAAAAATGGGAACCTTGACGGCAAAAGCGATGAAAAAGGCCAGAAACAGCAGGAATTCGGTAACAGGAGACAGGATAACCCGGCCCTGGGCAAGTCTTTCGGTGATTTCAAGGAGGTCAAAAGAGTCGGCGCCGCTGGCGTAATAGAGAACAATGATGCCGGCGAGCATGAGGAGCGAAGCAGCCGCAGTGTAAATGAAGAACTTGACAGCCGCGTAGATTCGTCGCTCGCCTCCCCACACACCGATGAGAAAGTACATCGGAATCAACATGACTTCCCAGAAGACATAGAACAGGATCAGATCGAGGGAAACGAAGACTCCGAGCATCCCGACTTCGAGAGCAAGCATTGAAGCCATGTAGGCTTTAAGGTGGCGGTCGATAGTCCAACTCGACAGCACGGCAAGCGGCATAAGAAACGTTGTCAGGAGCACCAGGAGGAGGCTGATTCCATCCATTCCCACCTGGTACCGTACGTTGAAGCCGCCCACCTCGAACCATCTGACCGTCTGGGTAAACTGCATGGATGGCGAGTTCGGATCGAACTGCACAAACAGCATCGCCGACCAGACAAAGGTTGCTGTCGTGGCGATCAGGGCCGTCCATTTCGGAGCCGAAACCCGGGAAGCCGGTATCAGCAACGTCAGCAGGCTTGCCACCGCGGGAATCAGAAGAAGTATGGTTATCGAGTAAGGTGTTTCCGCCATCCCTCAGTCCATATGTAATCGTTCGCTATACGTTAATGACGAACGCAGATTCCTGTCTTCCGACTAGACTGTAACCAGATAGTAATAAATGAAAAGCAGGAGGGCGCCAATCAGAATCCAAGTGGCGTAACCCCTTGTATACCCGCTTTGGATCCGTCTTAAAGCGCTTCCCCAGTACTGCATGAGCTCGCCTGTTCCATTGACAATTCCGTCTATCAACCCTTCGTCAATCACGCGCCAGAGAAAAACATCCGAAATCCGCTGGATGGGCCTCACCAGGATTGCGTCGTAAATTTCGTCCACATAGAACTTCTGACGTGCGGCCAAGTAGAGGCCTTGAAAGCGTTGGGCTAACCGGCCCGGCAGTCCCCGGTCTCGAATGTAGGCGTAATATGCTACAGCTATGCCTGCCGCGGCTGCCAGGATCGCGATTACTGTCAAGACTATTTCCAGACTATAGGCGTGCGCTGCCGCGTGCTCCCCGAAGTAGCGGTACCGAAAGGAGGGTTCAAGGAACGTCTCCAACAAGTTGGTTCCAAGATACCCAGGAAGTCCGAGAAATCCGGCCAGGGCCGAGAAGACCGCCAAGATCATCAGTGGGCCCGTAATCAGTAAAGACGGCTCGTGGGGCCGGTGATTTCCCTGTTCGTTATGTTCTGAGCCGGGCGCCGCCTCCTCACCGTAAAACGCAAGAAACATGAGCCTGAACATGTAGAAGGCCGTGAGGCCCGCTACCGCGACACCAATGATCCAGAGCACGACGTGTCCCAGGGAGAAAGCATTCCAGAGTATCGCGTCTTTCGAGAAAAAACCTGCAAGCGGCGGTACGCCTGAGATTGCTAGCGTCGCCACCCACATGGTCCAGAAGGTTATGGGTAAATACTTCTTCAGTCCTCCCATCCGGAAGAGATCCTGCTCGTGATGGAGAGCCAGGATGATGCTGCCTGAGCCAAGAAAGAGCAGTGCTTTGAAGAATGCATGGGTGACAACGTGAAAAATCCCGGATCCGAAAGCGCCGACCCCGGCCGCCAGGAACATGTAACCCAGCTGGCTGACCGTTGAATAAGCCAGGACACGCTTAATATCTGTCTGTACGACGGCAATGCAGGCAGCGAGGACTGCCGTGGCAATGCCAATGACGGCTACGATGAGCAATGTTTCCGGTGCGCGACTGAACAGGGCAGCCGAACGCGCCACCATGTAGACACCAGCGGTCACCATGGTCGCGGCATGTATGAGAGCGCTGACCGGTGTGGGCCCTTCCATGGCGTCCGGCAGCCAGACGTAAAGAGGGATTTGTGCGCTTTTTCCGGTCGCGCCGACAAACAGCAGCAGGCAAATCGCGCTGACGATCCCGAACCCGACCTCCGGGGAAGGGAACAGTTCGGACACTCGCTCGAATACCTGCTGGTAATTGAAGGTCCCGAAAGTCCTGAAGATCAAGAAAGTTCCTAGGATAAAGCCGGCATCCCCGATCCGGTTTACGATAAACGCCTTCTTCGCCGCGTCTCCGGCGCTCTTTCTATCAATGTAGAAACCGATGAGTAGATATGAGCAGAGGCCCACGCCCTCCCAGCCGACGAACATCAGTAAGTAGTTGTCGGCCAGAACCAGGACCGTCATCATGAAGATAAAAAGGTTCAGGTAGGAGAAGAACCGGTAATAACCGGGCTCCTCGGCCATGTAAGCGACGGAGTAAACGTGAATCAGGAATCCGACGCCGGTGACCACCAGGACCATAACGGCCGACAGCGGATCCACAAGAAAAGCCGCATCAATTGTGACCGGCCCCGATTCAATCCAGTTGAAAAGTCGATATGTGAGCTCCCGTTCGGTAGGTGGGAGCAGGAGTAGTTGCCGCAGAACCAGGCACGATGCCGCAAAACTTAAGCCGACTGTCAGGCACGCGATTCCCGCAATCAGGCGCTTCGGAAATTTCCTGCCGAAAACGCCGATAACAAAAGACCCCAGGAGCGGGAACAGCACGATCATTACCGAGTAGGTCATGCTTCACCATTTCATTTCGTTGACTTCATCCACGTCCAGGGTCTGCTTACGTCGAGAAAGGACCACTATGAGGGCCAATCCGACAGCCGCCTCTGCGGCGGCCACGGTCATGACGAAAAAGACGAAGATCTGGCCGTCGATTTGATCCAGGTGGCGGGAGAAAGCCATGAAGGCGAGATTCACCGCGTTCAGCATGAGTTCAATGCACATCAGCATCGTGATGACGTTGCGCCTTGTGAGGACGCCTATTACCCCAATCCCAAACAGAATGGCGCTTAGGACCAGGTAGTGAGCGGTTGGTACCATAAGAGATCAATCCGAAGGTTTCGCCAGAACTATTGCGCCAAGAATTGCAACCAGAATCAGAATTGACGTCGCCTCGAATGGGATTACATAGTCAGTAAAGATATCCCGGGCAAGATCCTTGACATTGCTTTCGAAAACGGAAGTCCGGCTTGCCGAGTCATAGCCTAGAAAATCAGGGAAAGCCTGAACCAGTAGTATTACAAGAAGAATCGTCAAGGGTATCGCAACCACCGATATATGCCGTCTATCATTTCCGGGGAACACTTCTGATTGCGGATCAAGCAGCATGATTACGAAAACAAACAGGACCATAATGGCGCCGGCATACACAATCACCTGGATTGCGGCAATAAATTGTGACCCCAGCTGGAAGA
>Ga0116188_1003984_pt1 | contig 10619 bp, 12 predicted proteins | sample AD_JPNTR2_MetaG_FD_89807 | JGI IMG/M metagenome (GOLD analysis project Ga0116188, IMG submission 89807) | Active sludge microbial communities of municipal wastewater-treating anaerobic digesters from Japan - AD_JPNTR2_MetaG | ecosystem: Engineered > Bioreactor > Anaerobic > Digestate | place...
GCGCGCCACAGTCGGGCCAATCCCGTGGCTATCCTTTCTTCTCCAGCGGAAGAAAACGGGATGCTGCCGAGGTACCACAGCTTTCGGCTGTAAAACCGTTCGCGTCCGACTTCTTTGACGAGTTCTTCCAAATCGAAAACGATGCCGCCCAATTCCCGAACGCCTTGGTTCCAGAGCGCGGAGGCCTCTCTATCCAATCGCCGGGCGGTGAGCGGGAGTATCTTTTCTTGGCGAATATCCAAGGTAGAGAGGATCCATACCGTTTTCCCGAGCTTTTCTTTCGAGTTCCGGATCAAGGCGAGGGCGTTTTCCAAAAAACCGGGTAGGTTCTCCTCCCCGTGTTGCTCGAGCAACGCTGAACCATCCAAGAGCACGATCACGCCATCAAGCGGCTGCTCAAAGAGCTTCCCGCCTGGAAGTAGATGTTCAACCCAACTGCCGTACCCTTCCGCGCAGTAAACACCCGGGATTCCCTTATCCTCCAAGCGGTTTCTCACCGAATCCACCGTCACGTTCGAAAGCAAGGCTATCTTTTTCATTCTCTCTACTTCCCCCCCGGTAAATGTCCCCCGTCTATTAAAAAGGTCTTTCCACTCACCCATCGGCTGCGCGGGCTTAACAAGAACTCGATCATCCACGCGACGTCTTCCGGTTCACCGAAGCCCAGAGGATAGGTGTCTTCGAGCGCTCGAACCTGATCGACGGTCATTTTGCTCAAGAAGCCTTCGCTCATCGAGGTCTTGACGATTCCGGGCGCGATGGCGTTCAAACGGATATTCTTTTGCATTAGTTCAGTAGAGGCCGATGCGACGAAGCCCTCGAGCGCGGCCTTGCTGGCGGCGTATGCGGATTTTCCCGGCGAAGATTCGTGAGGGGCCAATGAGGAGAGCAGGACGAAAGATGCGCCTGCACGAACGAATCCGACTTTGGAGAAGCACCGCACCAATTCCATCGCGGCGAAGGTGTTGAGTGTGAACAGTTCCTGCACCGCGGCCGGTTTCGTCATCGCCAACGGCAGGGTCTTCTGAGCGCCTGCGCAATAGACGAAACCGTCAAGCGGGCCGACGCGCTCCTTTACGCCTTTAGAAAAGGACTCCAGTTCCTCCAGGCGGGAAACGTCTTGGCGGATCAAGCGGCACTGCGCGTCTCCGTAGGTTTGGTTCAGGCGCGCAATGATCCGGAGCGCCCTTTCCGGTTTGTGTTCGAAGTCCCTAGCGACCAACGTCACACAGTGCCCTCTCTCACAGAGGAGCGCGCCGGTTTCAAGACCGATACCGTCGGATCCTCCGACGATCAGAACGTTCAAGGGTTGGTTAGGGTTCATATTCCACCACCCCGGGACAGCAACAGGGGCCGATGGACAATAACGCAGTCCCTATCGATAAACCGGCGCCAAAACCGCTCATCAGAATGGTGTTCGCCTTTTCGCGTACTGAAGCGGCCAATTCCGAGGCGATGGTCAAAGGAACCGTAGTCGAGCTCGAATTACCATATTTATGTATGCACACGGGCAATTTGGTCAGATCCATTTTGATCTTTTTCGCCACCTGTTTGATCATAAAGAGGTTGGCTTGGTGCAGAACCAGCCAATCCAGGTCCCGCACTGTCTTCCCCATTTCGTCCAAGAGTTGTTGTAAGGCTTTGGGAACGCGTTTCGCGACGAAGTCGAAGACGGCCATCCCGTCCATATACATATCGATAGGGCGGCGCCTGTTTCCATTTTCATATTCCCGGTACTCGCCGCTGTGAGGGTTCACTCGGTTTCGGTAACCCCCATCCGGGATATGGAGCGCCTGTCTGCTTTCTCCGTAGGTATGGAATAGGAAGGATGTTTCGGACCCCTCAACGTCCCGTGGGGCCAACACCGTGGCGCTGCCCGCGTCTCCGAAGAGCAAAGCGGTCGTTTTGTCGTGCGGAGAGACGAAATGAGAATGGGTATCCCCATCCAGCAGCAGAACGCGTTTTCGCATCGTACTGGCCATCATACCCGCGACGTAGAGGCCATACGGGTAACCGGAACAGGCCAAATTGATGTCGAAAGCTGCCGTCGACTGTGGCAGACCCAGCAGATGTTGCGCGTATGTGGCGTTGTTGGGAAGCGTCAAGTCCGGGGTTTGGGTGACACAAACGATCCCGCCGAACGAGCCGGGATCGTAGTCGCCGCGCTCGAACAGTCTTTTGGCTGCGCACACGCACAAGTCCAGGCTGGTCGTTTCCCCTTCCGGGCATACCCGTCGTTTTGAGACTCCGATGGTCTGGACGATACCCTCCAAGTCTTCTCCAAAGAGCGCTTTTCCGTATTCGCGGTTGTCGATCTCTTCTTTCGGCACACAGGCGCAAAGTCCCTCCACCTTGAAGCCCGTTATCGTCGTCGCCACGTCAATTCGTCCCTTCGACATAGCGCAAGATATCGGGTACCGAAAGGATCTCGGCCACGTTTTCGAGCGGGACGTCGATCCCAAACTCCTCTTCCAATCCGGCGATGATTTGAAGATGGCGTAGGGAGTCCCATTGTTCGGTGTTTTGGCGAGTAGTGTCTCGAGTCACCGTCACCCGAAGAATCGTAGAGAGCCATTGCAGGATTCTCTCTTCCATCCCGGATCACCCTTTGGGTTCTGTCCGCTGGTACAACTCTCCAACGGTCTTGGCTTTCAGAAAGTCGTCGACGGACATCACCTGTCCGTAGTCTTCTTCCAGCATCACGAGAATTCCGAACCCCATCAAAGACGACCAATATGGCGTGGCTGCTCGAAATTCCGTTTCAGGCGTTAACTGCGTTTCGTCTACTTCTAAGATCTCCGCGATTTTTATGGCAAATTCTTCAAAAGGTCCCATCTTTTCCCCCCTATTACGTATCAGATATGAATAGCAGCTCTATCAAACCGATTTTGTTCGAATAGAAGAAGCCGACCTCTTGGTTCTCGCAAGCGGGCGCCGGAGCTATCTTTCCCGCCGGAACGAACCGCAGGGCCTTCAACCGCGAAAGGGCGGAAGCCTTTTGCGATTGCGGGATAGAAAAACACAGATGGTACGTACCAGGCCCTTGTCGTACCATCAGAGGAAAAACCGGAGACCGTTCGTCTACCGGCTGTATCAGCTCCACCAGCGTGTGGTTCGCATCAGTGAGAAAGGAGATGAAGACTTGCCTTTCTTCATCCTTCACGATCTCTGAGTGCTTTTGAAACCCCAAAGACTCGAAAGATTCTATCGCGCCTTCGATCGAAGGGACCAAATATCCGATGTGGTGTAAGTGCATTTTCCCCCTCGGCTGATCAGAGTCATTGTGACGCTCTCTCCTATCACGCGCCGCTTTGGCGCGCGACGACGTCAAAGAAACGTCGATCGACCCGCCGGATCCTGCCGTCACCATCCGGTTGGCGGTCAAAGCGGCCGATTACTATATGATTCTATCACAAATATTGTGTTTCTGGAAACGACGGTGTGGGTCAAGTTATGAGGCGCTATCAAGAAACAAGGCTAGAATCGATCTCGCGTTTTTAGTCCATATGGTCCTCGCGGCGAAAGCGCCCCTTCTTTACGCGACGGCGCGATACGCTCGGGAAGGCCTGGGAACGCTTGGGAACGCCTGGGAACGCCAACTTTTAAGTTGGCATGTCTTAAAAATAAAACGGGGTCACACGGATGGCACAGAGAACACAGACAAAAGAAAACTCGTGGGGTCGACTTCCAGTCGGCCTATCTCTCTGAGAATGCCCTGGGAACGCCGAACTTCAGTTCGGCATATCTTCTGGGAACGCTTACTTTTAAGTTGGCAGGTCTTAAAATCAAAACCGGGTCACACGGATGGCACAGAGAACACAGACAAAAGAAAACTCGTGGGGCCGACTTCCAGTCGGCCTATCTCTCTGAGAATGCCCTGGGAACGCCGAACTTCAGTTCGGCATGTCTTCTGGGAACGCCAACTTTTAAGTTGGCATGCCTTGGAAAAGAAAGACAGCAGAGCGTATCGCGAGACTTCGTGGGCTTCCGAAGTCTGCCCGCTGGTTACCCCACGATGAACCTCTTTGTTATGTCACCCCATAACTTGACCCACACGAGAATCGCTCGACGGAAGAGAAAACTGATATAATAGAGGGCGAAAATCCGTTCACCAAGAGAGGTGATCCTATGCTTCCACTAGCCGTATACGGCGCCGGGGGTCTTGGGCGCGAGATCCTCTACTATACCCACCAATACAATGAAATCCACGGAAAGTTCGTCATCGAGGGGTTCTACGACGATGGCATAGAGGCGGGGAGTATCGTAGACGGGTACCCCGTCCTCGGCGGACTCGAAACGCTTAAGCGCAAGACCGCTCCCACAGCGCTCGTGATGGGGATAGCGGATACGAAAATCAAAGGGCGGCTGATGGAGAGCCTTTCGGACCACCCGAATATCTCGTTTCCGACCATCGTCCATCCGACGGCGTTCTTGGCGCATACGGCAAAACTACAGGAAGGGGTGGTGTTGGCGCCCTTCACCTTCGTTTCGCTCAACGCGGTCGTCGGGCGCGGAGTCTTCGTCAACGTCGGCACGCAGCTGGGACACGATGCAATCATACGCGATTACTGCTCTCTCATGCCTTCGGTCAACCTGTCGGGCGGCGTGGTTTTAGAGGAAGGGTGTTATGTGGGTGTGGGCGCGAAAATCCTACAGAACATCACGATCGGGGCATGGTCGGTGGTGGGCGCGAACAGCTTGGTGCTTCGTAACGTCCCATCCGGGGTGACCGCCTTCGGAACCCCCGCGATTCCGAGGAAAATGGTCTAAATAGCGGCAGCGCGCGCCAAAACTAAGCGCCTTTTTTTATATTTCCTCGTGCCATAAATACGGGAAAAAGACCGAAAACCGTAGAGACTTACAGATAAACCAAAATAATTCAGGATATACGGACTTTATTCATCATAGCATAGAAAGAACGCGTGTTGTGAACGTCTATTTTTTGTGCTATTATACCGGTAACGTTTACGGTAATGATACCGGAAACGTTTAGGATACCCGGAAGCCTTATCTTCACGAGGCAACAAAGGGTCGAAGCGGGTGATGCATGCGGAAGCCGTTTATTACGATGGCGGATGTGGCTAAAAAAAGCGGGTTCTCTATCAACACCGTCTCGCGCGCGCTTAACAACAAACCGGACATACGCGAAGAGACGAAAGCCCGAATTCTCCAGATCGCTCAGGAGATCGGGTTTGTGAAAAATCGATCGGCATCCCTGCTGCGTTCTGTGGAAACACGGATTATCGGCGTGATCATGGCAGATTCTTCTAATCCATTTTATTCGGAAGTTCTGAAAGGCATAGAATGGGCCTCCAGGAAGTTTGATTATCAGATCATATTGGTCAACACGGAGCGCGCCACGAAAAATGAGATCCGTGCGGTCTCCCTACTGATGGAGAGAAGAGTGGACGGATTACTTATCGGCCCGGTACAGGAATCAAGGAAACACATAGAGGACCTGATTCACAGGAACTATCCGACCGTGATCGTCGGAAGGCACTTCGATCAAATGGAGATAGACGAAATCTACAGCGATGAAATCAACGGAGGAAAACTGGCCACTCAGCATCTCATCGATCAGGGATGTAGAAAAATACTGCTCTTAAACGGTTATAGTTACAAATCTCCGTCGCATATGCGCCAGGAAGGCTATCGACAGGCGCTGGAAGCTGCCGGGATCCCTTATGACCCTTCCTACGTTCACATTTCAGATATCCTGCCGGAAGACGGTTATCGGGCGATACTCCATACCGTTTGCAAAGGGATGCCAGTCGACGGTATCTTCTGCTATAACGATATCGTGGCCTTCGGCGCGATGCAGGCTCTAAAAGATAACCATTACCGAATTCCGGAGGATATCGCCATCGTCGGATACGACGATATACAGTATTCCGGGTGGGTCTATCCCCCGTTGACAACCGTGAGCATACAAAAACACCGGATGGGTTTCGAAGCTTTCCGTATGCTCTTAAACAGGCTCCAAGGAAAACGAAAGAAAACGCAGCGAAAAATCTTACCTGTCGAGCTCATCGTTAGGAAAAGTAGCTTACACTTACAGAAGGAGGGTCAAAGAGTATGAAAAACACGTTATTGAAGGGCAACTGGATTCGTGTGATCATCGCTGTGCTCCTGATTCTCGCGCTTTCTACGGCCGCTTTCGGCAAGACGAAATTACGCGTGACCACCTGGGCCGGAGCGGAAGAGGCCGCATTGGATGAAAGCATTATCGCTGAATTTATGCGCTTGAACCCTGACTATGAAGTGGTGTATGAAGCCGTAGCTTCGGACAATTATTATCAGAAAATCCTTACGGACATCGGGGCCGGCACGCCCCCAGACGTGATTTTGCTGGACGCGGAGATGATCCCGAAATTTTTCGAGGGAGACTTCTTGACGGACCTGGCGCCTTTCCTCTCCAGACTCGCGAGAGAAGGGTATGGCGGTAGCAACGTGTACGAGTACTTCCCCGTCTTGGTCGACATCGCCCGTATCGATCGCAAGATCTATTCTATCCCGAAAGACACCAGCCCGATGGGGGTATTCTTCAACAAGAAGATGTTTGACGAAATGAAGGTTCCTTATCCCGACGAGGACGGTTGGACGATTAACCAGTTCATCGAAACCGCCAAAGCGTTGACGAAAGACCTGGACGGCGACGGAAAGAACGATACTTGGGGATTCGCGTTCCCATCCTGGGTCGGAATCGCGGTGCCCTTGCTGTGGGCGGGTGGAGGAGAGGTGTTCAGTCCGGATTTCTCGCATACGAGCGGGTATCTGAACAGTGATATCAACGTGAAAACCTACCAAACCTACCTCGATTTATTGAAAGAAGGATATGCGCCGACCCCCCAGCAAGCTTCCGCTTTAGGCGGAAATTCCGCACTATTCTATACCGGCAAGGTGGGTATGATTTTAACCGGCCGCTGGTTCAACGTTTCTATCAAAGGACAAATCGCGAAGGGACTGGATTTACAGGTAGGTATCGCCTCCCTACCATTCGCCGACATCAATAAAAAGGACACCGTTTCTTATTTGTCCGGCTGGTCCGTGCCTTCGAACGTTCAGGACAAGCGGGGAGCCGTGATGTTAGCCGCCTTCCTTTCCAGCGATTATGCGCAAAGGAAACGCTGTTTGGAAGGAAGCCTCGCCATTTCCGCAAATCAGGCGGTCGCGCAATTACAGGGTGAAAACGATCCGTTGGATGCGGCCTTTATCAAAATGCTCGATTACTCTCGGGTGCCCGTCGGGTCACAAACAAAGTTCTATCGACCGAAATTCGAGGACCTATGGGCAGAAGCCTTCGATAAGATCAACGTGGGCGGCGAATCCTTGAGAAGTGTGCTCGATTGGATGGCCTCGGAAATGGATAAAGCCATAGCCAAAGGAGAAAGCTAGTACCACACGCGTTTACGGGTAAGAAGAATCCTTTTTTGCGCCACGGACGAAAACCGTCCGTGGCGTCTATTTAGGCGTTCTTCGGTCACGAAGGATTCTATCCTATCTCTGCTGAGACAAGACGGAGGTTGGTCATGAAAACTCCGGTGAAAATGTGGATCGTCTGTTTGGTGGCTGTTATCACGATCGTTAGTGGCTTCTTCGCGTGGAGAGCGTCCGCGTCCTCGGCTTGGATGTCCACCGTCACTCAAAATGAGAAAAACACCCTTCTATACGCCGAAAACAGCCTGGCTCTTGCCGTTGAGGAAGCCAATGCCCGCCTAAACGAACTCGTTGAAAATAGCGTCATTGATTCGCCCGAATCGGTTCGAGCGGTGGTCGATCGTGCGGCACTCCTCTTTCGAGACGGTTTTTTATACGCGTGTTTTTTTGGCCCAGACGGCGAGCTCGTCGCCTCGAAAGGGGCGAAAGTCCCAGAGGATTTCGTGCTGACGGTTTTTTATGACACTCTCTTCTATTCAGAGGGCTATGCGTTGTCCGAAATCAGTTACGATACCGGGACCCTACACCTACAAACCGCTATTCTACTGGAAGACGGGTCGATCGTCCTCGTCGGTCAAGATGTTTTGGCGGATTTCGTTCGGAGACTTAACGCCGCGTTGGGCCGCGAGTACGGGTTCTTCTACGGGGATGAAGAACGGTTCGCCCCATTTCCGTTTTCTTCCCGCTCCGCGGTATTTTTCGAGGAGGGTTTTAGGGACGAGTATTCTCGGATGTTTACAACTGCTGTGGATAGCCAGCGCCCTTCTGCAAAGCTTTTTTCTCTCAGAAGCGGCCGATCGCTCGTTACCTCCACCGCTCTCTACGACGCGGACCATTGGGATGTGAAGGGATTTCTCGTTCAGGTCACCCCAGAAAGCTTTTGGAAAAAAGGTTCCGATCGATTAGATTGGTTCGTGTGGTTAGGATCGCTCCTATCCTGCTTTGTGGCGCCTTTCTTTTTGATTCGATTGCATTATCGCGAAAGAACCGCTGATCGTTCTCCGCGCCTGAGGAACGCCTCTCTCTTCTATGCGATCGCGGCCTTTTTTCCCATTTACCTTTTCTTCTTGTATGGCGCCTTCCTGCTCGCGCCCTCGCTTCTACGTGAGTATGAGTCATCATCGGTGTTGGCGAACGGGAGCCTTTTACAACAAGATATCGAATACCGTTTTGACCACATCGCCCTGAGTTCGAAATCGATAATAGAGCAAATGAAAAGAGCGACCCGCGATGACTACCGAATCTGCCCCGTAGATCAAACCTCCCGCTTTTCGACTGTGACAACGCTCTCGAGCCGGCAAGAACGATTGATCTCTCCGCTCGCGCCCGCCGATAGCTCCGGCGCGATAGAGATCGGCACCTTAAGCATCGACCTATCGGGCAGACTTACGTCCGGTTTCGATCGCGCGAGTTAGATTGGCAAGTCCTCCACGAAGATACCTTCGTCAGCAACGAGATACTGTCGGTGCAGTTCTTGGGAGTCATTCTTCTGTTGGCGTTCTTGGCCGTTGCCCTCATCTTTGGGTTCTTGACGCGCCATCTTCATAATCGACTACTCATAAGGAACACGTTGTTTGGATATCTGTTTCTGGCTCCCGCCCTCGTGCACTTAATATGGTGGGCGGCGGGGCCTTTGGGCTTTTCATTGTTTTTGGCGTTCCGGCGTTGGAGCATCGTCGATCCCGCAAAACCCTTCGTCGGCTTCGACAATTTCATCGAGCTATTTCAAGATGGCAATTTCTGGAACGCCCTAAAGAACACGGCGGTTTATTCTCTTTACGTGCCGATTGGCATGCTGTTTTCCCTACTGCTCGCGATGGCCGTCAACAAAGCTGGAAAGATCGCCGTCGCGCTGAGAGTGCTTTATTACCTGCCTGTCGTCACAGCCGGAGTCGCCACGACGATCGTGTGGAAGTGGATCTTCAATCGGGACTTCGGAATACTCAATTATATCCTCGGATGGTTCGGCATCGGAAAGATCGCCTGGATCGATTCGCCGCAATTCGCGTTGTTGTCCATAATGATCATCAGCATCTGGCAAGCGATAGGGAGCCAGCTTTTAATCTTTTTGGCCGGTTTGCAGGGGATTCCTATAGACTTCTACGACGCGGCCAAAGTCGATGGCGCCGGGAAATACAAGGCCTTCCGGCACATCACCTTGCCCCTGCTTAAGCCAACCACGCTGTTTGTCCTCGTTACCAGCATCATAGGCTCTTTTCAGGTGTTCACCCCTGTGTACGTTCTGACGCAAGGGGGGCCTTTGCGGTCCACGGATGTCGTTTTTTACCATATTTGGAAGGCGGCTTGGACCGAGATGCGTATGGGCTACGCGGCTGCGCAGTCGTGGATCCTCTTCTTACTCTTGATGGTCTTAACCTACTTCGAGTTCAAACTGTACGGAAAAGACAGTTGGCAGGCGTATTTTTAGGACTGGGGAGGTGGAGGATGAATCGACGAAACCTTGACAGAAGTCTGTCTGTGATCACCCAAATAGTGATCTATGCCTTGCTGTTTCTACTGGCCGCGTCTACGTTGTTGCCCTACATCCTGATGATTGCCCTTTCGTTGATGGCGGAGTTCGAGATGTATCAAATACCTCCAAAATTTATACCGACCATTCTACGCTGGAGCAACTATATAGAGATGTGGCAAGCGCAGCCTTGGGGGCGGTATATCTTCAACACGCTGTTCGCGACCGTCGCCGTGCTCGCTGGGCAACTCCTACTCGTGGCGATGGGTGGGTACGCCTTGGCGAGGATGAAGTTCCCCGGTCGCGATTTTATGTTCAAACTGTTCATCGCCTTTATGATGCTCCCGGGAGTCGTCACGTTGATTCCGGGGTTTATTATCCTTCACTCGTTGGGGTGGGTGGATACGTTTATGGCGCTCATCGTTCCGTCGTTGGGCAATATCTGGGGGCTCTTCTTGATGCGGCAGTATATGCTCAGTCTGCCGAGCAGCTTGGAAGATGCCGGTAGAATCGACGGGGCGAATCGGTGGCAAGTCTTTTGGAAGCTCATCCTCCCGCTCTGCAAACCCGTTCTCGCGACGGTCGGCACCTTTACCTTCCTCAGTATGTGGCGTTCCTTTTTCTGGCCTCTCATCGTTACCAGAAGCAAGGAGATGCGGGTGATCGAAGTGGGCGTGGCGATGTTCTCTTCCCAATATATTACGAATATTCC
>Ga0116188_1003995_pt1 | contig 10599 bp, 9 predicted proteins | sample AD_JPNTR2_MetaG_FD_89807 | JGI IMG/M metagenome (GOLD analysis project Ga0116188, IMG submission 89807) | Active sludge microbial communities of municipal wastewater-treating anaerobic digesters from Japan - AD_JPNTR2_MetaG | ecosystem: Engineered > Bioreactor > Anaerobic > Digestate | place...
AACTCGTCCGCATTGTGTATCAGCTCATGGGTATACCGGCTGTACCTTACCAGTACGGTAAAAATGGGCTTATTCCAAATAAACCCCATGGCACCCCATGCTATGGTCATTGTATTTACATTATCGCCGTTTTTCACCGTCAGGAATGCTCCCTTTGGGAGCTGCTCCATTATCTCCCTCGAAACCTCTTTATAATCCACTTCCTTGTACATTACTGCACCTCCATATGCTCCACAAGCTCTATCCTTTCCCCCGACGGTCCTTTCAAGAATGCCGTCATAATGCCGTTAAAGAGTCCCGGCAGGGTATTGGGCTCTTCGGTTTCCAGCTCTATGCCATTCTCTTTTAGTGTTTTGACTATATCCCGAATGCCCTTAACTTCAATTGCAATATGGTTGATACTCCCGCCGTGCCCCGTGCCTGCCATTGTCTTGTCGGAGGGCTCCACCAGTTCAATAACCATTTCCCCCAGCCGCAGGAAACAAAGGTTGAGCCATTGGTTTCCCGGCTTTTCAATCCTGGCTTCGTATTCATGCGTAAACCCAAGGTTTTCTATGTAGAACGCCTTGGATTTTTCCATGTCCCTTGTATGTATTCCGATATGGGCAGGGCCTTTAAATATTGACATATTATCACCGTCCTTTCTTTATGCTGTGCGAAATGGGAGGTGGGATTAAAAAATCCCGCCTCCCTCTTACTCAAAATGTCCCTGTTGGGCTGTTATTATTATATAATGCCAAAAACGGCCAATCAAGATGCAACGCTCTAAATCCTTTTATATATGGGATTTAATTCTGCTCATAAGGGCGGCCATCTGTGCCCTGGTTATTTTGTACTGGGGCTTGAAGGTGCCGTCATCGTATCCCATGAAGATTCCGCGCCGGCTCATCTCATGGATTGCCGGGTAGGACCAACGGTTCCGGTCAACGTCCCTGAAGGATATCTCCTCCCCATCCCGGTCCTCTTCATCAATGTCCGTTATCCTTTCCAGCACTACCGCCATTTCTTCCCGGGTCAGCGGGTCCTCGGGGCCAAACCTTCCGTTCCCCTTGCCCTGCATTATGCCATGCTCTGCGGCTATACCTATCTCTTTACTGGCCCAGTGCCAGCTTGTCACGTCGCTGAAGTTCCCGGCCGCCTGCCCTTTTTCAAGTCCCAGGGCCCTTACCATGATGGCCGCCGCCTGGGCCCTGGTCAGCGGATTGTCGGGAGCAAAGTGCGTGGAGGACACCCCCTGCATCCAGCCCATCTCCTCCATTTCGGTGATTTCGTGCTGGGCCCAGTGACCATAGGTATCCACGAACCAGTTACCGTTAAGCCAATCGTTAAAATAGTCCCATGTCTGGCCGGTTTCCTGGCCCAGGCTCCAGCTGCCGGCTCCCTTAAGCCGGTACTTTTGTACCAGCCGGAGTTTATGCTTTATCGACTGCTCGTTCTCAAACCAGATAACATAAGTTCCGGGGTCAAGAACACCATTTGTTACCCTGACAGGTCCACCCCTGGAAGTTACACTTATGGTTGCCTTGGGGGAAGCCGTATGTTGGTCGAATTCAACCTTGCCGTTAAAGGTACCCACCAGCTCCTGTACCTTGCTGAGATGCAGCCCGTAGCCGCCGTATCCCCGGCCCATCTTCCAGTACCGTCCAAAAAAGGGAATACCCAGCACTATTTTGTCTGCAGGCACCTGCCGCAGGGCGTATTTAATTGATTCTTCAACAAAGGATATGCTGGCAACGGGGCCCTGAATGCTCCCTTCGCTGTGCTCGTCATAGGCCATAATCATGAGGTAATCGCTGTACCTGGCCAGGGCTTTGTAGTCATAGGACCCCTGCCATCCGGTATTTAATCCCCTTGGGTTGGCCGCCACCGCCACCGAGACTTCTTTCCTTTTGGGCAGTTCTTCCCTGATAAGCCTTACCAAGTCCACGTAAGCTTCCCGGTCGGTCTCGGTCAGGTTTTCTATGTCCACGTTGACCCCGTCAAAGTCATATTCCATCACCGCATCGGCAACCTGCCGCGCCAGGACCTCCCTGTTGGCCAAAGCGGCCCTTCCCTTTGCTCTGTCCCAGTGATTGCTTAGGAACGGGACAACCCTGATATCCCTTTGCTCCATTTCTTCAACGAAATCCCGGCTGGCAGCCCCGTTAAGAACCAGGTTCCCCGCCGCATCCAGGTCAAAATAGCTGGGTGACACCGTATCAAGGGACCCTCTTGTTCTATCCACATTCCTTATGAACGCCTGGGTATCCCCGAAATACATGTAGGACATATTGAACCTTTTATCCTTTGCATAGGCATACCCGCCGAACAAAACTCCCACAATTACGGCAAAGACGACCCCCGCCGCCGCAGCTCGTTTAAGTAATATTATCTTTTTCATGCCGTTCCCCCTTCCGGTTATAGTAAAATCATACGGGGAAGCGGCACAAATAGCAATGTACAATTTATGTTAACCAATTGACGACTTGCCGGTAATGCTTTCTATATCCACCCTTATTACCGCCAGCCTTTTCAACATGCCTTCGTCGTAATTTGTATAGGGCTGGCCTATGAATTTCTCAGCTATTACGTCCAGCCCTTTTATTTTTTGCCCTGTATCCTCCAAAAAATGCGCCTTCCCAAACCCAATGACGCTTTGGTATTTCATGCTCCATTCGCAGGGCAAATCCGCCCGCACGCTTTCGCATTCCGCCTCCACTTCAAAGCATACGTTCTGGTTTTTTTTCAGGATTTCTATCTTTCTTCCCTCGGCCGCCGAGTGCAGGAATAGGCAGCCGTCCTTATAGCCGAAGTTCATCGGCACTATGTAAGGCATATTTTCGTCGCACATTGCAACCCTGCAAATTTCGGCCCTCTCCAGGATTTTTTCTATTATCGACCTGTCGGTTATTTCCCTGTCCTTTCGCCTCATATTTCTTTCCTCCTTTGATATTTTTTTTGCCTTCCAACAAGACCGTATGCACCACTGTAAAAACCTTATTTTAAATATATCATCTCCCCCGCTATAAAACCACCCTCCGCCATTGCCATTTTTGTGACGGGTGCCCCCCGAAAAAAATTTTACGCTGCGGTATTAAAAGGGTTTAATACTGAAACATTATGTTGTAGAATTAGCTTTAAATTGATTGAGAAAAAAGGAGACGATAATAATGGAAACAAGACAAACCCTGAAAGTAGGCCTTACCTACAATCTCAGGAGGAATGTGCCAACCGCCAATGAGGATGACCAAGCAGAATACGACGACCTCGAAACTGTGTTGCAAATCAAAACCGCCCTGGAGGAAGCGGGGTGCGAGGTGCTGCTGATGGAGGCAACCAGCGGTATTGTAAGTATACTGCAGTCCCAAGATGTCGACATCGTTTTCAATTTCGCGGAAGGCCTTAAGGGAAGGGGCAGGGAAGCACACATACCGGCGCTTTTAAATCTTCTTTCCATTCCTTTTACAGGTTCGGACGAAACGACCCTCGCGGTGGCACTGGACAAAGCACTGACCAAGATAATAGTAAGCCATGCAAATGTAAGAACGCCAAACTTCCAGTTGTTTTTCGGCAAAAATGACAAGCTTAAAAAAAGCCTTAAGTTTCCATTGATCGTCAAGCCTAATGCTGAGGGGTCCAGCAAGGGCATAATAGACAATTCGATAGCCACAAATCATGAAGAGCTCGCTTCCCTGGTGGAAAGGGTGACCAGCCTTTACAAGCAGCCTGCCCTGGTTGAGGAATATATAGAGGGCAGGGAGTTCACGGTTGGCATTTTGGGAAATGGGGACAGCCTTGAAGTGCTGCCCATTTTGGAAGCTCATTTTGACAAGTCAGGCAGCCGGGGTTTCTATAGTTACAGGGTTAAAAAACACTCCAGTAACTTTGTCGCCTACACGTGCCCTGCATCTCTTACTCCCGGCGAGGAAAAAAGCATCAAAAAGCTTGCCGTAAATGTGTTCAAAGCACTGCAGTGCAACGATGTGGCAAGGATTGACCTGAGGGTGTCGGCGGCGGACAACAAGCCCTACTTTATCGAGATAAACCCACTGCCGGGGCTGGCGGACGGTTTCAGCGACCTTCCTCTTATCGCCAAAGCCGCCGGTATGGAATACAACCAGCTTATAATCCGCATCCTCAACGAAGCCCTTGTTCGTTACGGAATGGATACTGTAGGCTGATTTCCCTCCGGGGCTGCTTCCCCATAAAAGGATGGTATTACTAGCCTTGGTGCTTGCCGCCGGATAATTTTTTATTCGTGGGGAATAATACTGGTATATTTTCCGGAGGTACAGAGGATGAGAATCGCCAGGCATATTGGGATTATACCGGACGGCAACAGAAGGTGGGCCATGGAAAAGGGGCTGCCCAAGGAAATGGGATACGCAAGGGGCCTTGAGCCGGGGCTTAAGCTGTTCTTGCTGTGCAAAGACCTGGGCGTACAGGAACTCACCTATTACGGCTTTACAATGGACAATACAAAGAGACCGTCGGTACAGACCCGCGCCTTCACCAAGGCTTGTGTTATGGCGGTGGAACTGCTGGCCGGACAGGACGCCGAACTCCTCGTGGTGGGCAATACCGATTCTCCCATGTTCCCTAAGGAACTGCTCAGGTACACCCGCAGGACCACCATCGGCAAGGGGGGTATGCGGGTCAATTTCCTGGTTAATTACAGCTGGGAATGGGATTTAAGCAGCCTGTTCGGAAACAAAACGAACATGAACCTGAAAAACCACCTTATGTCCGGCGATATCTCCCGGGTTGACCTAATCATACGCTGGGGCGGCAGAAGGAGACTGAGCGGATTTTTGCCGGTCCAGTCCATATACTCTGACTTCTATGTCATAGACGACTACTGGCCGGATTTCAAGCCGGAGCATTTGTACTCCGCCCTTGAATGGTACGACAAGCAGGATATAACGTTAGGCGGGTAAGAACAATTAAGGCGTGTTTCTTAGAAACACGCCTTAATTACTCTTTTAAGAACATCAATTAGATTCAATGATATAGTAAATCCAACTAATTTGTAAAAATCCTCCTTTGATAATCCAGACTGGCGAATTATACAGAATAGTGTACCAAGCGGAATCGTTTTTTTCCCATGCACGGGGACAACAATTGTTCTCCCATGCAATTCATATATTGCGTGGCCGCCTTTTTGGCGTTTTAATTCTGCTCCTGCTTTTTCTAATGCCCTAACCACTTCCTTGCAATTTAAAGCAGGATATTGATTGTTTTGTTTATTATTGGACATTAGCAGCCTGCAAACTGGTGGTCATGGCTTCTGAAAAATTCACAGTCGAATTTTGGGGCGTGTTGGCCTATCTTTTTGTTAGACATATGCTTATATTTAGCCATTACATGAGGTGGTACAGGTCTTGGTACGAGTTCTTCAAACCTATTTGTTTCAAATGCATACTCTAAATAAAGTGCAATAGCCTCTTCTAAATTGGCTTTGGCTTCTTCTACAGTAACGCCATAGCTTGAAATATCCAAGTCTAGGCACAAAGCATTATACAATTTGCCTTCTTTTTCGAGTACACATTTAAAAACAAACCTGTCTTTCACCTTATCACCCCTTTTCATCAGGCCTACGCAATATATGCATAATATATACTACAAACAGACTTATTTCTCCTTTAATTAAAATTCGACAAATATTGCGTAGGACTTAATATTTTTTAGTCAGTATTATATATTAGTATTTTCCTATTTTAATGTTGCTTATTCAATAATAAAAGTCCGACTGAAAGCCCTGTGGAAAGGGGACACACTGCTTATGATGCGGTATTCCTTGCTGCAGAATGTCCCCGCTCATAATGCGCTAGCGTTTCGTGAAGTCTATAAGCAACAAATTGCTACGAAATGTATTCTAGCACCCGACACCTGTTACCTGTGATTTGTTAAAACGAACAGTGTTCGGTTCTTGTTATAATCTCGTCCTGAAGTTTTTTGCTTAGGTTGTTGAAATAGTCGCTGTATCCCGCCACCCTTACTATAAGGTCGCTGTACTTTTCCGGGTTTTTCTGGGCATCCCTCAAGGTATCGGCGCTCACCACGTTAAACTGGATATGATGCCCATCCAGCCTGAAGTATGACCTTATGAGGTGGCTCAGCTTCTCCAGCCCCTGGTCCCCTTCCAGCACCTGCGGGGTGAATTTTTGGTTGAGCAGCGTACCCCCGGTTTTTATATGGTCCATCTTGGCAGCGGATTTTATAACCGCCGTCGGCCCGTTCCTGTCCGCACCCTGCACCGGCGAGATGCCTTCGGACAGCGGCTCCTCCGCCCAGCGCCCGTCTGGGGTCCCCCCGGTAACCGAGCCGAAGTAAATGTGGCAGGTGGTGGGCAGCATGTCTATCCTGTAGCTGCCTCCTTTAAGGTTTTTCCTTCCGTCCACCAGCTTAAAGAATGTCTCGAACACGGACACCATTATACTGTCCGCGTAATCGTCGTCGTTTCCGTACCTTGGCGTTTTGTTTCTCAGCATCTGCCTCGTTTTCTCATGGCCTTCGTAATTGTCCGAAAGCGCTGTCAAAAGTTCCTTCATCGTCAGGTTTTTATTGTCAAACACGTGGAATTTTATCGCGGACAGGCAGTCGGTAATGGTTCCTATACCCACTCCCTGGATATAGTTGCTGTTATACCTTGCGCCGCCGGCGTTATAATCTTTCCCCGTCTTTATACAGTCGTCCACAATAATCGAAAGGAAGGGGGAAGGCATGTAGGTGGCGTACAGCTTTTCTATTATGTTGTTGCCCCTTATCTTTATGTCTATGAAATGCCGCATCTGCTTTTTGAAAGCCTCGAACAGTTCCTCGTAGCTCTGAAACCCCGTCGGGTCCCCGGTCTCAAGGCCTATCTTTTTGCCGGTCCTTTTGTCAAAACCGTTGTTAAGCGTAATCTCCAGCACCTTGGGTATATTAAAATACCCGGTCAGTATATAGGCTTCCTTTCCAAAGGCGCCGGTCTCAACGCATCCGCTGGTTCCGCCGCACCTTGCGTCCTCGATGGATTTGCCCTGGCGTATAAGCTCTTTTACCACCGCGTCGGTATTGAACACCGAGGGGAAGCCCATGCCCATGCGGATAACCTCACAGGCCTTTTTAACAAACCTGTCAGGGGTCTTCTGGCTTATCTGTACATTGGTACTGGGCTGCAGTATCTTCATATCCGCTATTACATCCAGCAGCAGGTAGGACACTTCGTTTACGCCGTCCGAGCCGTCGGGTTTTATTCCTCCAATGTTTATGTTGGCAAAATCGGTATAGGTCCCGCTTTCGGCCAGCGTGACCCCCACCTTGGGCGGTGCCGGCTGGTTGTTGAATTTCACCCAGAAACACTCAAGAAGCTCCATGGCTTTTTCCCTTGTTAGGGTCCCATCCTCAATCCCCTTCTTATAGAAGGGATGCAGGTGCTGGTCCAGCTTGCCGGGGTTAAAGGAATCCCACGTATTAAGTTCCGTTATTACCCCGATATGCACAAACCAGTATGCCTGCAGCGCCTCCCAGAAGTCCCTGGGGGCGTTGGCGGGAACATGGGAGCAAACCTCCGCGATTTTTTCCAGCTCCTTTTTCCTTTCCGGGTTTTGCTCTGCCTTTGCCAGTTCCATCGCTTTTTGCGCATGCCTCTTGGCATAGGTTATTATAGCGTCGGCGCATATCAGCATAGCCTTAAGCTGCTCCTGCTTGTCGTAGGCGTCGGGGTCGTTCAGGTAGTCGATGCTTTGAAGGCATTCTTCAATATCCTTCTTGAAGCCCAGGAAGCCTTTTTTATATATCTTGCCGTCGGCCACGGTATGACCCGGTGCCCTCTGCTCCATGAACTCGGTAAAAATCCCAGCGTTATAGCAGTCTATCCACTCGTCGGACATCTGGCTGAAAATAATGTCCCTCATGGACCTGCCCTTCCAGTAGGGAATAATAACGTCCCTTTGAATCTCCCTTACTTCATCGCTCACCCTGAAGAATATCTTATCCCGTTTGTCTATGATGTCCAGGTCCTCCAGGCTGTGACAGCACAGCTCGGGATAGGTGGGCGTCGCCTGGGGCGCCGGTCCCCGTTCTCCTACTATGAGCTCGTCCGGGTTTATGCATACCGTCTTATTCTCCATTAGGTGTTTGAAGGTAAGAGCCCTCAACACGGGAATGGAAACCTTCCCCGAGTATTCCCGGTAGGCCTCGGTTACAAGCCTCGCCCTTTCGATTGAAATGCACGGTACCGTTTCAACGCTCTGCTTTCTCAGCTTCTTTACCCTTTCATTCATAGCCATTAACCTCCTATCTTTACATTGATACCATATTCGGAAAAAATCCCGCAGGCACTGTCTGTCAATTCCTTTGAAGGCTCCCGGGTATCGGTAAGCCTGTAGTTCCTTCCCAGCCTTGCATACTTGTCCATGCCGGTATTGTGATACGGCAGGATATTTACTTCCCTTATTCCAGCTTCCGAGACAAACTGCGCGGTTTTTTCGATATTAGCCCGGTCATCGTTTATTCCCGGCACCAGTGGAAACCTGATTATTATATTGCTGTGCACTTTTGCCAGTTTCCTGAGGTTTTCCAATATAATCCTGTTTGATACGCCTACCGTCCTTATATGCACCAGGTCATCCATATGCTTTATATCATAAAGGAACAGGTCGGTAATGCCAGCTATCCCGGCCAATACCTCCCAGTTGGCATACCCGCAAGTGTCGACGGCGGTATGGATGTCCCCGGCCTTACATTTTTCAAGAAGTTCCGCCAGAAACTCCGGCTGCATGAGGGGTTCGCCGCCCGAGAAGGTGACTCCTCCCCCCGACTGGTCATAGAAAATAAGGTCCTTTTCTATCTCCCTCATCACGTATTCGGAGCTTACCGTTTTCCCAACCATCTCGAGGGCGACGGCGGGGCACGCCTCCGCGCAGCGGCCGCAGCCGCTGCATTTTTCGCTGTCTATAACAGGGGGGAAACCCTCGACGGAAATTGCCCCCTCCGGGCATACCCTTTTGCAGCCGCCGCATCCGATGCACCTTTCCTTCCACACTACCAGCTGAGCTCCATGTCTCTGGCTCTCCGGGTTATGGCACCACCAGCAGCTTAAGGGACACCCCTTTAGGAACACCGTGGTTCGAATGCCTGGCCCGTCGTGGATGGAGTATCTCTGTATATTGAATATAGTTCCCGCTGTCATTTTATTACCCCCAACTCATCCCATACCGCTCAAGGGGACTTATTATATGTACATCTATACAGTTGCAATAATCATACCAAACATCTATGGTTGGTGGTTTGTATTTGACGGCAAGCAGTAATAGGCCGTAGTCCCTGCGGCCTGTAATATGTCATCTGTCAGCCGCTTTTGTCCAGGGTCATTTCATACCGGCAGCGGCACATATATTGTATTATAATAGGGCTATTGTCCCATATCCGGGACAATAGCCCATGTAAAACTTGTCTCCCGTCATATGCTCATGTAAGACACCGGGTTTCCGCAGTGGGCGAGAAAACGTTCAAAGTCCTTAAAAGAAATGGTAACGGTGGCGGTGTTAACGTTGGGATGAAAGCTTACCCAATCCGCCCCCTTAAGCTCGCTGTCCAGCACCACCCGTACATGCCCGTTGGGATCGTTTATTATCCCGAAGGGCGAAACGGCGCCGGTTTTCAGCCCCAGGTATTTTTCAAGCCGTTCCTCTGATGCAAAACTAAGCCTCCCGTCCCCAATCTGCTCCGCAAGGCTCGCCATATTTACTTTCTTGTTGTGCATCATCACTACCAGGTAATGCTTTTTGCCCTTCTGGTCTCGCAAGAATAAGTTCTTGCAGTGGGAACCTGGTATATCACGCCAGTACTGTTCCACCTCTTCCACCGTATATACCGGCGGGTGCTGTTTCACCGAATACTTAATCCCCAATTGGTCAAGCACCCGGTACACCTTTTCCTCGTTTGTCACTATAACGCCTCCTCCACTACCTTAATGGCATATAAGGGTAAAATAGCTTGTGGTCTCCTCCAGGCCCCTCTCCAGGATACGGGCCGAGTTTGAATGGTGCAAAACCGTCATGCTTCCCGCGCCTGCCTTATCCATCGCCTTCATAAGGGTAACCAGGCTTGGCGGCGAGTCCAGGTATTCATCCCCCATTTTCAGAAGGCGGGCATAGTCCCTGTCTCCAATCGCCTTAAGGGTAACCGCATCCCTTTGCATGGCCTCTTTCCCGGTAAGATAATGGGAAAAGTCCACCGATGCCACCAGAACGTCCCGGCTACCTGTGTTCTGCAGCAAAAGGTCCGCAAGGTTTTCCGCCTCCCTTTCGGTAAGGTCGGGATGCAGCATTATGGGCACAATTGCCGAATCCGGCAGGTAATACTTGATATAAGGAACAATCGCGGCTATGGAATGCTCACCGGCAATCGCCCCTTCATCAACGCCCGCAGTGCCGGAACCGGCCAGTTCATCCACAAGGTCGGCATCGGTTTTAAGTATCCCGAAGGGCGTTTGCCAGTTGTACCTTGAACTTGCCACCCTCGGCCCCTTCAGATAATGGTTGGGCCCTATGACAATAACCCGTTCCACTTCCTGGCCGGACAACAATCTAAAAAAATCCGCAATCATATAGCCGGCCACCAGGTGGTGGGGTA
>Ga0116188_1003999_pt1 | contig 10590 bp, 6 predicted proteins | sample AD_JPNTR2_MetaG_FD_89807 | JGI IMG/M metagenome (GOLD analysis project Ga0116188, IMG submission 89807) | Active sludge microbial communities of municipal wastewater-treating anaerobic digesters from Japan - AD_JPNTR2_MetaG | ecosystem: Engineered > Bioreactor > Anaerobic > Digestate | place...
CTTGGACGGCTCTCAGTGCTCGGGCCGCTCCAGCCACTGGGCCAGACGAGCGCAGATTCCGGTGACGCTCCCCGAGAACGTGGTGCAGCCGGGCAGGGCCGCGATGAAGATCCGGCCATAGTAGCGGCGGGCCGTGCGCGAATCGAGCACAACAACCGCCCCGCGGTCGGCAGTAGTGCGAATCAGGCGCCCGAATCCCTGTTTGAGCCTGAGCACCGCGGCAGGAAGGGTGTATTCGCGAAAAGGGTCGACCCCGCCGGCGCGAAGGTGTTCGATTCTCGCTTCCACCAGCGGCACGGTAGGTACGGCAAATGGTAGCCTCGGAATGACCACGCAAGAGAGGGCCTCGCCGGGCACGTCCACGCCTTCCCAAAAGCTGTCGGTTCCGAACAGGACCGAGCGCACGTCCCGGCGGAAGCTGGCGAGAAGCGTATGGCGAGGAGCTTCGCCCTGTTGTAGCAGCTTTATCTTGTGCTGTCGGAAGAATTCCTCCATACGCCGCGCAGTGGCGCCAAGGAGCTTGTAGGACGTGAACAGCACAAACGCACGCCCGCCCGAGGCCTCCAGCACGCCGCTGAGCGCTTCGGCCAACGCCTCTTCCCAGCCATGAGTGTCCGGGGCGGGCAGGCTGTCGCACACGGCCAGCAGCGCCTGGCGTTCGAAATCGAAAGGAGACGGAACAAGCAACTCGCTCACACGCCCCGAGTCAGCCAGATCCAGGCCGACATCGCGCTTGATGTAACTGAAGTTCTCGCCCACAGCAAGCGTGGCTGAGGTGAATATGACCGACTCCTGCCCCTCCAAGAGATGGCGGGCAATGGCCTCGCCTGCGGCGATTGGCGCCGCAATCACACGCACGTTGGACCTGGGACCTGCGCCTGCGGTTTCGATCCAGTACACATAGCCCGGGGCATCGGCCGCAACCGCAAACCGCAGCGAATCGGCGAGTCCTTGTGCACGGTTGGCGTAGGCCGCAAGTTCGACGGTTTCGGCATAGACGTCCGTGCCGCCGCTATCGGCCTCGCCCGTGCTATCGGCATCACCCGTGCTCTCGGTGTTGCCGCGTAGGATGTTCACTAGACGTACGAGGCACTCAGCAAAATCCTCGAGTGCAGCAGCGAATCGTTCATGAGCGGGCCAAATCACCCGGTCCCACTCCGGCCCGGACCGTATCTCCTCTGTTATGCGCAATGTGCGCTCGCCACCGCCGTCGCTGGCCGAGCGCAGCGCTAATTGCCTTACTTCCTCGAAGAAGGTCTCACCCACCTCGCGGAGCCTGATGGCGGACGAGGCGGCCTCCATATCGATGAGGTCAAGGGCGGCACGAAGCTGGCTCTGCCGGGACGTGTCGGCCCAGTCGCTGTAGAGCGCGCCGCGCAGGCGCACAAGGACCCCGTAGTCAGCCTGCCCCGAGTCGCCCCGATGCGCCCCGGACGCCCCGGCGCCCCAAGACCCCCCAGTGCCCCCGGGCCTGCCCTCCCTGCGATAGACTGCGTTGATCAGCCGGATCAGGCCGGTCCGGGAGACCATCCGACCGAAGTACTCTGTGGCGACATCGGCGGCGTTATGGGCTTCGTCCAGGATCACCGCACGGTATCGGGGCAAGACAGCGCGCTCGGCGTCCGGACCGAGTTGACTCCGGATCGATGCGTCTGCGAACAAGATGTGGTGGTTGACCACCAAGATTTCGGCGCTATCCATTTCCTTTCTCGCCCGATGGAAGAAGCATTCGCCGAAATGAGGGCACCTGGCATGAAGACACATGTCCGATTCTGAGCTGACCATCTCCCACACGTCCGGGTTGGGTTCAAAGCCCATATCGGAGCGGTCGCCCGTGTCGGTTCCGTAGGCCCACTCCAGCACCTGACCGAATGCACCGCGTAGAGCGGGTTCGAACGCCCTGTCCTGGTCGGCAAGCACCCGGTTGAGTTTGCGCAGGCATAGGTAGTTGGCCCTGCCTTTGACCAGTACCGCGCGGACTTCTTCACCCAGTGCCTCGGAGATAGCAGGAATGTCTTTGTGGACCATCTGCTCCTGCAGGTTGATGGTGTTGGTGGACACGACTACCCGTGTGCTGTTGCGCCTTGCCCACAGGAAGGCCGGCGCCAGGTACGCTAGGGACTTACCGGTGCCCGTCCCGGCCTCGACCACCAAGTGACCGCCGTCGGAAAACGCCTGTGCGACGGCGAGGGCCATCTCTATCTGCCCTTCTCTTGTCTCATACCCTGGGAATCGCGCCGCGAATGGCCCGGCGGGAGAGAACAGATGCCTGATATCAGCAGGATCGATGATGATTGACCCCATATCATTGGTCAGAGGGTCAGTGACTGAACGAATACGGGAGACTGAGTTGTCGACGATCCAGAAGCCAATGCCACGTGCGGCAAGGCTGGCCGCTGCCGTCACATCGGCGTCCGAAGGTGTGAGGTCGCCGGAAGGGTGGTTATGTATGACCACCTGCCCGCGTATCAAGGTAGGATCCACCACCGGGGCGGCGCCTCTATTCCCTCGAGCCAGCACAGATAGATCGCACACCACGTAGTTGGGATCGCATCGCCCCACGGCGAACACTTCCGCACCGTCGATCTGCTCAATCTCGCGTCGAAGCGCATCTGCGGCTTCAGGCGAGATGTAGTTGGCTACCGCCCCAACCGGCTCAGACCTCAACTCGCATCCTCCCTGTCAGCTGCCGAGGCTCATCCTGCGGTGGAGGTGCGCACGACCTGATAGTGGCAAGGTCTCGCACCTGGTCTTCCGGGGAATCCACAGGCGTCTCGAGTATGAAAGGAAGATCGGCCAGCTCCGCGCATGCGAGGATGTTCCGGAAACCCGCCAGCCCGATGGCTCCATCCCCTATGTGCTCGTGCCGGTCTTTTCGACCGCCCAGTTGCCCTTTGGAGTCGTTGGCATGGACCACCACTATGCGGTCGATGCCAACAGTGCGCGCTGCCTCATCGATCACTGACCGGAGTCCGCGGGCTGTCGACACGTCATAGCCCGCTCCGTAGGCATGGCACGTATCGAAGCATACGCCAAGCGTCGGCCCGCATTGTGCCAGATCCATGATCATGCGCAACTCGGCGAAGGTAGTGCCGATCTCGGTTCCGGCACCCGCCATGTTCTCAAGGCACAAGCGCGCTCGGGCGCCTGTGGACTCGTAGGCGCGGTCGATGGCGGAAGCAATCCGCTCAGCTCCAGCCTGGGCGCCACTCCCGAGATGGTTACCAGGATGCATCACTACCAGCTCCGCTCCTAAAATGTCGGCACGGATAAGCTCGTCTGTGAGCGCGTCCACCGAGAGCCGATACGTATCATCCTTGGGGCTGGCCACGTTGATCAGGTAGTTCACATGCACCACGACCGGGTGTATGCCCGACTCCTGCACGGCCGTGCGGAACGCGGCCGCATCATCGGGATCGATGGGTTTGGCCTTGAGCGTGCGAGGATTGCGGCTGAATATTTGGAACGCGTCGCAACCGAGCTCGCGAGCGCGCGCCGTCGCCTGCGCAACCCCGCCTGATATCGACAGATGTATTCCGAATCGTGCCATGTCGGAGCCCCCTTTGCCATTTCTCATTCTACCGTTTGGGCAGCACAGTCACAAGCCGAAACAACCGCCTGGATACCTTGCGTCATCGAGGGCATCGCCCAGCGCGATGTCGACATGATTCGGGTCTCTTGCATCTGGCCCACAGGACATGGGAACGAACCGCCGGTGTACAGCCGAACGGGCGGGGACCCCACCCCGCCCCGCCCCGTCCGCTGAAGCCATATCGCTCAGATGCCGCAGACGCCCGCGCCGATCGTCACTTACCCACAGCTCTGCCTGATGCGGCCTCCTTCCTGATGGACCGGGTGTGCAGCACTCTGATTATCACATACAGCACAGCTGCTGCCACCAGCAGTGTCAGGACTGCCGTCAGCCCCGCTGAGGCCCCGGTACGCGCAAGGAAGCCGTAAAAGACGTAGCCGATGGCAACTGCAACCGCAGCCACTGTCGCATATGGCAATTGCGTGGACACATGGTCGATGTGGTTGCACTGAGCGCCCGTGGAGCTGAGAATCGTAGTGTCGGATATTGGCGAGCAGTGGTCGCCGTATACCGCGCCCGCCAGCGCTGCCCCAATCATGCCCAGCATGATCTCAGGCGCCAAGAGCACCGCGAAGTCGATTGCGATCGGGACCATGATCGCAAACGTGCCCCAGCTAGTGCCGGTAGAGAACGAGATTAGGCAGGCGAGCAGGAACATTATCACCGGGTACCACGCCGGATTAAGGTGTACTCCGACCTGGTGTGCCAGGAATTCGCCTGTGCCCAGCTGACCGATGACGCCGCCTATTGTCCAGGCGAATATGAGGATTATGATGGCGGGCAGCATCGCCAGGAACCCGCCCCATATGGCCTCAGGTATTCGGCTGACCGATACCACTCCCCTGGGCAACACAACGGCAAGAGTAAGCGCAAGGCCCAGGAAACCAGCGTACATCAGCGCCGTAGCGGAATCGGTGTTCTTGATGGCATCGAGGAAAGACATCCCCTCCCCGGACCAGTAACCACCGGTGTACGCCATCATGATGATGGCAAAAATGATCAGCCCTATGACGGGGACAAGAAGGTCCCATACAGTACCCTTGGGGCTGATCGCTGGTTGGCGCTTTGCGGCGCCGGCTGGCTTGGCCGCGTTGACGTTCCCCGTGGCCCTAGCTTCATGTTCAAACTTCTCCATAGGCCCGAAGTCAAGCTCGAGAATTGCGACAACCGCTACCATGCCCAGAGTCAGCCAGGCATAGAGGTTTAGGGGAAGCGTTCGCAGGAACGCGACGAACGGTTCCATCTCGATGCCGACTGCCCTGAACTTGTCGCCCATTGTTGACATTATGGTCACAACCCAGCTCGACACCGGAGCAATCACGCAGACCGGGGCAGCGGTTGCGTCAATAATGTAGGCAAGCTTCGCGCGTGACACACGATGCCGGTCGGTCACCGGAATCATCACGGTGCCCACGGTAAGGCAGTTGAAGTAGTCGTCGATGAAGATCAAGATCCCCAGCAGAAGGCTTGCAAGCTGCGCGCCTGCACGAGTCTTGATCCGTTTGGTTGCCCAGTCTCCGTACGCTCTGGCGCCGCCGGCGATAGTCACCAGATACGTAAGAATACCCAAGCATACCAGGAAGATCAGGATCGACACGTTCCACATGTCAGTGACCTTCTCCCACAAGGTCGTTGCCGCGACAGTGAACATGCCGACGATGCTGAAGTGCGAGGCGATGAGGGCGCCCGAAAGGATTCCGATTCCCAGTGACAGTATGACCTTCTTTGTAACGAGCGCCAGTGTGATTGCCACAAGTGGCGGCACAATGGTCCACCAACCGAACTCCATGCCTATCAGACCCCACTTCCATCGGTATTCGTTCATCTCAGCCCATGCAATCAAGTGAATCATGACCGCAATACGCAGCTGAGCCGCGGCAGTCTGCCGGGAATGGTTCAGCTTCCCAACCGATGACCAGTTCCGCTCGGTTTTACATGGCATCCTCCCCTTCTCGCACCGCGACAGGCATGCATACACATGGACAGGTGCAACCACCCAAGTGCAAACTTGGCATGATGAATTCGACCTAGATGCCATTTCTCCTGCGAAGGGTAACAGTACAAGACGACTTTCACGCTCTAGGCGGCAATCTGCATGTCTTTGATGGCCTGAATGGAAACTTTGGTCTCACTGATGTGGGAATTCTGCTGTATGGTAACTAGCTCCTGCCTCCGGAAGTAATATGTAGCAGGATACGCAAGCTTGGCCCGGGTGCGTGTAGCGATTGTGACTCTCAGGGCTCGGCATTCACTCCTCTCCGCCGACCCGCTGGGCTCCACGGCTGCGGCGCCGACCAAGAGAAGGTGCCGAATAGGGAGTGGGCGGAGACACGTGCAGATGAAAACGCTAATGCAATAGGATGCCGCTGGCAGATAAGAGGACAAAGACGCGGACCGAAGGCAACTTGTCGGGCAGCCGACAGGCTGCAACTCGGGCATCGGAGACAGCGGATCCAAAGCCGGTAATGGGCTCGCTGTCGTTACCTGCAATCCCTACACGCACCCGTTCGATCCGACAAACAACACAGAAGGCGCCCCCCAACAGCATGTACGAGGGGCGCCCTGGCGCAGGAGCAGGTCCTCGCATACGGGTATGCGCCAGGCCTGCTATGCCTGTGCGGACGGCGCAAGAGGCGCCGGCAGAGTGAACACTCTCTGTGCTAGATCCGCATCGATCATAAACAGGTTGCTGGGCTTGTCGCCCATGAGGTTCAGCCTGTCCACTAGACCCTGGAACGACTCCTCCTCTTCGACCTGCTCGTCCACAAACCACTTCAGGAAACTGTTGGTCGCGTGTTCCTTCTCCTCTATTGCAATATCGACCAACTTGTAGATCCTGCTCGTCACGAACTGCTCGTGCGCGAGCGCCTTCTCGAACACATCCAGAATGCTCGCGAAGTTCGCCTCAGGCTTATCGATCGCTTCCAGGGCGACGTGGCCGTTCTTGCGATAGACGTACTCGAAGAATATGCGGGCATGTGCCAGCTCTTCCTGGGTTTGCACCTTGAAGAAGTTCGCGAAGCCGGTGAGACCCCTGTCGAGGAAATAGGTCTCCATGGCGGTGTACAGGTAAGCCGAGTACAGTTCGTAGTTGATCTGACGGTTCAGTTCGGATACCAGTCTTTCGCTCAGCATCAGAACGCCTCCTTTCGTTCCAGTAGTATGCTCGATATCATACTCTGCTCAGCATCGGATTCCTGCCCGAACGGGTTCCCCTTCGCCATGTTTCGGTACCCATTCGTATGGGAGCCGTCTCCACATACTACCTGCCCGAAACTGGTCAGACACCTGATACAATAATCCTATGGGCAGCTCATGCCCGAAAATCCGTTCCAAACAGAGGTGTGTTCAATGCCTATGCACGATAGGCGACTGCGAACGCCGACCGCGGTCACGACCGCGATCACAGTCGCAATCGCCGTAACAATTGCGGCAGTTGCAGCACTCATTCCGCTGCCGGCGTCTGCGGCTCAGACGCTACCTGCGGCCGACCGCATCCACGCACGCGCTCAGGCAGACGTCACGGGCGACGGCGTAGATGACTCCATTCTGCTCGTGGGACATCCATATGGCAGCGACAGCCAATTCTGCACGTCGCACGATGTGGTCGTATACGACGGCGTCACACAAGATCGGATCACGATGGTTCTCGGTGGCACAAGCGGCGGATACCCGGGCACTATCTTCGTCGGGCGCATCGACAACGACAATGCCCTCGATGTGGTGGTCACCATCCCCACAGGCGGGTCCGGCGGGATCACTAACCCGTTCGTCGTATCATTCGCAGGCGGCAAAGCCCGCTTCATTGGCGATCCACAGGCGATGGCGCGTGGCGCAAAGCTCGAGGCGAACGGCCTCGACCATTTCAGGGTCAGGATCACCGACACCGAGCGAGGGAAGCACTTCATTCTGGGGCTTCCTGGACCGGGCTCAGCCCAAGACCCCGAACTAGACTACTACGACGGCATATACTCAAAGTCGGGCAAGCTCATCCGACCTCTCGACATCGATATCGACGATGTCGGGGCTATTGAGGCGGCGTCCATTCCCGGTACGGGCCTGGACGAACTGGTGACATACCAGAAGGTGTGGGCTGTAGCTCACGTCAACACCATCGGGACCGTCAGGACCGTGTGGCGATGGACTGGTCGCCAGATTGCGATAGCCGCAGTCGATGTGATCCCGCCCTTCACTCCTGAAGCGTACGGAGAGTACATCAGGTCGTTCGACAAGTCGCGTCCTGCCGCGGCCGTAGAGAAGGCCGTAGCTGAGTACAAAGCCCGGTTTGGGCTGGCTCCGCTGAGCATACGCGAGATGGCTTTCCGCGAGTTCAGGCACTTCCACCTGACAATCGCGGCAGCCGAGGGCGCATCGCTGGAAAAGCGGGCAGGTCTCGCAGACGCCCCAAAGAGCGGCGAGGTAGCCTCAGCGTATGAGCGTCTTCCAAGGCTCGCATCTGAACTCAACATGTCGGACGAGTACAAGAGGGCTGGGCTCAACGCCGTCTACGACGGTGAAGGCACGTGGACAGTCGTGCCTCGTCCAGGATTCAGTGTTGAGCAGTTCGGTCGGCTCCTGCCTCAGGCCGCTGCCGACTTCGTCGGCCTGGATGATCGCGAGCGCAACGAGCGCTGGCAGTATGATGCAGCCATTGTGGTGCCGCTGTCAGAACTGGGCGGTCGCGTCGCAGCATGGGAAGCATATCTTGCGAAGTACCCCGATTCGATGTTCGCGGATGAGGCCAGAACCTACTTCAAGCGGGGGTTGTCGGCTCTTCTCATGGGAACCAACAACACGCCTCATTTCAACTACGGTACCAAGCGCGTGCGACCCGACGTAATCGACGCACTGAAGGCGTACGCCAAAGACTACTCCGGCACACCTTCAGCCGAGGCGGTTACCCGCGCACTCAAGGCAATCGAGAAGAATGGCAACGTCATTACTGACGCAGTTCGACGCGAGATCAACCGAGCCATTGAACAGGCTACAAAGGCGGACGCAGGCCAGGCATAGTCAGACGGAGGCAGGGGATCCTTCCCCTGCCTCACCCTTGCCTCACCTTTGCCTCACCTTTGCCTCACCGCGACGCGAGGTGGTCGAGGTAGTCTACGGCAGCCGCGAGTACTCGGTCGACTCCATTCGCGAGGTCGGCGATACTGGGGCGGGCGACGATATCCGCCGGAACTCCGTGCCCTTCGATCAGCGAACCGTCGGCCCGGTACTCCCGCCACCTCGATACCTGGAGTTTGAACCCGCTCACCTCAAGCTGCATGGGGTTGCCGCTGGAACCCGCTGTGGTATGCCCGATAGTAGTCGCTCTCTCCGAGTCGTGCATGCCCGCGACGAAATGCTCCGCGCTGCTGAAGACGAACTCGTCGATGAGAAGAACCACTGGCTGCGTGTACTGCCACGTTCCTCGCGGGCTGACACTCCGCGCCAGGCGCGGTGCGAACCACGGCATTCCCAGGGTCACCATGCGCATCTGGAAACCGGGAAACGCCGTGGCAGAAGTGAAGAATCGTCCTGCGCAACGGTCCGCTACGCTATCGTCGCCTCCACCGTTGCCTCTCATGTCGATTATTAGCGCCCGTGTATCCTTAAGCTCGGCCAGTGCGTCGTCAAACGCTTTAACCAGGGCGTCTCCAGACTTCAACCCCATGTTGGAAGCCGAGAAAGACGGGAGTCGGAGCAGCCCGATGCCTCCGCTCAGTATCTGGGCGCTGATCGCCTCCGATCGACGTTCGAAAGGCTCGCGTGCCAGCGATACGCTAAACACCGTACCCTCCGGGCGGCGGAGTTCAACCCGTACCGCTTCATCCAGGTCGCCGTTTAGGATCGCGGTCACCGCGGCACTCCGCGCATACCATGTCGTCGAAGCAGTGATCACAGGAATCACCGAGCGAATCCGCTCCTCGGCAGATTGCCCATCTACTGACACAATCTCAAGGCCTGGTACGACTTTCCTGGCCTCGGCGTCGGAGCCTGGCGTAACCTCCGCCACGACGGGCCGGCCCTCTGCCTCCACCACGCGGACGCCAGGTGTCCCTCTCTTGCCCATGCCGGGGACCGGTTTCGGGTACTCATAGACGTATGAATGGCCGTCGTGAAGTTCTCGCAGAAGATTAGTTATGCAGGAGAAGAACTCGCGGTCGCTCCTTGCCCCGGCAGCTAAATCAAGATAACGAAGTTTCACCGACGCCCAGTCGATGCCCTTGTCGTCGAAGTAGCTGTACCATAGGCCTACCTTGCGCCAGACCTCCTCACAGATCCGCCGGCGCTCCTGGGTCGAATACGTCAGCTCAGCAGGAGCGCTGCTCTCATGTGTTTCGGAACCCATTTCGAAACAGAGAATACGCGGCGCCGCCAACAGAACGATGAACACTGCCGCAAGCATCAAGGCAGTAGCCTTCCGCAGCTGTGTTTCACTGGTTATCATTAGGAATCTCACCTGCCCGACATGGAGTTGCCACGGTAGTTCGACACCTACCATAGATATCCTCCGCGCAGTCAACTTGATCCGAACCCGCGGAGAAGGTGAGAAAGCTTGGTTGTCGAAATTGCTTCGAAGCGAGCGTTCTTAGCGTTCTTGGGGAGGCGATGGCATGAGACCGCGAATAGGCAGCAGGTACGGCACTGGGTCAGGCACGTTCTTGTACTGCCTGGGTTCCTTCACCGCGGCACTGCTGGGGCAGGCGTTCAGCTCCTGGGCACAGCTGTACTACGTGGATATCCTCAAGCTGCCGCTCGTGCTGTATGGAACGGGCATGACGATCTATGGCATCTGGAATGCGATCAACGACCCCCTTGCGGGGCAGTGGTCTGATCGCACTCGCACCCGCTGGGGCAGGCGGATTCCGTTTATCCTCTTTGGCACGGTCCCGTTCTGCGCCGTATTCATCCTCGTCTGGACAGTGCCCCAGTCAGTGCAAGCCAGCGCGAGCAGCCTGTTCGCGTACTTCCTCGGCATGGCTTTCCTATTCGACGGGCTATTCACGGTC
>Ga0116188_1004011_pt1 | contig 10574 bp, 12 predicted proteins | sample AD_JPNTR2_MetaG_FD_89807 | JGI IMG/M metagenome (GOLD analysis project Ga0116188, IMG submission 89807) | Active sludge microbial communities of municipal wastewater-treating anaerobic digesters from Japan - AD_JPNTR2_MetaG | ecosystem: Engineered > Bioreactor > Anaerobic > Digestate | place...
CGAGTGGAAGTCACCGAGGCCCCTTCCTTCGGAGATCCGAATCTCAGAAATGTAATTATTCGCGTGGAAGAGGCCAGGCGATACAGCCTTCTCTACGGTATCGGCTACAGTTCCTTTGAAGGCGTCCGGGGCACCTTCGGCGTCAGCAATTCAAACTTCCTGGGGATGGCCCGCACCTTGTCGTTCGGTTTGCGGGCGGGCCGCCAACGACAGCGTGCAAACCTTTCGTACACCCTTCCCCGGGTCTTCGGCTGGCAAATCCCGACGGTTCTCTCGACGGCCGTGGATAACGAGAAGGCCCTGACCGAGCAACGGCGTACCAGGCGAGCACTCCAGGGTCGGCCTTTCGACGCTTTTCGGCTTATCGGCTCGGCTCAGTCCGAGCGCCGCCTCAGCTTCCGGGAGTCTCTGTTTTTCCGGCTGAATTTCCAAAAAGTGAGCATCGACATCCCCCCGGGACTGGAAACGCCACTCCAGTTTTTTCGCGAAGAAGAAGAGCTGCGTATTTCAAGCCTCTCAGTCTCATATCTGAACGAGTCGAGGGATGATCCCCTTAACCCACGGTCCGGCTTCTTCCTGAGTGGCGAAGCCCTGCTCGCAACCAAAGTTATCGGCTCCGAGCGCCAGTACTTTCGGATTCTGAACCAGGCCCAGTACTACAAGGAGCTTTACCCAAGGGTCATCCTGGCCACTTCCCTGCGAATTGGCGCAATCCTTCCCTTCGGTAACAACGTCCCGCCAACGGTGGATAACCCGGTGCCGATTTCCGAACGATTTTTCTCGGGCGGTGCAACCACTTTGCGAGGACTTCCCCAGGATCTGGCCGGTCCGTTATTGCGCGACGAGGAGGGCAATATCATCCTTGTCGACGAATTCGGACGCAGCGATCCGGTCGAAGGGCGGCCTGTGCCGCTAGGCGGAAACGGTTTGGCAATCGGTAATGTCGAGTTGCGATTCCCGCTGTTCTGGTTCTTTTCCGGCGCTTTGTTCTACGACATCGGCAATGTTTTCCGCAGTATCACCGACGTCTCGCAAGCAGGCTGGAGTAATGCAATCGGCGTTGGCTGGCGGGCCAACACCCCGTTCGGGCCGGTCCGTTTCGATGTCGGCTACAACCCGAACCCTCCCAACACGGTCGGCTTTGACTTCTGGAACTTCCACTTCACCATCGGTCACCCGTTTTAACCGAGCCTGAAGTCGATAGGGGTTTCACGAAATGCTGAGCTTCAAGCGTCAAGAGCCCGGAGGATATCGCCGGGGGCAAATACGCCTCGCTGCGTGATGATGCCCGTGATGTATTTCGCGGGAGTGACGTCAAAGGCGAGATTGCGTGCACGGGCGTCAGGGGGTGCCAGGCGCACCCGGCCGAACTGACCATTGTCCAGCAGTCCATGGCAGTAGAGAACCTCGTCTTCCGCCCGCTCCTCGATGGGGATGGCCTGACCACTTGGACAATCAGGGTCTATTGTAGAAGTCGGTGCGGCGACGTAAAACGGAATCCCCAGTTCGTGTGCCACCACTGCCTTTTCATATGTCCCGATCTTGTTGGCCACTTCGCCGTTGGCGGCTATTCGATCAGCGCCAACAATTACCAGGTCAACTTCCCTGCGCTGCATCAGGAAGCCCGAGGCATTGTCAGGAATGATCGCATGCCGGATACCTTCATTACCGAGCTCGAAAGACGTGAGTCTGGAACCCTGGTTCCAGGGTCTGGTTTCATCGGCATAAACAAATACCGACCTTCCCTCCCGGGCTGCAGTGTAAATGGGCGCCAAAGCCGATCCCCAGTCGACGAAGGCAAGCCAGCCGGCATTGCAGTGCGTCAGAACACGGGCTCCCTCCTTAATAAGCGCGGCCCCGTGACACCCGATCGATGCACAACTGGCCACATCTTCTTCCGCAATAGCCTGAGCTTCCTCAATCGCGTTCTGACGCGCCTCTCGGACGCTTGAAGCCCTCTCGGCCGCGTCCTTCACACGCTTGATCGCATAGAAGAGGTTCTGAGCTGTCGGCCGGGTATGAGCCAGGGTCCGCGCTCCAGCTTTAATGGAGTCCTGAAAGGCGCTTGAGTCGGGGGCTTCCACCACCACCTGGGCCATCCCGAAACCAGCCGTCGCTCCAATTGCTCCCGCGCCTCGAACAATCATGTCTTTGATCGACTGGGCCGTCTCCTGGTGCGTCTTCAGTTCCTCGATCTTGAAAAAGTGGGGGAGAATGGCCTGGTTGATCATCTTGACCACCGATTCTTCCATCCAAACCGTGCGGTAGTGAACTCCATTGATCTTCATGACAGACTAGTTTGGCCCGCCCGAAGGCCCGGGGTCAACTTTCTATGATCCGCGTAATCCGTGTAATCCGTTTTATCCGCGGGAATGAATACCCGCGGATAGGACGGATTACACGGATTACGCGGATCGGTTGCCCGCTGTCAATGGTCAGTCCCTGAAGTTCCCTCTATCATGAAATTAATATGCGATATCACGCATTAGCTACCGACTATGACGGCACGCTGGCCCGGCAGGGACAGGTTGACGAACATACCTTAGCGGCCCTGAGGAAACTTCGGGCGTCGGGCAGGCGGCTGATCATGGTAACCGGAAGGGAGCTCGACGATCTTGCCCGTGTTTTTTCTCATTTCGAGCTTTTTGACCGGGTTGTGGCTGAAAATGGCGCCGTCCTTTACACGCCTGCCACGCGGGAGGAAAGGCTTCTCGCTGAAAGCCCTTCGGAAGACCTAGTGGCGATTTTGAAAAAACGTGGAGTCTCGCGCATCTCGGTCGGACGCTCGGTGATCGCAACCTGGCGACCTCACGAGGTCACCGTGCTGAAAACCATCAGCGAGCTTGGACTCGAGCTGCAGGTCATCTTTAACAAGGACGCGGTAATGATTCTCCCGTCGGGCGTGAACAAGGCTAGCGGTCTGAGGGCAGCACTTAAAGAGATGAAGCTTTCTACGCATAACGTCGTCGGTATCGGCGATGCCGAAAACGATCATGCCTTCCTGCACTGCTGCGCGTGCGCTGTCGCCGTCGCTAACGCTCTCCCGATAGTCAAGGAGCGGGCAGATTTCGTTACTTCCGCTGACCACGGGGCGGGGGTAGCCGAACTGATCGACATGATACTGGCGGACGATCTTGCCGGGCTCGATCCCCGTTTGACCCGCCATCATGTGCTTCTTGGCCGGACTGAAGACGGGACGGAGGTGCGAGTTAAGCCGTACGAGAGCGTCCTGATCGCCGGGACGTCGGGCGCAGGTAAGTCCACGATGGCGACTGGCCTGCTGGAACGACTCGCTGAACTGGGATACCAGTTTTGCATCATCGACCCGGAAGGCGATTACACCACGTTTGAAAAGGCGATCGTCCTAGGCGATCCTCACCGTCCGCCCAATATCAACGAAATCCTCAAGGTTCTAGAGCAGCCGGATGAGAATGTCGCGGTGAACATGATTGGGCTGGCGCTCGAACATCGAGTGGGGTTCTTTGCGAGCCTGCTTCCCCACTTGGAACAGATGAGATCGAAAACGGGCCGCCCTCACTGGCTTGTCCTTGACGAGGCCCATCACCTGTTGCCCGCGCTTTCGGACAGTGCCTCGGCAACTCTGAACCAGGATCTAAGCGGTTTCCTGTTTATCACCGTGCATCCTGAGCACGTCTCCAGAACGGTTCTCTCCGGTGTCGCCTTAATCGTCGTTATCGGAAAATCACCGGCCAAGACCATTCAGCGGGCCTGCCAATCGCTCGACGAACCGCCTCCCCCGGTTTCCGATCGCGAACTGAAAGCCGGCGAGGGACTCGTCTGGAGAAGAGGGACCGGCGAGTCCCCCATCTGGTTCAGGAGTGAGCCTCCCCGAACCGAAATGCGCCGCCATCAACGCAAGTACACCGAAGGGCAACTTGAACCGGACAAATGCTTCTATTTTCGCGGACCCGATGGAAAGCTCAATCTCAAGGCCCACAACCTTAGCCTGTTCCTTCAGATTGCCGATGGCCTTGATGACGAGACCTGGTTGTACCATTTGAAGCGAGGAGACTATTCACAATGGTTGCGAAACTCTTTACAGGACGAAAGCCTGGCCTCTGAGGTAGAGAAAATCGAGAAAGAAGGCGAGACCGAGCCCCGCCGGAGCCGTGAACAGATCCGCGCTCGCATTGAAGAACGCTACACCCTCCCGGCTTGAGTTGTACGCAGACGATCGCGTGTCCCGCCGTCCATCCCCTTTTTCAGGTATGCTGATACCGTGACAGGACGCCGAAAGATGACAGTTGTCCTAACCGCCTGCCTCTCGATGCTCCTTGCCCGGGGGGAAATCGTTGACCAGGTTGCCGCCGTCGTGGAAGGTGAAGTGATAACCCTGTCCGATCTGAAATGGTTGATCGAGTTCCGAGGCTTCCAGGTGCCGGAGGACGAACAGGAAAGGCGCGACTTCTATCTGACCGTGCTCAATCAGATCATCGAGCAGAAGTTGATCGCCATGGAAGCTGAACAGACGCCTATGGTTGAAGTAACGGCCGATGAGGTGGAGGCGCAAATTGCGGCCTACAAGCAGCGTTTTCCAACCGAGGAAGCCTTCCAACAGAGGCTCGTAGAAATGCAGACGTCGCTCCAGGAGTTCCGGCAGATCATTCGCCGGCAGGTAGCAGTCAACAAGTTTATCGAGGCGCGTTTCAAACCTTTCATAATCGTCTTGCCCAACGAGATCGAGGAATACTACCGGGAAACATTAGTACCTCAGTTGGAAAAGCTCAACCAGCCGATTCCGGCCCTGGAAGTCGTCGAGGAGTCGATCCGTCAAATCCTCACGGAACAGCAGACCAACGAAGAATTGGAACGTTGGCTGCGCACAGCCCGTCAGCGGGCCACCGTGACAACCCTCCTCTTTCGTCAGAACCCCTTTGCCCCGAATCTTCCCCCGTCGCTCACCAAGGAAACAGAACTCCAGAAGGTGCCAATTCCCTGAGTGGCTCCCTGATGGGGCATTGGCGAAAAGCGGCCCTGTCAGCTGAAAATCATGCGCCTGTCAGCCGTTTTTCCGGGAGTCTACGATCAGGGTGACCGGTCCATCGTTAACCAAATGGACCTTCATCATGGCTTGAAAAACACCGCACTGAACCGGCACGCCCTCGGCACGGACCTGTTCGACCAGGGCTTCATAGAGTTCCCTGGCCCGCTCGGCCGGAGCCGCGCGTGTGAAATCGGGACGATTGCCCCGGCGAGTGTCTCCATGAAGGGTAAACTGCGAAACCAGCAAGATGCTGCCGCCTATAGCCTTGATCGAAACATTCATGCGGCCAGCCTCGTCATCAAAAACCCGGAGATTTACGATTTTTCTCGCGATGAAACGGACATCCTCGGCGGTATCGCAGTCTTCTACGCCCACGAGCACCAGCAGGCCTCGCCCGATCTCCGCAACAACCCTGCCCTCAACTGCCACCGAAGCTTCATCGACTCTTTGCAGAACGGCTCTCATACAAAAAGCACGGGGTGTAGGGATAGAGGGATAAGGGGTACAGGGAACAAGAGAATCTCACTAAAACCCTGACCTCTCTTTCCTCCCTGTCCCTTTGACGCTCTTTTCCTTTATCCCTTTACCCCTCTATGTCTCTATCCCTGTATCCCTTTCGTAGTTCTAATGAACAAGACTACTCATGCCCGTACCCCATCGCTCGGTAAGGATTCGCTCAAAACGAGGCAGCAGGACTATATCAAAAGTCTGTTGTTTATCCGGAAACATGGCCAGTATCGCTCGTTCCGTGTTCCGCACGATAGTACGGGCTTCTTCCAGAGTCAACGTCGGATCCTGATATAAAACACTCGTAGTCAAGTCAACGAGAAACCGGAGTCGTTTGATTTTCTTTTCTTCTTCTTCAATCAGTCTCTTCTTTTCCTGCTCGTCCATTTGCTCACTGTAGCATCAAAACGATTTTCCGAGTTGACAATTCACCTTTTCTTCACCTAAAGTGGTAGTCGAGGGAGGGATGCCAATGCCCGTCACCAAACGCCAGCAAGAAATACTCGCCTTTTTGAAGGAATACCTCGACCTGCATGGTTACTCGCCGACTCTTGAGGAGATCGCAGATCATTTTTCCATTCGATCGTTGAACGGTGTTTACAAGCACCTTAAGGCTTTGGAGCAGCGCGGCTTCATTCGCCGGCTAAGCAAACAGGCGCGCTCGATACAGTTGGTCGAGAGCACCAACCGCCGCGCCACGCTTCCGTTGCTCGGCCGTGTGGCCGCCGGCCGCCCCGTGGAGGCAATCAATTCCCCCGAAGAGATTGCGGTGCCAGACACTTTCTTGACGGGTAAGAACAACTATGTTTTGAGGGTAAGCGGCGACTCTATGGTCGACGAGCACATCCAAGATGGAGACTACGTCATACTGGAGCACCGACAACAGGCCAACAACGGAGAAATCGTGATAGCCCTGATCGACGGCGAAAAAGCAACTCTAAAGAAGTATTTTCGTGAAGGTGCTCGCATCCGCCTGCAGCCGGCCAATTCGCTTCTGGAGCCTATGGTCTTGGAAGAAAGCCGGGTGCAAGTGCAGGGAGTCGTGGTCGGGTTGATGCGCAAATACTGATACGAAGCGCTTTATCAGGAGGAGAAATGCTTTATACAGTTGAAGTGGGAGGTCGGGTTTTTCAAGGCACGGACATTCGAGCGCTGGTCAGGCTGGCGGTCCAGGCCAGGCAAAACATAAATCGCGCGACAGGGGATGAGAGGGAGAGGGCCGGTCAGGCAACACCCGGTTCATCCTGCGCCGATGCCGGCCCTTACCCGCAACCCATTGTGCCGTTTAGACTTATATCCCTGCACAAGACATATGCAAAATGCTGAAACGCAAGATTTGACAGACTGTTAGGAAGCAACCGGGGAATTTTTCCACGGACTTTTCCACAAAAACGTGGATACACCGGTCGGTGCACTCACGCAGTCCAAGGACGCCAAAACCGCCGTCGGAAAGGAGCGTCGCAATGGCCTACAGTCGTCTGACGGGCTCGCTGTCTGACGGACTTCGACGTCCTCTAGCTCGAGGGATTGTCACTTCAACCACCTGTTTCCGCTTATCCCGAATGATCTCCAACCGCTGACTGGCGCCCTCTTCCAGTTCCTCGGAGAGGCCGGAAAGGGTTTTCACGGCCTTTCCGTTAACTGAGACGATGACATCCCCGGCCTTGAGACCGGCCTTTTCGGCGGGACTATCGCTGTGAACCTCAAGAACGAGTACTCCCTGTTTCTCAGGAACACCAAGGAATTCCGCCATCTGGTCGTTGAGGTTCATTCCCTGAATTCCCAGCCGGGATCGTTCCGACCTGAAAATGTACCGACGCCCTCGCTCGTAAAACTCGGGTATCTCAAACCGGAAATCTTCGAATCGTTCCGGCAGCCGGAAGCCGAAAGGGCGGCCCGGCCGCCTGGGACTGCGCTCGGCCACCCGGACGGTCTTGCTGACCGTCTGCCCGTCGCGTACCAGGTTCAGCGCGACTTCGCGACCGGGCGGCGTCTCCAGTACGAGCCTTCGAAATTGTCGCGAACTGCGGACCGGGATTCCACCATACTCGATAATCACGTCCTTAGCCGCGATTCCCGCCTTTTCGGCGGGACTATCCTCCTCCACCTCACGAACGTAAACGCCCGCTTCTTTCTCGAGCTTGAGTTCTGAAACATCTTCGGGGGTAACATCACGAATGACGACGCCGATATAACCTCCTCCTTCTTGCTCGAAGATCGCCACTTGGGCGCGGGCAGAGACCGGGGCCAGCATCGCGGCAACTATCAGGAAGAGTAAGTTTTGTTTTATCATTTTCTTATCTCCTCTATCGCAATTACACGTCGAGCAGGCTCAACAGTTCCCAAAAAAAGAAACCGAGCCGGTTCTGACCTGCGCCACCATTTCTGATATCCTAGGACTTCTTTAAGCGGAGGATATCTTTGAGGATGTATAACTTCGTCTGTTTTTCCACTATCCTGCTGGCATCGGTCTGGGTCGCTCGGAGTCAGGACATCGATTCAGCGCAACCTGAACCCACGAGCGCAACCCCTTTGGCCGAGATGAGGGGTTACCAGCTGACGGAGGACGATTGGGATTTGCTTTTGGAGTTGCTTCCGAGCGTCGACAGGGAGAAGCTTACGCCGGAGCAGAGACATAAACTTATATCGAACTGGATGCAAATAGTCGCCTTTTCCGAAGAAGCCCAGGCTCAGGGACTGGACAAAGAACCCGCCGTCCAAAAACGGCTCGAGATGTTTAGAAGACGTATACTTTATGAGGTTTATCAGCAGCGACTGCTTAGGGGGATCGAGGTTTCCGAGGAAGAGGCAAAGCAGTTCTACGAAGAGCACAAGGACAAGTTTCAGTCGCCCGGACAGGCCCGGGTCAGCCGTATTCTCCTGCCGACCAGGGAAAAGGCGGACGAAGTATCCAAAGCGCTGGCCGAAGGCGTTCCGTTTGAGAAGCTAGCCAGTGAGGAATCGACCGATGGCATCAGCAGGAGAGCCGGCGGCGACATTGGGTGGATCAAGCCGGGCCACAAGGAACCCGAGGTTCTGCGGATGGCCCTGGCTCTGGAACCTAACCAGGTCAGCGAACCTTTCGCGACCCCACTGGGCTGGCAGGTGATCAAGGTGACCGAGAAGCGACCGGCTGTTCAGAAGAGTTTTTCGGACGTCCGAGAAACCATTATTCGGCAGGTCAAGGCCAGGAAACAGCTCGAAGTCGTTGCGAGCGCCGCCGATGAGCTATGCAAAAAGTACGAAGTGAAGATACACTACGACCCTAAATAAAGGTTTAGAGGCCGCCGGATTTGCAACTTTTCCGGCCGCCCCCAATCAATAGTGAAAGAAAAGGAACATAAAGCAGCCAGTAGTCGAAGGACGGATCCTGAGAAGGAAGCGGCACGTCTCGATTCTCTGGTAGACGCCGCCAAAGGCGGAGACATTGAAGCCTTTTCGGAGTTGTACGGTCTGTATGGAAAGAAGATCCTCAACTATATATTCCGACTGACCGGTTCCCGCGAAGAGGCCGAGGATTTGATGCAGGACACGTTTGTTTTGGCTTTCAGGAATCTGGAGTCGTTGAAGGAGAACACCAAATTTCAGAGCTGGCTGTTTCGCATTGCCCAGAACAGCGTGTTTCAAAAGTATCGCGGTAAGACACCGCAAATCGAATCAATCGACATCCACGACTCCAACGAATCGGGTGTGTCGGAGCTACCGGCGTTATCCAAGGGACCTGAGGATCGGGTCCTTTCGGAGGAGTTGGAGAGGGTTGTCCAGAAAGCAATTAACGAGTTGCCGGAGAAGTATCGCCAGGTATTCGTTCTTTCCGCCATACAGCGCCTCTCCTATCAGGAGATCAGCGAAATCGTGGGACGCTCCCTCGCCTCGGTGAAATCGGACATCCATAGAGCCCGGGTAGAGGTGAGGGACAAGATCAAACAGTATCTCGGTGATAACTATGGAATGTCGAATCTATACTGAATCTCTCACTGCCCTCATGGACGGCGAGTTAGATTCCGAGGACGCAAAGAGGATTCAGGCTCACGTTCTCGCCTGCAAGAGCTGTAATGCCGAGTATCAATCGCTTTTATTCGCTTATAACCTGGTTGCACACGTGCGGCTTATTGAATCCCCTCCGAGAGCCTGGGCAGGGATTGAGAGCCGCATCCGAACTGCTCCGCCCAAACGAGGTATTCTTCGCAACCTTTTGTTCCCCAACGTCTGGGTGCCTGTCGGCGCCCTGGCGGCTTTGGTGCTTGCGACAGGGTCTCTGCTCTGGGTCGGTTCATCCGACGACCGGTCCCAATCGCGGGCCATGCAGCAGGTCCTGCGGACCTATATTCAGGAAAGGGACAGGGCGTTCGGAGGCAATGTCCACGCCGTAAACTACAACCCATTTCGAGACAACACTCGCCGACCCAAGGACAACCCATTCAAGGCGGAGTAGTTCAAATGGCTAAGATAATGACTGCTGCCCTCATAATGATGTCGCTCTCATACCCGTTACTGCTGGCGAAGGATGATTGGGAGAAAACCCGCAGTATTGCCGAAGCACAGCATGAAATCGTGATGCTGCTGATCAAGAACAAACAATATGACAAGGTTTTACCCGCTTCGAAAAAAATCCTTAGTCTGAAGTTCCCGCCTGATCGTGAGCATCTACTGGTCGACCACGCCCGTATCGCCTGCGCTGCTTTGTCCGATCAAGGCAACTACACCCTGGCCCACCAGATCCTGGATGAAGCCCTGAAAGCCGTGCACAACAAGAAGTCCAAGGCCACCCTTTACAAAGAAAAAGCTCTTCTGTGCAGCAAGAACGGGCAGGACGGCGAGGCAATGAAGTTCCTGGAAGAAGCCGTTCGCCTGGAAGAAGCGCCTTAACGTGCGGCCGGCGCCAGAAGCCAGAAGCCAGAATGGCTGAGAGTAGGCGATAAGTCGAGTCCGGGTTCGCAGTACCGCCTTCTATGAGGGCCCTCGTTGTCAAGACGTAAAATTTCCGGGCTTATTTTCCCGATTGCACACACACTCCTCCTTCTCGGTTCCGTCCGGTTTTTTGGGGGAACCTACTCGGTTC
>Ga0116188_1004012_pt1 | contig 10573 bp, 10 predicted proteins | sample AD_JPNTR2_MetaG_FD_89807 | JGI IMG/M metagenome (GOLD analysis project Ga0116188, IMG submission 89807) | Active sludge microbial communities of municipal wastewater-treating anaerobic digesters from Japan - AD_JPNTR2_MetaG | ecosystem: Engineered > Bioreactor > Anaerobic > Digestate | place...
CGACGGCGCAGCGTCTCGACCAGGGTGGTCGTCGCCTCGACACCGAGGTCGGCCGCGAGGAGGGTCTCCTCGACCTCCTCCCAGGCCTGGTCGTCCAGGTGGCCGCGGGAGAGCAGGGTGAGCAGGCCCTGGCCGAGCGCGGAGCGTGACCTGGCGAGCCGGGCGCGCAGCCGCTGCAGACGGCCCACGGCGGAGGCGGGGCGCTCGAGGACCGGCCCGTCCGGGGCCGGGGGCGCGACGGTGACATCCGGCGACGGGAGGGTGGCGGTGGACCGGCCGGAGGGCGCCTGGGCGTCGGACCCCTCGCCCGGCATACCGCGGTCCGGCATACCGCGGTCCGGCCTACCCGGGCTGGGCGGGAGCTGGGCCCGACCGCCACGGCGACCACGGAGCAGACCAATGAGGAGGAGAGCGAGGAGCAGCAGGCCGCCGAGGATGATGCCGTACTGGCTGAGCAGGTCCGTCACGACGTCATCCAACCATGACGGCGGGCCGTCACGGGGTCTGCGGGCGCTCCGGGGCGCGGTCGGGGGTGCGCTGCGGGAGCAGGCCCTGGGCCTTGTCGAGCGCGCTTGTGGTGACATCTTCGGCCCGGTCGCGGACCCGGGCGACGAGGTCGGCCCCCTCTGGGGTGAACACCTCGCGCCCCTCGCGGCGCGCCGGGAGGGCGACGAGGGCGACGATGGTCACGGCCAGGCCCAGGCACACCAACATGGCGACAACGAGTACGAGCATGACTCCAGGGTCACTCATTGCAGCGGTTCGACCAAACCGAAACCCCGGTTCAGCCGGCCCGTTCTGGAATCTTCACGTCTTCGTGACCCGCCGTTGACCCGACAGGCTCGGCAGTCGCCTCCGGCTCCTCGGCGCCGGCCTCCCGCAGCCGCTGGCTCACCACCGTGGTCACCCCGTCACCGCGCATCGTCACGCCGTACAACGCGTCGGCGATCTCCATCGTCCGCTTCTGGTGGGTGATGACGATGAGCTGGCTGGAGTCGCGCAGCTCGGCGAGCAAGGTGATGAGGCGGCCGAGGTTGGTGTCGTCGAGGGCGGCCTCGACCTCGTCGAGGATGTAGAAGGGGCTCGGCCGGGCCTGGAAGATCGCGACGAGCAGGGCCACCGCGGTCAGCGAGCGCTCGCCCCCGGAGAGCAGGGACAGCCGCTTGATCTTCTTCCCCGGGGGACGGGCCTCCACCTCGATGCCCGTCGTCAGCATGTTCTGTGGGTCGGTGAGGACCAGCCGCCCCTCCCCGCCGGGGAAGAGCCGCGCGAAGACCCGTCCGAAGGCGGCGGCGGTGTCGAGATAGGCGTCGGTGAAGACCCGCTGGACCCGTTCGTCGACCTCCTTGACGATGTCGAGCAGGTCGCGCTTGGAGCTGCGCAGGTCCTCCAGCTGGGTCGCGAGGAAGGTATGCCGCTCCTCCAGCGCGGTGAACTCCTCCAGAGCCAGCGGGTTGACCCGGCCGAGGGCGGTCAGCGCGCGATCTGCCCGCCGGAGCCGCTTCTCCTGGACCTCGCGGACGTACGGCTCGGACCTCGGCTCGTCGTCTGCGGGGTCGTCCGGACCGGCGAGCAGGGGCACCGGCCGGTGTGGTCCGAAGTACTCCACGAGGGTCTCCAGGTCGACGCCGAGCTCCTCGACGGCGCGGGCCTCCAGGGTCTCGATGCGCAGCCGTTGCTGGGCTCGGGCCAGCTCGTCGCGGTGCACCGAGTCGGTCAGCTCGCGCTGCTGCTCCTGCAGTCCGCTCAGCTCGCGGCGCACCTCGGCCAGCGCGACCTCGCGCGCCGCGCGCTCGCCCTCCAGCTCGTCGCGGCGCGCCTGGGCCAGGTCCGCGGCCCGGCTCACGACCGTCACGGCGTATGCCGCCCCGACGCTGACGGCGCCGGCGACCTCGCGCTCGCGGCTGCGGCGGGCGGCGCGGGCGGCCCAGCGCTCCCGGGCGGCGAGCTCGTCCGCGGCCGCGCGCTCCAGCCCGGTGGCCCGCTCGGTGATGGCGCGCAGCTGCTCCTCGCGGGTGCGCAGGGTCAGCCGGACCTCGGTCTCGGCGCCGCGCGCGGTCGCCGCCGCGGACTCGAGCTCGTCGCGGACGGTGGTGCTCGGCTCGGCGTCCTCGGGCTCGGCGGAGGCGGCCTCGAGGCGCTCGGCGAGCAGGGCGTGCTCGGCCCGCTCGGCGTGGAGCCGGTGCTCGACGGCCAGCGCGGCGGCCTCGGTGCGCTCGGCCTCGGCTCGGGCGGTGCGGACGACGGTGGACAGGCCGCCCAGCTGCTCGGCGACCGCGGACAGCCGGGCGTCCGACTCATGCAGCCGTTCCAGGGCGGCATCGGCGTGGTGCTGGGCCTGCTCGGCTGCCTCGGTGGCGGTGGCGAGCTCGAACCGGAGCCGTTCCGCGCGGGTGGTGGCCGCCCGGAGGGCGGCCCGTGCCTCGTCGGCGGCGGCCCGGACCTCGATCGCGCTCGGCCCGCCTGCCGAGCCACCCCGGGCCCAGCCGGGTGCATGGACATCGCCGTCGCGAGTCACGGCGGTGCCTCCGGCGGCGACGACCGCGGCGACGGAAGAGGCCGACTCGACGATGGCGACTCGGCTCAGCGCTGCCTCGACGGCGGACCGGACGGCCGGGTCGCACGTGATGACGTCGACGGCCCACCGGGCGCCCCGGGGCAGCGCCGGCCATGCGGACCGGTCGGCTGTCGGGGCTGACTCACCGACAAGGAGCCCGACGGTGCCGGACTGCTCGGACCGCAACCGAGCCAGCGCCGTGGTCGCGTCCTTGACCTGCTTGACGACGACGGCCTCGGCGGCCCAGCCGAGGGCCGCGGCGATGGCCGGCTCGAAGCCCGCGTCGACCTGCACCATCGAGGCCACGGCGCCGACCACGCCCTTGGGGGCGGCCTCGAGGAGGGCGGCGACGCCGTCCTTCCCGGACAGGCTCAGCTCGAGGGCCTCGAGCCGGGCCGCGCTGGTGCTGCGTTCCCGCTCGGTGGCGCGCTCGGCCTCCCGGAGGGCGTCGACGGCCGCGGTCGCGGCGGTGAGCTGCTTGTCGGCCCGCTCGTAGACCGCGTCGAGATCGGCCTCGCCCACCTCGTGGTCGGCGATCGACCCCTCGAGCCGGGCGAACTCCTGCTCGGCCGCGGCGGCCCGGGCCAGGGCTGCGGCAGCGATCTGCCGGAGCCGGCCCACCTCCGCCTCACCGGCCTCGATCCGGGAGAGCTTGGCGCCGGCCTGACCGGCCAGCCGTGCGACGCCCTCGCGACGGTCGGCCGCGGCGCGGACGGCACGCTGGAGGCGGAGCTGCTCCTCGGCATACCGCTGCTCTGCGGCGGTCCGCGCGGCGACCGCGGCGGCGAGTGCGGCGGTGAGCTCACCGACCTCGCCCTCCACCCCGCCGGCCTCGGACCGCAGCCGCGCGGCGGCGGTGCGCATCGCCTCGGGGTCGCGGCTCGGGGGGGTCGGGGTGCTCTCGTCGTCCTGGAGCAGACGGACCCGCTCGGCGGCGAGGGATGCGGTCGCCCGGAGTCGCTCGGCGATCTGGGAGAGGGCGAACCACCGTTCGCCGGTCGCGGCGAGGGTCGGGCGGGCCTCCTCGGCGGCGGTCTCGAGCTCACGCGCGCGCTCCACCGCGGTGGCGAGGGCCAGCTCGACGTCGGCGCGGCGGGCGATCAGCGCCGTCTCGTCGGCGACCTCCTGCTCGAGGGTGGAGCGGAGCTGGACGAGGTCGTCGGCGAGCAGGCGGAGCCGGGCGTCGCGGGCGTCGGCCTGGATGACCGCGGCCCGGCGGGCGGTCTCGGCCTGTCGACCCAGTGGCCCGAGCTGGCGGCGGATCTCGCCGATGAGGTCGGTGAGCCGGGTGAGGTTGGCCTCCATCGACTCGAGCTTGCGCAGCGCGCGTTCCTTGCGCTTGCGGTGCTTGAGGACCCCAGCGGCCTCCTCGATGAAGCCGCGCCGCTCCTCGGGGGTGGCCCGCAGGATGGCGTCGAGCTGGCCCTGGCCGACGATGACGTGCATCTCCCGGCCGATGCCGGAGTCGGAGAGCAGCTCCTGGATGTCGAGCAGCCGGCAGCTCGTGCCGTTGATGGCGTACTCAGAACCCCCGGAGCGGAACATCGTCCGGGACAGGGTCACCTCGGAGTAGTCGATCGGCAGCGCGCCGTCGGAGTTGTCGATCGTCATCGCGACCTCGGCGCGGCCGAGCGGGGGCCGCCCGGCGGTGCCGGCGAAGATGACGTCCTCCATCTTCCCGCCGCGCAGCGACTTTGCCCCCTGCTCGCCCATGACCCAGGCGAGGGCGTCGACGACATTGGACTTTCCCGACCCGTTCGGGCCCACGATGCACGTGATGCCTGGTTCCAGGCGCAGCGTCGTCGCCGAGGCGAACGACTTGAAGCCGCGCATGGTCACGCTCTTGACGTACACGGGATGTGCGGGCCTTCCGGTGGGGTCGGACGATCCGGGCCAGCCTACCCGGCGGCGGGGGGCGGGCCGGGGGCGACGCGTGGGTCGTCAACGAGGGCCACGTGATGGCGGATCACCTCGGCGATGATGAAGGCGAGGAACTTCTCGGCGAAGACCGGGTCCAGGCCCGCCTCGTCCGCCAGGGCCCGCAGCCGGGCCACCTGGCGCTCCTCGCGGGCGAGGTCGGCGGGCGGCATACCCAGCGCGGCCTTGAGCCGGCCGACCTCCTGGGTGCACTTGAACCGTTCCGCGAGCAGGTGCACCAGGGCGGCATCGATATTGTCGATGCTCCCCCGCAGCCGCTCGAGGTCCGGAGGCAGGGTGCTCACGCCGCCATCGTAGGGGCTCAGCGCTCGCCGAAGCCCCGGACGTCCTCGCGGGGAGTGCCCGGGAGGGTGACCACCGAGGTCACCCGGCCGGGCCGGCGCCGGCTCGACGGTTGCTCCCCGAGCAGGGCGAGCAGCTGGTGGACCTTGTCCTGCGGCCCCTGGGCCACGACCTCCACCCGACCGTCGTCGAGATTGCGGGCGTGGCCGACCAGGCCGAGCTCGAGCGCCATACTGCGGGTCCACCAGCGGAAACCCACTCCCTGGACCCGACCGGCGACGAACGCCGTGACGCGGACTGCGGGCGCTGTGTCGGTCATGAGACCGTCATACGCCCGCAGCCCGCGTCGAGACAAGCGCACTACTTGGTGGTGGTCACCCGCAGGCCGGAGCTGGCCGTCGCCGTGTCGACCGTGCCCTTGACGGCAAGCTCGCAGGTCCCGTCGACCGAGCACCGGAGCAGCCCGCCGGCGGTGCCGTCGTTGGCCTCGAAGACCAGGTGGCTGGCGTCCTCGAAGACGACCCCAGCGAAGCTGGTGACCGTGAAGGTCGCGACGACCTGCTGGGTCGCCACCTTCGTCACCGTGAGCGTCCGGACACCGGTCGTGTCAACGAGAGGGTCAGAGGTGACCACGAGGGTGCCGTCCGCCGACAGGGCCTCGGGGGTCTGGCCGGTCGTGGACCACAGCATCGTGGGGGTGCCGTCGAAGGAGTAGACCACCGCTGACGCCGGGTTGTAGGTCGACGCGACGACCTGGTGCACGGACGGGGCGACCGCCGCGACCCAGGCGAGCTGGGGCACCGGGGTGAGCGTGCCGGTCATGTCGACCAGCATGGGGACGGGCGTGCCACCCTCGGTGACCGGCGACACGATGACCCGGTCCGCGTCGACGAAGCCGATGGGGTCGGCGCCGTAGCCACCCTCCGCGTTCCAGGTCGTGTCGACCAGCGGGGTGAGCGAGCCGGTCTTCGCGTCGAAGATCTGGACCTTGGAGTCCCCGGCCTTGACGAAGCGCCACACCGCGACCCGCGACCCATCCGCACTCGCCACCGGGCCGCGCCCGTAGAAGCGGTCGAGCTCCTTGCCCTTAGCGTCGAGGATGACGACCTGCGGCCCCTCCTGGGCGCCGTTGGGGGTGTCCTCGGCGATGACCCCGGTCCCGAAGACCGCGGCGCGCCGGGCCCAGAACGGGGTCTGGACGGTCGTCCCGTCGGCGAAGTGGATGGTCGACGTACCCGAGTTACCCGCCATCCGACCCTGGTCCTCGATCCAGGTGACCTTCGGAGCGGCACCGGTCGGGAGGGCGGCGATGGAGAGGGTTGTCGGCGAGCTTGCGGCGGACGTGGCCGGCGCGGACCCGGTCACCGACGCGGAGACCGACCCGGGGGCCGACGCGGAGACTGACCCGGAGGCCGGCGCGGAGACCGACGTACCGGGCTGGGTCGCGGCGTTGTTGCGTCCGAAGGCGCCCATGGCGATCGGGGTCGCCACAGCGGCGACGGCGACGACACCGGCGGCGGTCACGGCGAGCTGACGGCGGCGGCGGATCCGACCTGCGCGGTGGATCGACGGGCCGACCAGGCTGGACGCACCGTCAGCCATTGGTGCCTGCTCACGCAGAACCGTGGCCAGGGCCTGCTCCCACTGCCGGTCGCTGTTCTCTGTTGCGTTCATCGCGGGCCTCCTTCCGAGGCGGTGATGCTGGTTCGCAGCGCGCGGAGCGCAGCGCTGCACGAGGACTTGACGGTGCCGACTGAGACACCGAGGATCTCTGCGGTCGCCTTCTCGGAGAGGTCCTCGTAGTAGCGGAGGACGACGGCGGCCCGCTGCTTGGGAGGCAGGGCGCAGACGCACTGCCACATGAGGCTCCGGTCGACGAAAGACTCGTGAGGGGAGCTCACGAAGCCGGCGTCGACGGCCGACCCGTCCGTGAGCTCACCGACCGACTGCTCCCTGCGGCGCCAAAGCCGGCGCCACGTCGAGGCATTCTCGCGGACGAGGATGGTCCGGACGTAGGCGTCCCGAGACGACTCGACATCCACCTTCCCCCAGGCGAGGTAGAGCTTCGCGAAGGCCGTCTGCAGCAGGTCCTCGGCCTCTGCTCGCTGACCTGTCAGCAGGTACGCGAACCGAAGCATCTGCCCCTGTCGGGCAGCGACGTACTCGGTGAAGTCCGCGTCGTGCGGGCGTCCGCGCGATTCGGTCTTCGTGATGGTCGTGCCATGACCGGTGTCCACCGGGTCCTCCCTTCCTTGTCATCCCCAAAGACGTGGTGGGGCTCCGGAAAGGTTGGGTCGTCAGCGCGCGAACAACTGCCGGTATGCCGGGTCCCCGACCGCGTCCGCGGGCGGCTCTGCCCGGCTCAGCGGGTGACGACTCAGCAGGTCAGGGCTCAGCGGGTCACTGGGCCAGCCAGGCCGTGTACGCGTCGACCGTGTAGGGCCGACCGAGGAAGTCGGCCACCAGGTCGGCGGCATCGGCGCTCCCGCCACGTGCCAGCACGAGGTCCCGGTACCGGCCGGCGACCTCGGGGTCGAAGAGGTTCTCCTTGCGGAAGACGCTGAAGAGGTCCTTGGCGATGACGAGCGACCACATGTACGTGTAGTAGGCCGACGAGTACCCCTCCAGGTGCCCGAACGAGCACGGCATATGTGTCCCTTCGAGGTACGGGAAGAGCGAGTAGCGCTCCTGCAGCTCACGGGTTCGGGCGGTGATATCGCTGGGGCGCTCGACGTGGAAGGCGTAGGCCATCGCGGCGTAGAACATCTGCGTGCGGGCGGCGTAGCCCTTCCCGAAGTCGTTGGCGCGGCGCATCGCCGATACGAGCTCCGCCGGGATCGCCGCACCGTCGGCGTCGAGCGCGAAGGTCTGCAGGACCTCGGCGTCCCATGCCCACTCCTCGAGCATCTGGCTCGGCGCCTCGACGAAGTCCCACTCGGTCGCCACGCCGGAGAACCTGATCCACTCGACGTGCCCGGCAAGGACGTGGTGGACGAGGTGGCCGAACTCGTGGAAGAGGGTGACGATCTGGTCGTGCTCCATGAGGCCGCGCGGGAAGTTGCAGACGAGAACGCCTTCGGGCAGCTGGCGCCCCTCGACCCCGCGGACGAGATCGAACTGGGCGGCGTGCTTGTACTTGCCCTCCCGCGGGTGCAGGTCGAGGTAGATCCGGCCAACGACCGGGGCGGCCGCGTCCGAGCCGCGGTGGACGTCATACGCGGCGACGTCGGGGTGCCACACCGGGGCGTCCGGGACGGCGACATAGGTGAGGCCGAACAGCCGGCCGGTGACATCGAGCAGGCCTTGACGCACGGAGGCGAAGGTGAAGTAGGTGCGCACTCTCTGGGTGTCGACCTCGTACTGCTCCTGCTGGACGAGCCGCTCGTAGTAGACCGCGTCGACCGAGTCGACGACTTCGGCGTCGGGGCGGTCGACCCGGACCCGCTCGAGCAGGACCGCGAGGTCCCGACGCCCGGAGGCCTCGGCCGCGGCGGTGACCTGGTCGATGAACTCGGGGATTGCCGACCCCCGGCCGATCATCTTCACCTCGGCGTCATAGTCGGCCCAGTTCTGGTAGCCCACCAGCCCGGCGAGCTCCTGGCGCAGGTCGAACAGCTCGTGGAGCAGGTCGTCGTTGACCGGCCAGGCCCTGTTGAGGAACTCCAAGCGCAGGTCGAGCCGGGTCTGGCGCACGGTGCAGTAGGTGGCGACGGGGAGGAAGTCCGGGTAGTCGGTCGTCACGGTGACCAGGCCTTCCTCGCCGGCCGGATGGGCGTCGAGCCAGTCCTGCGGGAGCCCGTCGAGCTGCTCGGGCCGGACCCTGATGCTGCACACGTCGTCGCGGATGTTCTTGCTGAACTCCTGGCCGACGAGGACGAGCCGCTCGTTGATCGCCGTGATCCGTTCGCGGGTCGCGTCGTCCTGGTCCACGCCCGCGCGGCGGAAGTCGCGCCGGACCTTCTCCAGCAGCCGGGTCGCGTCGGCGTCCAGACCGGTGGCATCGAGCCCGGCGAAGACCTCGTAGAGCTCGCGGTCCAGGCTCAGCTCGGTGGAGAGCCGCTGGACCTCCTGGATCGCGGCCTCACCGGCGCTGCGGACCTCTTCGAGCGGGTGGACCTCGCTGAACAGCGAGCCGACCGAGGCGACATTGCTCAGAGCCGTCTCGACGGCGTCGAAGTCCCGCAGGGCGGCCATCGCGTCGGCCGGGGGGTGTGCCTTGAGCGCGGCGACGCCGGTGCGGGCGGCGGCAAGGCCCTGCTCGACCTGGGCCAGGACCCATGCGGCGGTGTGCTCAGGTGTGGGGAGGGCGAGGAAGGTGGGGTCGGTGCTCACCCGGGGACTCTAACCCGTCGCTCCCCCGGCAAGGCGACCTAGCAGGCATGAGCCGACGAACGATGCAAACGTGAACCCGGTTCCCGGCAAACATGATCCGTTCCCACGGGTGCGGCATGTGGATGACGCCAGGCGCCATACGGAGTCAGGTCATTCGTAGTGGGTCCACATTCGCAACACATGCACCACTCGTTCCTCAGGCAGCACCTCGTAGACGAGCCGATGCTGGATGTTGATCCTTCGTGAGTAGCAGCCGGCCAGATCGCCGACGAGCTTTTCGAAGCGAGGCGGAGAACTGAACGGATCCTGAGCCACCAGGTCCAGCAGCACCTGGGCCTTCGCCTTCAGACCCGAGGAGGCCAGTTTGTGGGCGTCCTTCTGAGCCTGCCGGGAGTAGACCACGACCCACTCGGCGTCACTCACCAGTCGAGCTCAGTCGACCCAGCCTCGACACCCTCGGCTCTCGCGAAACGGATGGACTCAGCCATCCCAGGCACGGACTCAAGGAACAGGGTTTCCTGGATAGCCCGCCAGTCGTCCTCACCAACGAGCACGGCGTTGCCACGCTGTCCGGTGATGGTCAACGGCTCCGACTCCTGGTTCACCTGATCGATCAACCGGTACAGGTTGGCACGCGCCGACGTCGCGCTTACCGCAGTCATGTCTCACACCTCCGGCTCTAGCGTACGTCAACACGTACGCCAAGACCACTGGGGCGAACTGCTCCTTGCTGTCTTGCTCCCTGACTCACCCATCCGACGGGTCGGTCGGCGGAAGCATCGCACCACAAGTCGTGACGTTCACCGTGACGAGCGATCTTCCGATCAGGAGGGCAGGCATCTGAAGCGACCATCAGAGTCCTCAACGTCCGTGGATGCCCGGCCGGAGCGTCGTCAGCTGCCGCCGAGCCAATCGCTGCTTGAGTGAGACGGCCGATTTGTTCATGCCACTCGCTTCTGCCCTCCCCTAGCGTCAAGGCATGGCAACTCTCAGCGTGGTCTCCGTCGTAGTCTCGAACATGGCTGCCTCCATCGACTTCTACTCCGTGCTCGGCCTCCGGCTCTCGGGAGGCGGCGCACATGACGATCACTCCGACTTCACCGGGGATGGCGTGCGCCTGATGCTGGACACCGAGGATCTCCTGCGTCAGCTCCAACCCGGCTGGACCAGGCCGACGGGCGGTCACGCAATGGCGCTGGCCTTCGAGTGCGAGTCCCCCTCCGCCGTCGACCGCACGTACGCCGCGCTCACCAAGGCCGGGCACCGGTCGGTTCACGAGCCCTGGGACGCCTTCTGGGGTCAGCGCTACGCGACCGTGCTGGACCCCGACGACAACCCCGTCGACTTGTTCTGCCCGCTGTGATCAGGTGACATTCACAACAAGGCGCGACGGTCCCGCCACAGGTGCGAAGAATCGGCATAACCACAGTGAGCCGCAACTTGGGTCTTACTCATCCCCTGGCG
>Ga0116188_1004015_pt1 | contig 10571 bp, 9 predicted proteins | sample AD_JPNTR2_MetaG_FD_89807 | JGI IMG/M metagenome (GOLD analysis project Ga0116188, IMG submission 89807) | Active sludge microbial communities of municipal wastewater-treating anaerobic digesters from Japan - AD_JPNTR2_MetaG | ecosystem: Engineered > Bioreactor > Anaerobic > Digestate | place...
GGTTTGAAAGTTCGGGCATTAAGGACCAGGCGGACCTGGTAATTGACAATGTCGATATACAAAGGACGGTAAAAGAAATTCTGTTGCTTTTTGAAGGGGAACCGGCGGACTAGTAAATAGGCCGGGGCTTACCTTAACTGGGGGTAAAGGCGGCAGGTTTGGGGTATATTTATTAGGGATAGTACAAGGGTAAAGTTGGTTGAAATAAAAGGGGATACGGTGACGGTTGATTTTTCCGAAGAGTTGCGCGGTGCCCACGGGGCTGCCGGCGAGGCGATGGTACTGAACTCCCTTGTAAACACGCTGACCGAATTCGATTATATAGAAAGGGCGTTTTTTACCATAGAGGGCCAGGTAGAGCCCCTCGGGCATTTCATTCCGGATGAACCGTTTATTAGGAATGAGGATGCGATTAAAAAATAGCCGGGGGCGGTGATAAGGTGGACAGGAAGGAGATAGCGCAAGTCCTTACTGAAATTGGTACCATGCTGGAGCTTTTAGGGGAGAGCCCCTTCAAGTCAAGGGCCTATTATAACGGGGCCCGCGCCGTTGAACTGCTGACCGAGGATATTGAGGAACTGGTCAGGCAGGACAAGCTTAAGGAAGTAAAGGGTATAGGGAAGGCCCTTGATGAAAAAATTAAAGAACTCGTTAGCACAGGCCGCCTGGAGTACTATGACCGTATAAAGGAAAAGGTGCCGCCGGGGCTGTTCGACCTTTTGAAAGTGCCGGGCCTGGGACCCAAAAGGATAAGGACTCTGTATGAGAAACTTGGCATAACCACGCCGGGAGAACTGGAGTATTCATGCATAGAGAACCGTCTTATCGACCTTCCGGGATTTGGGGAGAAAACCCAGAAAAAGGCCCTGGACGGAATACAGTACCTAAAAAGGAACCGGGGTCGATTCCTGTATCCCGAAGCCCTGGACAAGGCCAGGGACCTGGTGGACGGCCTTCGGGAGTCCGGGCTTGCGGGTCGTATAAGCATCGCCGGAAGCTTAAGGAGAAGGACCGAGACAGTAAAGGATATAGATATACTGGCCTCGGGGGACCGGCCAGAGGCCGTAATGGACGAGTTTTCAAAACTTCCCTGGGTGTACAGGGTGCTTGAAAGGGGAAGCTCCAAGCTGGGGGCGGTGCTGGACAGCGGTATAAGGGTGGACCTCCGGGTGGTGGACGATGGGCAGTTTCCCTTTGCGCTGCATCACTTTACCGGCAGCAAGGAGCACAATACCGCCATGAGGCACAGGGCCAAGGGACTGGGCCTTAAGATAAACGAATACGGGATATTCGGCGAGAGCGGCGAAGGGAGTATACAGTGTGCCGACGAGCATGAATTTTTCAAATACCTGGGCCTTCAGTACATTCCCCCCGAAATAAGGGAAAACACCGACGAGATTGAAGCGGCGGAACAGGGCAGGCTGCCCCGCCTGGTGGAGTATGGCGATATTAAGGGAATTTTTCACATACATACCCGGTACAGCGACGGTATTTCTTCCATCGAAGAGATGGCCAAAAAGGCCATTGAGATGGGGATGTTCTATATTGGCATCTCGGACCACAGCCGGTCCGCCTATTACGCGGGAGGGCTCAAGGAGGAGGACGTGCTCAGGCAGAGGGAGGAAATAGAAAGGCTTAACGGCCTTTACGAGGGATTTAGGATATTTGCGGGGATAGAAAGCGATATACTGACCGACGGTTCGCTGGACTACCCGGATGAGATACTGGCTTCCTTCGATTTTGTAATAGCATCGGTCCATTCGGCCTTTACGCTGGATAGGGAAACCATGACCAAAAGGCTTGTCCGGGCCCTTGAAAACCCCCATGTTACAATGCTGGGTCACCCTACCGGAAGGCTCATCCTGGCGCGGGAGGGGTACCCGGTGGACCTTGAAAGGGTGATAGAGACCGCCGCAGGGTTGGGCAAGGTGATAGAGCTAAATGCAAACCCCTACAGGCTGGACCTTGACTGGCGCTGGTGCAGGAGAGCGAAGGAAAAGGGGGTTAAAATAAGCATCAACCCCGATGCCCATTCACCGGAAGGGCTGGGGGATGTGGTTTACGGCGTGGATGCCGCGCGCAAGGGGTGGCTGGAAGCGGGGGACGTGTTCAACTGCATTCCCCTTGCGGAAATGGAAAGGCTGCTTAAAAGGGCATAAAAAAGCGGGGCTGAATGACTATATCATCAGCCCCGGGGGTAAAACCCCAACTATACCCTCTTGTGGTATATCAAGTCTGTCAGGATTTCGCCGTTATACTCTTCATACCTTACTCCCGCCAGTTGGTAGTTTTGTTTCCTTCTGAACTGCAGTGAAGCGAAATTTGGAACCGGGCTTATTATTGTCTCGGCAAATATGTTTCTGACACCCTTGGAAGTGATATCGGCAATGAGCCTTTCGTAGAGCTTGCTCCCAATTCCCAGCCCCGTCAGGCCGGATAATACCGCCGTTTTGTCCACCAGCACGAACTTTTTGGCATGCTTTTTGTCAAAGCCGGGGTGCCAGTAAATATCGTCAAGCCAGTCTGGGTTATACCTAAGCCAGTCAGCTTTGCTGTAGGCCATTAAAAAGGCCACGGGTTTGTGTAACGCATAGGCCACGTAAAAGTGTTCCAGTTCAAAAATGCGTGAAAGGAACATTTCCTTGTACTTTAAAGGGTCGGACTTATAGTCGTCTATAAGGAAGCCCAGGTCGGCATCCTTATTCTTCTGTCCAACGGTGGCTGCAATCCTGTATATCTCATTTACGTCTTCGGGTGTGGCTCTCCTTACGCGGATACTTTCTGCAAGGGTTTTTTTGTCCAAAGTGTGCTTTAATGCACCGGTGACCAGGTGTTCCATGAGTTTGCTCCCCCTTCTTTAAAAATTTGCGAAAGAGGGAGGTTAAGCCCTCTTTCCACGCTTACGGGGTTAGCTGACGGATTCGGGCCGAAAGAGAATGGCCCTACCCCTAAAGTAGGGGATTCACCCCATTGATTGGTTCCCCCGTTTCCCATACGGGAATTCAGCGAAACTGATAGTTCGGCACATTTGGTCAATATGTCGGTTTATGGTAATTGAGTATAAAAATTACAAGCATTATACACGGCTATATAATTTGTAAAAACGGCAGTGAATTTAAGGTTTAATGTCACATTACCAAGATGTCGAAAACTCGCGCATAACTTTGAATGGTATTGATGAATGCGGAGACTTACCGAAAATACTGCCAATGGTATCACCCAGTGATAAAACCGACAGAGCTAAACCAAAATGTGTTGTTTATTATAACATATGTACAGCGGGCTTTCAAGAAATTAAAATCATATTTGGAATTTTTTTCGGAAAGCCCTGTATTATATATATGCAAAGGGTCTCTTCTTTAAACACAATTTGTCCATTATATCGCAAAAATTGGTGCCGGTGTTTCGGATACGCCGGACGGGAAAGGGCCGGGAATACGGTTTCGTAAAGACCGGGGGGTATGCTGCCGATTGCAGAGCGCTGGAATATATAATAGAATGTAGGTTGGGGGGAGTATAGTGAAAGCGGAAGAGGTAAAAAGAATTATACAGGTCGGTAAAGCCGCACCGGAGGGAGAATACCAGGAATATGGCGTACTGGTTCCCCTTATAGAGACTTCAGCGGGATGCAGCGTGGTGCTGGAAACCAGGGCTTCCACCCTGAAACGGCAGCCAGGGGAAATAAGCCTGCCGGGCGGGAAAAAGGAAAAGAATGAAACCCCGCTTGAGGCGGCCATCAGGGAGACCTCCGAGGAACTTTCCATACCGGGGGCCGCCGTTTCGGTGTTCGGCCCGTTGGATTACCTTGTAACTTCTTTTAATTATATAGTCTACCCCTTTGTCGGGGAGATTAAAAAAGAGTACGCGGGCTGCATAAAGGCTGCCCCCGACGAAGTGGACGAGGTGTTTACCGTACCCCTTGATTTTTTCCTTGAAACACCGCCGGAAAATTACCCGGTGGATATTAAGGTTCAAATACCACGGAGTTTTCCCTTTGAACTTATACCCAACGGGGAAGCTTATAACTGGAGGTCGGGAACCTATCCGGTCTATTTCTATTCGTACAACGGCCGCGTTATTTGGGGGATCACCGCTAGGATACTCAAGAACCTGGCAGACAGGCTGAACGGACCAAAGCAAAGAGCGTAACATCCTATACATATTAAAACGGTAAAAATGAAAGAATATTATAAGCAGCTTAATGTCAGGAGGTGTTTTCGTTTAAATGAATACCAGGGATGTTCTGCTTAAAATGGCTTTGGATTCACAGGAAAGGATAAGGGACCTGGAGACCTTTTCAAAGCAGGTGGATGATAACGAGGTAAAGGAAGCGTTCCAGGAGTTCGCCGAGCAGACGGGACTGCAGTCAAGGAGGATACGGGAGCTGCTGGACAAATATGAAAACAATATGAGAAACGGTATTCACTGATAAAGGACCTGCCGCCCGTGGGCAGGTCCTTTATCAGGAGGGGCAAGGGGTACCGTATTACGGGGCAGCCGCAGCGCACCTACGGCATGGTGTTGATTATAAGGGGCACTGCTGTTAAAATTAGGTTTGTACCCGGGGAAAAACCGGATTGCCTAAGAACAACATTTTAGATTACGGGGGGAATGGTTTAATGAGAGAGACTGCCAAAAGGCCCGGCTGGGATGAATATTTCCTGGAGATTGCCCAGGTGGTGTCCAAGAGGTCCACGTGTCTTCGGCGTTTTTACGGTGCGGTTATCGTCAAAGACAGGGTGATAATAAGTACCGGGTATAACGGCTCACCCAGGGGAGAAGCCAACTGTATAGATACCGGCGTTTGCGCCCGGGAAGAGATGCAGGTGCCCAAGGGGGAGCGGTACGAACTGTGCGCGGGGGTTCACGCGGAACAGAATGCCATAATAAACGGGGACCCGATCAAGATGAAGGGCGCCACCATATACATAGCCGGGTTCGAGCATGACGGTTCCTTTGCGGACGGACAGCCCTGTCTTTTGTGCCGAAGGATGATAAAAAACGCCATGTTAGGGCGGGTGGTTTACCTGGACCGGAAGGGAAATATGAAAGAGATTATACATTTAACGGATGTGGGCGGACGGTGACGGTACTGCCGACAAAAAAGTGAACAATCCGAGATAATTTTTAAAAAAGTATGGAACAGTACGTACTATTATTATATAATTATGGTGTGATGTTCGGATTTTTATTTCAATCGGGGCGCTTCGATTAATTGTGCCCCTATCAAAAAGGAGGAATGGATTTGCTAGAGAAGTATTTCAAGTTGTCCGAGCACAATACCAATGTAAAGACCGAAGTAATCGCAGGAATTACCACGTTCATGACAATGGGGTACATAATCATGGTAAACCCGGGGATTCTAAGCGCGACCGGAATGGACTTCGGCGCCCTTATAACGGCCACTTGCCTTTCTACCGCCATTGCCACCATCTTCATGGCGCTTTATGCGAACTATCCCTTCGCCCTTGCCCCCGGTATGGGGCTTAACGCCTTTTTCGCCTTTACCGTGGTGCTTGGGATGGGGATTAGTTGGGAGGCTGCCCTGGCAGCAGTGTTTATAGACGGCGTCATTTTCCTTTTGCTTACGCTGGTTACGGCAAGGGAAGCAATCTTCAATGCAATTCCAATGAACCTGAAACTGGCAACAAGTGTCGGAATAGGACTTTTTATTGCTTTTATAGGTTTTACCCAGGCGGGTATAGTGGTGGCAAACGAAGCTACCTATGTAGCCCTTGGTGACTTTCACGACCCCAAGGTTCTCCTTTCAGTATTCGGTCTTATAGTTGCAGGCCTTTTGCTGGCAAGGGGCATAAGGGGGGCACTGCTTATAAGCATACTGGTTACCTCTCTCACAGGAATGATACTTGGTATAGTACCGTGGCCGGAAGGTATCGTAAGTCCTCCGCCAAGCCTTTCACCCATCCTTTTCAAAATGGACTTTAAAACTGCTTTTAATTTTGGTCTTATTCCAATAATATTTACCTTTACCTTTGTGGATATATTTGATACCATGGGTACTCTGGTGGGAGTCGCCTCCAAGGCGAATATGCTGGACAAGGAAGGCAGGCTTCCTAGAATTAGACAGGCCCTTGCGGTTGACGCGGTGGGTACCATAGCCGGTGCAGCCCTGGGGACCAGCACAGTCACAACCTACGTGGAAAGCGCATCGGGGGTTGCGGAGGGCGGAAGAACCGGTCTTACATCGCTGGTAACCGGAGTGCTTTTCCTGCTGGCGCTGTTCTTCTCACCGATTGTTGCGGCAATCCCTGGCCAAGCTACCGCCCCGGCCCTTATACTGGTTGGACTGTTCATGATGGAGCCGGTTCTGAAAATTGACTTTTCGGATTATACCGAAGCCATCCCGGCGTTTTTGACCATCATACTTATGCCTCTTACCTACAGCATAGCGGAAGGTCTTGTTATGGGAGTGCTGTCCTATGTCGTGATAAAGCTTGTTTCGGGAAGGTTTAAGGAAATCTCGCCGGTGATGTTTATACTGGCAGTGTTCTTCGTGATACGGTTTATGTTTTTTGTGTAGATGTATGGGGACACACCGCTGCTAACGCGGGTATTCCTTGCTGCGGAATGTCCCCGATCGGGATAATGGGAACACACCGAATTAGGGCCCGTCTGCTTTGCAGAGGGGCCTTTTTAGAAAAAGGAGGGAATTATATGGGCTTCAAGCCTGAAGAGCTTATGGAAGTTGCCCTAAAAAAACGGAAGGCTGAACGGGTACTGAAAAACTGCAGTGTTGTCAATGTCTTTTCCGGTGAAATAGAGGAAGGGGACGTGGCGCTGCAGGACGGATACATTGCCGGTGTCGGCCGGTTTGAAGGTATCGAGGAGGAGGACCTTGACGGCAAAATAGTGTGCCCCGGTTTTATAGACAGCCACGTCCACATAGAATCCGCCATGGTAACCCCGCCGGTATTTGCGTCGGTGGTGGTTGCAAGGGGCACAACCTCGGTGATAGCGGACCCCCATGAGATAGCCAACGTGCTGGGCGTTGCCGGCATAGAATACATGATAAGGGCAAGCAGGGGCCTGCCCCTTACCGCCCATATAATGGCACCCTCCTGCGTCCCCGCCACTTCCTTTGAAACCAGCGGCGCTAAAATTTCGTCCCGGGACATAAAAGACCTTTTGGGAAGGGAAGGGATACTGGGCCTCGGGGAAATGATGAACTATCCCGGAGTGCTTGCCGGGGACCAAGAAGTGCTTGCCAAGATATCCGCCGCCGCAGGCCGGGTTATAGACGGGCATGGCGCCGGCCTTTCGGGGGATGGATTGAACGCCTACCGCCTGGCGGGAATAGCCACCGACCATGAGTGTATTAACGCCGAGGAAGCCAAGGAAAGGATACGCCTTGGCATGTACGTAGCAATACGGGAGGGTACGGCGGCTAGAAACCTGGAAAGCCTTCTGCCCGCCGTAAACCGGGATAACTGGTGGTATTTCATGTTCTGCACCGATGACCGTCACCTGGAGGATATAATGACCGAGGGGCATATTGACCACTGTATACGGAAGGCCGTAAACCTTGGCCTTGACCCGGTCACCGCAGTGAGGATGGCCACCATTAATCCCGCCCGGTGCTATAACCTTAAGGGCCAGGGAGCCGCTGCCCCAGGTTACAGGGGGGACCTGGTAGTGGTGGACAGCTTAGGTGACTTCAACGTGGAAAGCGTATATGTCATGGGACAAAAAGTTGCCGAAAAAGGGAGAATGTTGCTAAGTCCGGCGGGCGAGGACCGCACGGCGCCCGGGAGCAGCTCGATAAACATGGCTCCACTGCGGGTGGATGCCTTTAAGGTAAAGGCCAAGAGCCGAAGGGTGCCGGTGATAAGAATAATCCCCGGTTCCATAGCGACCGGGTCGGAATACGTTGAAATGGACGTCGGGGAAGACGGCCTTAAGCCGCCTTTGGGAAGCGATATACTGAAAATAGCGGTGGTGGAAAGACACAGGGCTACCGGAAACGTTTCCACCGCGTTCATAAGCGGTCTTGGACTTCGAAACGGTGCCATTGCTTCTTCGGTTGCCCACGATTCCCATAATATAATTGTCGTAGGAGACGACGATTCGTTAATGCTGAAGGCGGTGAAGGCGCTTAAGGAGTGCGGCGGGGGTTATTGCATAGTCGACGGCAGCAATGGTGAGACGCTGTGCCTGCCGCTGCCGGTGGGGGGGCTTATGACCGGCAGGCCCGCCGATGAGGTAAGGGACAGGTTGGAAACACTGCTCAAAAAAGCAAGGGAACTGGGAGTGCCGGAGGGTTTGGACCCCTTTATTACCCTGTCCTTTATGGCGCTGCCGGTCATACCCAGCCTTAAAATAACCGATAAGGGGCTTTTTGATGTAAATTCTTTCAAATTTGTCGATTGGTAGCCTGTAAGCGGGCGGATTATTGTGGTATAATTGTTACAGGCTATAGTTTTGACAGTTTGCAGCTTGTAGTTGGTAGGCGTTAGGGCGATCCTGCGGGCCAAGGGTTACTGACTATAGTAAAGGGGGTGTCGGTATGGCTGCGGTGATAATTGAGGTTGTGGGAAACCTGGCAAACAAGCTGGGCATAATAATCATGCTTGTTTTTTTCCTGTCACGGATTGAAGTTTTTAAGAAACTAATTCTAAAAAAGGTAATATCCCCTTACGAGCGCATTCTGCTGGCGCTTATATTCGGAGGCATGGGCATTCTGGGTACTTACTCCGGGGTGCCGATAATGGGCTCAATTGCAAACTCCCGAATCATAGCGGTGATGGTTGCAGGGATACTGGGGGGCCCCGTTGTGGGAATAGGCGCAGGATTGATCGCGGGAATACACCGGTGGGCTGTAAACATAGGAGGGTTTACTGCCGTGGCCTGCGGCATATCGACTGTTATTCAGGGCGGAATAGGGGGGTATCTCCACCGCAGAGTGGGCAACAAAAAAATAAATTATAAGTATCCTCTTGTGGCGGTAATAGCCGCCGAGATGCTGGAGATGCTGATAATACTGCTCATCGCTTCTCCTTTCAGCACCGCGCTGGAAGTTGTAAAGATTATAATTATACCCATGACTGCGATAAACTCCATAGGCATGGTATTTTCAATACTTATAATAAACAATATATACGGGGAGCAGGAAAAGACTGCGGCCATGAACGCCCAGTTGGCATTAAATATTGCCAACAAAACCCTTCCTTTTTTGAGAAAGGGGCTTAACAACCTGTCCGCCGCAAAGGCAACCAAGATAATTCACGGCATGACGGACATAGACGGGGTGTCAATAACCGATACCGAAAGAGTTCTTTCCTTTTACGGGAATATTATCACATCCATGAGCATAGACAGGCCCATTGAAAACCCCGCGGTAATTGACGCAATTCAAACGGGCAAGAGCAACACGGTGAGCATGGCGGGGCCGGACGGCAGGGCCCAGAGTATAATAGCTGTCCCTCTTAAAGAGAGGAACGCGATAGTGGGGAGCCTGGTGCTTTTTAAAGAGGGCAGGGACAGCCTTGGATGGGTCGAGGAGGAACTGGCCCTGGGGCTGGCGCAGCTTTTTTCCACGCAGCTTGAGCTTAGCAAAATAGAGGAGCAGTCGCGCCTTTTGGCAAAGGCAGAGCTAAAGGCGCTGCAAGCCCAGATAAACCCGCATTTTTTGTTCAATGCCCTTAATACCATAGTATCCTACTGCAGGATAAGTCCTGGAACAGCCAGGAAGCTACTTATTGACCTCGGGGACATCCTGAGGAGCAGCCTGGGTCACTACGGCGAAAATATCGACCTTTATACCGAAATTAAGAACATCAAGTCCTATTTGAACATAGAAAAAGCCAGGTTTGGAAGCAGGTTAAACGTAAAGTTCAGAATACAGGAGGATTTGAATTGTAAAATTCCGCCGCTGCTTTTACAGCCGCTGGTGGAGAACTCCATTAAGCATGGGCTGGCCCCGAAGGAAGAGGGGGGGACCGTGGTGATAGGAGTATCCAGCGGTGAAGGGGGAATTCATATATACGTGGAGGACGACGGGGTAGGGTTTGAAACCGGCAGCCTCCTTGCACAGGAAGAGGAGGGCGGCGCCTACAAGAAAATAGGCCTAAGGAACATAGACAAAAGGCTTAAGAATATGTACGGCAGTGACTATGGGCTGAAAATAGAGAGCCAAAAGGGGAAAGGAACCCGGATTTCAATGTTTATACCCGATTATTCGGCGGACTACGGCCAAGTGGCTGCCGAAGAGGTTATCGGATAAAAGAGGAGATACCGCTTTTTGGAAACCTTAAGTTATAAGTCACTTGCAAATGTAAAGGAGGATGGGCAAAATGCCCATCCTCCTTTAGTCGTACCTGTTATTTATTAAGCGGAGATTCTATCTTTTTAGTAATTTCCTTGTAACCCTGGGTTGCCAGCACTATAGCCAGTATGAACAGAAGTGCCGGGATGACCACCAGGATGTAGTTTCCTGCAGCCATATTGGCTTGCATCAACTGTATCAGCGCAAGCAGCGTTACTATCATCATGAAGGTCATAGGCAGTGTGAACATGCTGTAGTTGTGGCCGCTCTTCTTAAGCCATATTGCCAC
>Ga0116188_1004024_pt1 | contig 10562 bp, 16 predicted proteins | sample AD_JPNTR2_MetaG_FD_89807 | JGI IMG/M metagenome (GOLD analysis project Ga0116188, IMG submission 89807) | Active sludge microbial communities of municipal wastewater-treating anaerobic digesters from Japan - AD_JPNTR2_MetaG | ecosystem: Engineered > Bioreactor > Anaerobic > Digestate | place...
GGCCACCATGAAGGTATCTGGCCTGAAGAGATTCGTTACCCGTCCATCCACCAGGGGGCCCCAGGGTATACCCGCCCGAACTTTGAGCGTAGGTATGGGACAGAAGTCCAGCTTTGGGAATACGTCCAGAAGATTGTTGCCTGGAAGATTAAGCTGGAATCTATTATTCGTTAATGGTATCCTTCACGTAGGAGGTGTAGTATGCCCAAGGATAACAAGAACGCCAAGGCCATGCAGAATCTTGCGAAGCGCGCCCAGGCCAAGCAGGTTCCGATGAAGGAGGCTGTTAAACCCTTGGTTAAGCGTGCCATGGGAAAGGGGCGTAAGGGCTGCTAGCTGCCCCTAGGATCGTTTCTTTGGAAAGATTGGGCCGGATCTACCGGCCCAATCTTTTTGCCCCTTGACGGGCTTACTACGCAGGATAGATTGGGATCAGGAGGGAACGATGCTTCTCGAAGATCTTGCCCACTGGGATTCCATTGACGACATTGACATTGACCGCACTTGCGTTGACACCACCGACTTCCTGCTGCCGGTGTCCTTCACTGGGATGAAGGGCGGCGAGATTGTCACGCTTGATGTAGAGATCCCAATCACTTGCGACTGTGTCCTTGGGGATGCGGGCATTGGAGCCTATGAGTTCTGGGGATTCGTTGGCTGCGATTCCAGAATGGAATGGGAGATTGCCACTCTCGACTTCGATGGGGATGTTCCAGCCGAGCTTGAGTGGCTGGAGGAAGACATTCTCAACCGCGTGAAGGAAGCCATTGCAGATTTGCCAACAACCAGGCGTCCTGATTACGACTAGAGTCTATACAGACCAACAAGGTTGCCTCCTTCTGGAGGCTTGCTTGTATTGACAGATAGCGAGATTTGCCTAGGATTACTTGCATGGAGGCAAGAATGAGTGTGGCAGAAGGCTATGATCCATCCAAAGTAATGGTTCACCAAGAGCGTCCATCCGTGGGGGGCAAGCACTTCGACGAAGGGAAGCCACGTATCGATCTTGTTGATACCTATGCCATTGAGCAGCTTGGGCATGTGCTTGCCTTTGGGGCAAAGAAATACGGAGAGCACAACTGGCGCGGTGGAATCCTTTACCTGAAGCTGCTTGGCTCTGCCCTCCGTCACCTGTTCGCTTTTGCGTCTGGGATTGACAACGACCATGAGTCTGGGCTCCCCCATCTTGCTCATGCCATGTGCTGCTGCATGATGCTTCTCGGGACCACCAAGCTGCATCCAGAAATGGACAACCGCTACAAGGTGCAGAATTGAAAATCCTTTTGATAGACATCGAAACCAGCCCTTGCATTGCCTACGCCTGGACCCTGAGAGACAAGTTCATCCCCGTTGATCGCCTCATCGAAAGCGGACACACGCTCTGCTATACCGCGAAGTGGCTCGGTTCCAAGGAACTGATCTTTGATTCCGTCCATGCGTCCAGCCCACGCAAGATGATTGCTGGCGTTCACAGGCTCCTGGACGAAGCCGATGTTCTGGTCCACTACAACGGGGCCACCTTCGACGTTCCAGTCCTGGAGGCAGAGTTCTTGCTCCACGGGATGCCCCCGCCTAGCCCCTTCCATCAGGTTGACCTCTACAAAACGGTGCAGCGCTTCAGGCTCCCGTCTCGCAAGCTGGACTTTGTTGCTCAGGCCCTCGGCCTTGGGGCCAAGGTGCGCCACAAGGGTATGGATCTCTGGAAGGAATGCATGGCCGGTGATGATGCGGCGTGGAGGACCATGGAGCGCTACAACCGGCAGGACGTTAGGCTTCTGGAGAAGCTCTATTACGAGCTTCGCCCATGGATTCTCAACCACCCCAACATGGCCATTGCCGATGGCGATACGCGCTGCCCGCATTGCGGTTCGCTCAACCTGAAGTGGAAGGGATACCGAGAAAGCATCACCCGCCGCTACCGACGCTTCGTGTGCAAGGATTGCGGGGCCTGGGGGCGGTCTGTTAAGTGCGAGCGCGACACTGCCAAGGTTAGGGGGTTCTGATGACAGTCATTGCGGCTTACCACGGGACAAACTCTTTCGTCTTTGGGGCAGACACGGGCGTGCTGGGGGCTTTCTTGTATTGACAGATAGCGAGATTTGCCTAAGATTATTTGCATGGAGGCAAGAATGAGTGTGGCAGACGGCTATGATCCATCCAAAGTCATGAACTTCCAGGTACAGGTTTCCAAGGAACGATTGGATAAGACCCTGAGGATCCTCAAGCATGCGTTGGAGCGGCGGGCCACCCTTCCGATCCTCCAGCACGTGCTCATGGAAATCTCGGAATCAGAAATGGTGCTGAAGGCCGCCGATATGGAGCTCGCCTTTGAGGCCACGCTCCCCATAGAGGGCAAAGGCAGCCGTGTCATTGCGGTGCCCGGCAAGAAATTTGTGGAAACCGTGCGGGCGTACCCGGATGGACTTTTGACCCTCGAATGGCCGGAGAGCGGCAACCGTCTTTGGCTACGCGCCAAGGGATTCAATTCCGAACACAACATTCAGCCTGGAGAGGACTTTCCCGAGCTACCTAAAGCCGGCCCTGAACTCCCTTCCGTTCAGCTTTCGGGAACCGCTTTCCGCAAAGCCATTCAACTGGGCTCCCTGGCTGTGAGCCGAGACGCCACCAAGCCTGCCCTCTCAGGGGTGCTTTTGCACCTCTCCACCCATTTCATTCGCGTGGTTTCCACCGATGGCTTCCGCCTCGCCGTCACGGAGCTTCCCTGTGAGACAGGGCTCTCGGCGGACGCGCGCCTCATTGTGCCCAAGCGCGCCCTTGATCTTCTGCCCGGTTCCTTGGGGGAGGATGGAATGCTTCGGCTCTCTTGGGACGACCGCACCCTCTTCCTGGATCAACCGGGCCTGAAGTTCAGCACCCGTCGGGTGACGGGCAACTACCCGGCCTACGAGAAGGTTCTGCCCTCTGAGCTTCCCAAGCGCGTCCTGGTGGATCGGGAGGACTTCCTGAGGACTCTAAAGATTGTTGGCCTCAAGAAGGACGATTACAACAAAAACGTTCGACTTCTCTTTGAGTTTCCCAATCTCCGCGTTTTCTTCCAGCACCCGGACGAAGGGGTGAACCAGGGAACCATCGGTTTTACGGGTGAAGAGCAGCCCCTGGAGCTGGCCTTCAACATTGACTACCTCACAGAGCTTTTGGAGCGCCTGCCGGGCGAAGAGGTGGTCTATCAGTTCAAGGATGACGTGGGGCAGGGCATCTTCATGTCCCCCGGAATTGAGGACATGAGCTTCCGCTACATCCTCATGCCCGTGAAATTTGCCAGCCCCAGCTGAGCCATTCGTCTGAACTTTCTTCAAGGCTTGATTCTTTCTGGGTACAAAACTAGGGGAGGCGTCTCAGCCTCCCCTTCTCTTTTGGACCAATCACTAACGCTCTTGGCTTCGCTCCTGTTTGACACACTGTAGCAGCCTGCCCTTCCCATCAAACCTTCCGTCCAGTGTGCGTGGCACTCCGGTAGAAAGTTGCTCATTGAGCAAGTAGTTTGAGTGAATGAAGATTAGGTTGAGGACAGAAGCCCCAAAAGAGAGATGGCTTTCACTTGCTAAAGAAGACGCGCGCCGCAGCCTCAGCAGCGTCATGGGACTTGAAGTGGGTCACGCCATTGACCGTAACGGCCTCCCACTTCACCCGGACATCCCCACCAGTGATGACAGCCCAGATCGCCTTCCACTTGGGCTTGAGCGCAACAAGACGCTCAATATACCAGCGGCTATCATTGATCTTTACAATGCGATACAACCTACGCCTCCATGATGTGATTGACATTCCGATTGCTGCAATCTAACCCGTGCTAGCTTCCACGCCGCCCCAGGTGATACTCAAAACGCTATTGGTTTGTGAAAGAACTTGCCTTGCAACCTCAATTCTAGGCTAGCCATTCAGGCTGTCAAGGGGGAAAGTTAATCAGTTCCTCCCACGGAATCATCGTCGATCTTGACCACGTTTGCCCCACCACGGAGAGCCTCTGCGATGACCCGGCAGTCCTCATTATAGAGGCTGGTGACGAGCCTCAGTGCTTCTCGCTCTGCTGCTAGCTCCCTCCGCGTCTTGACCAACTCAATGGCCACCCAGGCTGCAACGCAGATCGCTACTGCCAGTGCAAGGTGAATCACTTGTCCTCCTTCTTCTGAAGAATGGGTTTAGCTGTTTGAACCGAAAGGCGCGCCTGCGCTTCCTTGTTCTCCTTCAAGACTTTCTTGGTCTTGCGGGTAATGCCCCCTGATTTGTTAGGTGAACCAATTACTCTCATCCCTTTCCCCTTTCTCAAAGACTCGGTTGGCACAGCTCGCCTGTCAAGACTCAAATTGTGGCCAAGGCATTCCTCTTTGCGTGGTGATTCCAGGTAAATTTTGCCTGCTGGAGGCGGTCTTTTTTGTCACTTCCGGGGATGGATTCGACAAACTGCATGAACTTGACCCCAGATTTGAAGAAGTTTGTGGCCTTCCAGAGCCACGAATGCCACCCTCCAGCCGAAGGGGCGTCAAGCCTGGATTCCCGAGCGGAAACAAGGTAGTTATCCTGAGACGAACACTGAATAACAGAGGGCTTCTTTCTCAGTTCCTTTCCAAAGAAAAGGAGGATCCCCTTGAAGGCGAACCTCTTGGCCTTGCTGCCTACTTTATAGGCATCAGAGACCTTCTCGATCAGGCCCAACTCCATGAGCTTCTTGAGCTTGCGGTGAACGGTTGAGATGGAGCACCCAAGTTCTTCCGCCCAATACTCAAGGGGAAGGTCCAGGAGGCCGGCAATGCCCCTCTTGCTCCAGGAGAGCATCAGGATTGCCAGATCAGCAGCAGACCCGGCAACCTGCCTGAGACGCCAGATCATCTTGCGATCAATCCTAGACCGATACATCTTATGGTGATGCTTGACCTTCACAGGCTTGACCACAACCCCTTTGGCAAGGTTCATGGCTTCCTTGATGCTGGGGGTCAAGTAAGTAGCGAAGAGGCCCTGGGGATCGCACCTGTCCGCGATGGCATCCCCAAGGTGCTGGCGGATCGTCTCAATAGCAACCTCACGGGAGAGGACGCAGAACGGATGAACGACCGTGAAGAACCCCTTGACGTTTCCTGATGGTGACTTCCCAACGAAGAGCTTACCGGCAAGCTCCAACTGGATCAGAGCCTCCGCCTCTTCTGGTGTCTGATTATCAATGTCAATGACCAGGATGGTGGAGAACTTGGCCCGCGTCTCGATAGTCGGACAGGCAATTACCTGCTTCCCGATCTTTCCCCCGAACCGAGAATGGAACCGAACCCTGAAGGTGTTGAAGATATGATACGTGCCCTTGCGCTCAGGGAAGATCCTTGCCTTTAGAACCTCGCCGGTAACAGTCTTGACGATTGGCTGGAGAGGTTCAGACAGAACCTCATCCTCGCTCATCGGCTCCAGGTATTCTGTGGGTTCGGTTGGGATCATCAAGCGCTCCTTATCCTCGCAACCCGAATTATGAGCCACCCGCCAACAAAAGTCAATAGGGAAAAAAGCAGCCCCCCTGGTGAAGAGGGGGGCTTGGGCCGTGTGACCTTTTGCGAGGAGGAGCACCTTGACCCAAAGAGAAGTCTAAGCCTTCTGGCTCCACGTGTCAAGGCAAAAAAGAAGCCCCCCTTTTTCAGGGGGGCAGGTCTCTTCCGGTTGGACGACAGGAGGCCGACCCAAAGAGAAGTCTAAGCCATCTGAAGCCCCGTGTCAATAGCAAAAAGAAGCCCCCCTTATGCAGGGGGGCGGGACCGCTTCGTTGGGGAGACAGGAGCTTGGACCCAAAGAGAAGTCTAAGCTCTCAAAAAAATCTTGTCAAGCCCCTTGCGCGAAGTTTCTTCTGGCCGCATCCTCTTCCCTGGAGACTTCAAATGAAAATCATCAAGCCAAGTGTCACTGTCCTTTCCCATACCCATGATCCAGAGCTGGTCATTGAACGCGCAGGCAGGGTTTGCTATCGCAGCGAAGGACGGATTGAGCCCGGCTCTGCCGATCGCTTCATCCGAATGCTAAAAAACAAGGGGCACCTTTCCGTCTTGGAGCATGCCTCCGCTACGCTCATTCTGGTAACTGACAGGGCAATTGCCAATGAGCTTGTCCGACATCGCATCGGAGCGTCCTATTCCCAGCGATCTACCCGCTATGTCCGTGCCACGGATGCAGAGTTTGTGAAGCCAACCAGGATTCCTGAAGACTCAGCGGCCTACCACTACTGGGTGAATGCCTGCATTGCGGCAGAGAGCAACTACCAGAACCTCTTGGATTCTGGCTGCACCCCCGAGGATGCCCGCTCCGTCCTCCCTCTCTGCACGGCCACTGAGATTGCAGTTACCATGACCTTCCGGGCCTGGATGCACTTCCTTGACCTTAGACTGGACGCCAGGGCCCATCCTGATATGCGTGTGCTGGCTCACCTGATTCAGAATGAGCTTATTCGGATCTGCCCTGCTGTCTTTGGAGAATAGCTAGAGCTTCTTCCCTGCCAAGTAAGCGGCAAGAGCGGCAGCCCCAGTCTTTAGCAACCACTTAACCTCTTTGGCCTTGGCCTCCTTCTTGGCAGCCTCAAGGGCACCCTTCAGCGCCTCAGCCTGCTTGGTCCTCTCCAGGTAAGCTGAGGTGCTGTTGTTGAGGGCGAGGTTGGTTGCCTCCAGTTCCTTGTTCTTGCCAGCTAGAAGCTCATCTTTCTTGGCAAGAAGAGACTCAAGATCGAAGGAACGCCGTTCAAGAACCGGAACCTGCTTCGCCTTGTAGCACCAAGTCCAAACAGTTCCGGTGTCCTTTGGCGTCAATGCCTCTGGCTTCTCCATTCCCTCTCGCGCCAAGTCCTTCTGGGCTTCCGAGGGATCAGGTGGGTTCGGGACCGGCGGCGGTTTAGGCGTTACCTTCATTGATGCAATCTTGGCTTCCAGTTCTGCATTGGCCCTGTAAAGCGCCTCCTTGGCCTTCAGTTCGTCGTTATACCTCAGCCAGTAGGTAGATGCCTTCCCATCCGATTCGGCGGCTCTCAGCTCAAGTTCTGCCCGTTTCTGGGCATTGTGATAAGAGCTGAAGACTCCATAGAGCAGGAGGCCAGTAACGGCAGCGGCAAGGGCAATGACGATCCTATTTCTGTTCACGATCCACCAGGGCTTTCTTGTTCTGGGCATGAGAAGCAAAGCCAAACAGGGCGGTGAAGAGGCCAACAATCCCACCGGCACACGCCCCAATAGCAGCAGCCTCCGGATTGGGTGAAAAGCAGAGCTTCAGGAATCCAATCACCATTGCCAACCCAGCCGTAGCGGCGGAAGACCCGGCAATCATGTAGACCTTCTTGGTGGTTGAACCACTCATCCAAATGGAAGTGATCCAGTTCTTCAGGCGTTCCATCTAACCCTCCACATGGGGAAGCGTTCTAGCCCTACGCAGCCACCCCTTGATGTATTTAGGTTTGCCTAAACCACGGTAGAAGGCCTCAAGGAGCGTGACAAGGAATACAAATAATACATCATCATCCACGCCATTCAGAGCCCCTAGCGTCTTTGGCCCCATTACTCCGTCAACTACAACGCTGCACCCCATATCGCAAAGCGCCTCCTGGATCATCTTGGTAGCGCGCTTGGTCCCCATGTTGACGGCCATGTCGAAGAACTTGATAGCCACCCTGCCAGACGCGATCTGGTCCCCCTTGATGGCGTCCCAATACATCTTCTTGTAGATAGCCTTCGCGCCTTCCAGCGTCAGGTTGGCAACGTCCACTTCCGGGTGGTTGGCCTTCGAGATGCCATACTTGGTGAGGCCGCCTGGATCATCCGGGTCATTGCTCACCGCACTCCAACCCTCGAACCCCATCGCATAATCGAACGCAGCGTCAAACATCAGTTGTCATGCCTCTTCGACTTGGGAACCTTGGTGCCGTGGAATGTGGTAAGAACCCACTGCATCGTGTCGTAGATCCCGTTTACGTCACTGTCAACGCGCTTCACGTCCTTCTCCAGCCGGTCAATCCTTGCTGTTTCACTCTTCTTCTCCGCAATGACGCCAGCCAACTGCTCTCGAAGGCCACTCACTTCCTTAGTCAAATCCCTCACAGTAGTGCCGAACCACGCTGCAATAAGCGCAATGGCCCAAATCCCCGCACGTTCAAGGGCAACTCCGAAGCTCATGTGTCGCCTATCCGCAGTCATGGCTACCTCCTTTCAAGCAATAACTTCAATGGTTGCATTGGTCATGGTGACAGTGTTAGAGTCAGAAGCGGTTCCCCACTCATACGTAACATCCAGCAGATTGCCAACCGTTGTGTCGATCGTCACAGGTGCGGTCATAACGAGGGGCCTTCCAACGCTGCTAACGAATGCCCCAGGCGTTATCTTGGTTGAACCCTGACCGATGATTGTGCCAGTGGCTCCAATAGTTGCGAATCTGAACGTGAAATCGAACTCAACTAGAGCATTCGACAACCCGGATGGAAGAGTTTCTGTCGAGGTGAGAATGGTAACAGACCCAACCTTGATCCGCAGAGTCGCTGAAGGCGTGTCCGTATTCGAGATATACCCGTAGGACCGCACACGGATCGAGCGTCCGACGGTGGCGAAGTTGGCGGGAAGCGTGGCACTCCCAAGTCCCGTCCCAAGTAGAGATGTCTCGGTTGTCGTATTGGCAACGGTCACGCTGGAATTCTGGTTGAAGATGACGCCACTCAGGTAGGACGTAGCGCCATTAACCCTGGATGCAAACGTCTTCTGGGTAGTGTCATACCAGAAGTCGCCAGACGCAGGGCTAGCATTGGAAACAGCTCCAAGGTTCAGCTTGGCATTCGCATAGAGCGTGGTCCCGTCGAATGTGAGGTTCTCGCTGGTTGCGTGGGTATTCGTTCCGCTCCCAACCAACACCTGATTGGCAGAGCAGGTGCCGACTGGGACAGTCTGGTTTCCAGATTGGAAGACAATCGTGTAATCAGTGGCAGAATCGGATGGCTGTAAAGTTGCTATGCCTCCAGATACAGTCCCAAACTGTTGGTTGAAACCAGGGCCGTAAGTCCTAACGAATGTGCTAGCCATTTATAACACCCCCATGCGCTGCATTATCTGACAATTTCGCACTGTCTTCAAGCCTCCATGTATTTATTAGGTCAGTCATTATGGCCTGCAATTTGAGAACACCATCTACACCCGCAACATCGTGCATGGTGCGCTCAATGCACGGAAGTTGCTCGCGCATATACGTTCCATTGGGAAGCAGCGTTATGCGCTCCATATGAGCAACCATCCTAAAGACCTCACCGTAATCCGTATAGAATTCCTGCCTCCAAGAGCGCACCCATTGGCGCGCTGTGACAGTTTCTTCTTTGAGTTCCCAATCGCTCACGCTTCCTCCTAAGCCTGCGTCCATGAAGTTATGATTCCATCCTTGATGGTAACGGTATTCAAGACATTGGTAGCGCCACCGCTTGAGGAAGCCGCGTAAAATTTCATTGTTGCTGTTAGTCCAGCGGTTCCATCGGATGACCTGTATTTACCCGTGAAGTAATCGCCACACCCGATACCACCATCAACAACAATGGCTCCGGTAGTGGTAGAAGTAGACGCCGTATCATTACTCACTTTAAATGTGTGCGTTGTTGACTGGACTGCATCGTCCTCCAGCATCCCCGCGGAGACCTTGCGGCAGGCGTAGAACAGATTGAAGGCTGACTTCTCACCCGCTGGGCCGGTGGAGTTGAGGCAGAACCCGACCGTCGCCGTCCCAGCGGGTGCCGTGGCGGAGACTTCCAGCAGCGTCGGAGCGCCGGCGTCTGAGGTCGATGAGTATTTGCCGCTGTAGCCGTAGCCAGTCACCGCGCCCGTCGGCCCGAAAAAGATGATCCCGATGAACCCATCCCGAGCCGCGGCCGTTTCCCGGCACCCGTAGGCCCGGAAATAGTACTGGTCCCCAGGGTTTTCGACCGGGATCCCCTTGGCGATGTAGACGTCCTGACCAGCGGGACCGGCACCCGTGATAATGCGGACTTTGCCGCTCGGGCTGATCGTGTAGTACCCCAGGGTGGCGACGCCGACAGCCTCGTAGCCGGTGGGGTTGGCGTCTCCGCTGTTGCCGTTCTTGATGAGGTTGTGGCTTGAGCGCGCGAGGCGATCCGCATAGGCTGCGTCCGCTGCTGCGTTGTTCGCTGCGGTCTGCGCGTTGGCGGCAGCGGCGGCGGCGTTGTTGGCGGCGGTCTGTGCGGCGTTCGCTGCGGTCTGGGCGGATGATGCATGAGACTCAACAGCATTGATCGCATCTTGGACATTTACAGCCACAACGCCTCCATACGGGACGTAGGCTATATCAGATGCAGTTGCGTCATTACCTGATGTTACTAGACCTTTTGAATCGTATGTAATCTTCGTCTTTGTCGAAGGCGTCAAGGGCGGGTTGGACGCGACTTTACCAGCGTCAAGCTCCGCAACGGCGGACTGCATATTAGTTGCTACAACGCTCCCAACAGGGACTAAAGATACAGAGCTAGCTGGATGCGCAGCGTAAACATCACGCCCTACGGTTTCATTGTGATTGACAACGGGCAAGGAATCAGCGTTCTTGGATGA
>Ga0116188_1004027_pt1 | contig 10557 bp, 6 predicted proteins | sample AD_JPNTR2_MetaG_FD_89807 | JGI IMG/M metagenome (GOLD analysis project Ga0116188, IMG submission 89807) | Active sludge microbial communities of municipal wastewater-treating anaerobic digesters from Japan - AD_JPNTR2_MetaG | ecosystem: Engineered > Bioreactor > Anaerobic > Digestate | place...
AAAAATCTTTGCGCTTTCTTACGATAGAACAAATAGAAATAATGCAATACAGAAGGCAGAAAAAACTCTGATAGATAAAAATATTAATGATGAGGTTAATAAAAAACTACAATTTTTTGATAAATTCACCAGTACACAGTTTAACAATGAGATTGAAGAAAAAACCTATCTTAAGGCAATGTCAATTATGAAGGTAAACTGTGAATCTGCACAGGGAAAAATAAATTCAATATGGACAACTCCGGATAGATGGCCACACAGAGATATGTGGTTCTGGGATTCAGCATTTCATACCCTTGGGAATCGCTATATTTCATATGATCTTGCTGAAAAAACAATTATTGCTGTATTAAACTGTCAGAGAGAAGATGGGTTCATCTCTATTACTATGAATCCTGAAAAGGGCAGGGTGTACGAAGATATTACACAACCACCCTTGTTTGCATACACGGCGCTTGAGCTTTATAAAACTACAAAAAACAGGGATTTTCTTGAATTTGTTTACAATGCAATAAAAAGATATATTGAGTGGTTGTATAGAAACAGGGATAATGATAGTGATGGGCTTCTCGAATGGTTAATAAACGAAGGTAAAGAATCAAAGTGTGGAGAATCAGGGATGGACAATTCCCCAAGGTTTGATGATATAGAACCAGAAGATCATCTTGCAGCCATTGATTTGAATTGCTTTGCAGTAAATGAAATAAAATGTCTCTCAGAAATCGCAGACATCTTAAAGATAAAAATTGATGTAGACCTCTGGAAAAAAATGGCTGAAGAAAAAACCCATCTTATAAATAAATATTTGTGGGATGAAGATGATGGTTTTTATTATGATAGAAAACAGAATGGGAACTTCGTTAAGGTGAAAACACCTGCATCACTACTACCTTTATTTGCAGGGATTTCTGATAGAGCAAGAACAAAAAGAATTCTTGAAAAAATTATAAACCCTGCGATGTTCTGGACAAAAATGCCGATACCCTCTGTATCAAAAGATGATCCTTCATTCTGTAAGGATATGTGGAGGGGAGGTACATGGCTGAATTATAATTTTCTCGCCTACGAAGGCTTGAGAAAATATGGATTCAAAGATATAGCAAGAACCCTTTTATTGAAAACGAAGGAAGCAGTTGAAAAATGGTATATTGAAAATGGCTCAATATTTGAGTTCTATGATCCAGATAATCAGATACCACCAAAGGGATTACCAAGAAAGGACTGGCTCGGCGGTAAAGGATGGACAAGAACTATTACAGATTATCAATGGAGCGCTGCTGTATATGTGGCAATCTTAAATGAATTAAAAAAGGAGAAAAATTGAAAACTGTTAATTCTTTTGAGTTCAAAAAAAACTTTGCTGAAACAATCGCAAGACATAGGAAAATTCAGTCAGCAAAAAAAGGTTGCCTGATATACACCTTTCTCCCAGAAGAAGATCAGATTATTAACTCTATATCAATCCCTCCACTTGAAGAAATTGATTTTGATAAAGATCCACTTTTACTTCCAAAACTTTTGTGTGACAGGGATGAGAAACTTTATAGATATCGAACTGATTATCCGGATGATTCAATCCCGGTTCTTCCATTAAGGTATGGATCTGGCATATTTGCAGGCATGATTACTGGTTCCATAAAATTTGGCGCAAACACATCCTGGATAGAGCCAATCGGCAAAACCATAGATGAAACAATAGATTTCCCATGGAAAAAACAGAACAAATTTGTTGATATAGCACTTAAAGGACTTGAATATTCAATAAAACGGCTAAACAATAAGTGCTATGTTTATCTATCAGGATACAGTTCTCCACTTGAACTTGCGTTTATTCTCAGAGGATCAGAAATTTTTACCGATATATACATAAATCCTGAGAAGCTGCATATTCTTATCAATAGGTGCGACAAAGCACTTAAATGGGCATATGAACTTATTAAAACAAACATCAAAAATGAAAATTATGGAACTATTGCAGGATACCTCTGGATGGAAAAAGGACTTGAGTTTTTAAGCGATGATGCGGCAGGGCTTCTTTCGCCACGCCACTATAAAGAATTCGGCGTACCATATACAGATAAGGTTTTCCAAAGACACAGTGGTGGTTTTCTTCATCTGCATACACAGGCATATCATCAGATGGAAGCTGTTTCAAATATGAAATACCTTACAATACATAACTGGAGACCTGATCCAAATACACCTGAGGCCATAGAGATTCTTGATAAACTCGTTGATGGCGCAAAGAAAAAGATTGTCTCAATAGTAGCAGAACCAGAATCAATTCAGAAACAAATCTCTTTGTTAAAACAGGGCAGATTTTTTATCTTATGCAACTGTAAAAACCGTAAAGAACAAGAGTTTATTGTTAATCTTGTGCGCGAAAAAATGTCTATTGATTGATATATGCTCCTGGTTTATTGTATCAGCAATTCTGTTGTTTAAACTTGACACACATCACTTTTTAAAGTAACATTTTTCCTACTAAAATAGGAGCGCAAATATGAAACAAATTACCAGACAAAAATTATATCTTATTATGGTGACTGCTCTAATCATGATGACCTTTATTACAGGATGCAGTATGCGACTTCAATTAGGCAAATAAAACTATTATATGGAATCTTTTACCTCGTGCATGTAAAAAACCAAATTCTCATTTCCTTTACAGAAATGGTAAAAATTCAAAGATAGTTCTGAAGCGCAAAACACCAAATATTATAAGGCCTTAATCTTAAATTTTACTTTAGTTTGACAGGTATACCGACTGGTCGGTATAATATAAAAAATGTCAAAAACAAAAAAAGAAAAAAAATCTGGTATACGACAAAAAGGTCATATACCACGGAAGTGTGCCAGAGAAAAAATTCTGGACGCTGCGGAACAGGTAGTGATTCTTGTTGGGGCAGGTCATTTAACATTAAGCGCAATAGCCAAAAAAGCAGGTGTGAGCAAAGGCGGGCTTATCTATTATTTCCCGTCTAAAACCGCTTTACTTAAAGGAATGATTGAACGGCTAATTTCAAGAAGTGAATCCAGGCAGACAAGCCGAGAGATACAACTACCGGCTGGAAAAAGTTGCGCAATCAAAGCACACATATTGAATGCATCGCTTCGTAGACCAGACAGAAAACCAATGAGGATAGCCCTCCTTGCCGCATCCGCACACAATCCGCGTCTTCTTGAACCAGCCAGAGAGGCCTATCGTCGTCAGTTTGCCAGGTTTACAGCAAATGGCTTACGGCCAGAACGGGCAGGTATAATTGCTTTCGCTGTAGATGGTATGTGGCTACTGGATCTTCTTGACATGATGCCCATACCCCGAAATCAAATTAATTCAGTTATCCAGGAGTTGCTTAAACTTGCCGATGAATAATTAATAACTATTTTATCATAGGAGAAAATCATGCAAGGTAAAAAGAAATATGTATTTTTAGTTGCTTCGTTTATTGCTGTATCAATGCTTGTTGGTTGCCAAACAAAAAAGCCCAAGGTATCTCAAACTAGTACTTTGCCAGAGGTATCAGTAATAACCATTAAAACCCAAAAGGTTGTTTTAACATCTGAATTACCAGCGCGTACCTCTGCGTATCTTGTGGCAGAAGTCAGACCACAGGTTAATGGCATTATTCAAAAGTGCCTATTTACTGAGGGTAGCAATGTCCATGCAGGGGAAATACTCTATCAAATAGATCCTGCACCTTATCGGGCTGCATACGAGAGCGCTGTTGCTGCACTGGCTAGATCTGAATCAAACCTACCACCTGCACGGCTCCGTGCTGAACGTTACCAAAAATTACTGGCAGATAAAGCCGTTAGTCAACAAGAATATGATGATGCCGCTGCTTCAGTAAAACAAATAGAAGCAGACATTCAATGTGCAAAAGCAGCAGTTGAAACAGCAAGAATTAACCTGGACTATACTGAGGTAAAATCGCCGATTACAGGCCGTGCTGGTAAATCCAATGTAACCGTTGGTGCCCTTGCCACTGCGTATCAGGGTATAGCATTTACCACAATCCAACAGATTGATCCAATATATGTAGATGCCTCGCAATCAACCGCTGAGTTGCTTCAATTGCGCCGGGATTTATCTACTGGTCGTTTGAAGAACGGTCGAGTTAGTCAAACAAGGGTAAAACTAATTCTGGAAGATGGCACACCTTACGCCCTAACTGGTACCTTGAAATTTTCAGATATCACGGTTGACCGCAATACTGGTTCAATTACTCTACGAATGGTATTTCCAAATCCCAAAGGGATTTTATTGCCCGGTATGTATGTTCGAGCAATTGTGGAACGTGGAATAGTTGAACAGGGAATTCTTGTGCCCCAACAGGCAGTTTCACGCGATGCTAAAGGAATTCCCTCAGTTATGGTTGTAAACAATGAAAATAAGGTAGAACAAAGAATCCTGGTTGCCGACGAAACAGTGGGAACTAACTGGTTAATCAGGAGCGGGTTAAAGGCAGGAGACCGTGTTATTGTTGAAGGATTGTTAAGAGTCAGACCCGGTTCTCCTGTGAAAACAGTACCCTACATAGAAAAAGAAGGATAAGAAATAAGGTAAGATAACGGGTCAATGAAATTATATTACATATGGAGAAGCGAAAAATATAAAAAATTTATAATCAACCTTTTTATACTTGCTGTTAATTCCTCAAGGATTGTATGAATATTCGTAAAACCCATTTATCCCTTTTGGTAAAAGAAAACAGCATAGAAAAGGTAGAATACAGATAGAGAGTTTATAAATCATTTAGAGGAAAGATATTTTTAACAATAATACCACAGAAATTAAGAATACAAGTAAAGGAGAAATTCCATGATTGATTTTTTCATTAATCGTCCAATTTTTGCCTGGGTTATAGCCATTATTACAATGCTTGCTGGGGTGCTGGCAATCTTAACTCTACCTGTTTCACAGTACCCACCCATTGCACCGCCGGCTGTCTCGATTTTCGCTTCCTATCGGGGTGCATCAGCAAAAACTACTGATAATACTGTAACCCAGATTATTGAACAGAAGATGACTGGTCTTGATAATCTGCTTTACTTTTCATCAAACAGTGATTCTGATGGTGGAGGAGTCCTTACTTTCAATTTCGAACCAGGTACTAATCCTGACATTGCCTGGGCTCAGGTTCAAAATAAGCTTGAAACGGCTAAGTCGATTCTACCTGACCCTGTGCAACAGACAGGTGTAAGAGTAGTTAAGTCCACAGCAAATATATTGATGATTGTGGGTTTGGTTTGTGAAGATAACAGTATGACTGGCGATGATTTAAGAGATTATGCCTCTACTAATATAGAGAATGTTTTAAGCCGTGTACAAGGCGTAGGGGAAGTAATGGCTCTTGGTGCTCAGTATGCAATGAGAATATGGCTTAATCCCGATAGAATGGTTGGTTACCACCTAACACCGTCAGACATTAAAGAAGCTCTTAAAATTTACAATGTTCAGATATCTGCTGGGCAGATTGGTGGTCTCCCTGCATTACCAGACCAAATGCTCAATGCTACTATAAATATCCAGGATATGCTTCAAACCCCAGAACAATTTGGAGAAATTCCCCTTCGTATTAACGAGGATGGTTCCATTTTACGGCTAAGAGACGTTGCCAGAATTGAAATTGGAGCAGAATCATACGCAATGGATTCAGCATATAACGGTCATCCATCCGCTGGATTGATAATCCGGCTTGCCTCTGGCGCTAATGCATTGGATACTTCTAATGCCGTTAAAGCCCAGATGGAGGAACTTTCCAGGTACTTCCCAAAAGGAATAAAGGTAACCTATCCTTATGAAACTGCACCATTTGTTTCAGTAGCAATCAAAGAGGTATTTAAAACCCTTTTTATGGCGATTATTCTCGTATTTCTCGTAATGTTTGTTTTTCTCGGAAATATTCGAGCAACACTTATTCCCACTATCGCAGTACCAGTTGTCCTACTTGGAACCTTTGCTGTTTTAAGGTTTGCCGATATGTCCATTAATATGTTGACTATGTTTGCTATGGTACTGGCAATTGGATTACTGGTGGATGACGCAATTGTTGTTATAGAAAATGTGGAAAGAATTATGCATGATGAAGGTTTACCCCCAAAAGAAGCAACCAAAAAATCTATGAAACAGATTATTGGCGCCTTGATGGGAATTGGACTTGTGTTGGCTGCAATTTTCCTTCCAATGGCTTTTTTCGGTGGTTCAACGGGTGTCATATATCGTCAGTTTTCAGTTACCATAGTTACTGCTATGATGCTATCAGTAGCAGTAGCAATAATCTTAACACCATCCCTCTGCGCCACAATGCTTAAACCAATCACTAAGGGCCATGAAGCAGCAGAAGAAGGTTTTTTTCTCTTTCGACCTTTCCTGCTCTGGTTTGATAAAACATTCTATCGTGCCAGAGATAGATATCAGGCAATCGTAGCAAGAATCCTGCATCGAGGTTGGGGTTATATAATTATTTATCTTATAATTGTAGCGTGCACAGGATTACTCTTTTTTCAATTACCCACTGGATATCTTCCAGATGAAGACCAGGGTATGCTTATGGTTCAGGTGCAACTTCCAGCAGGTGCAACTGTCGCACAAACCCGCAAGGTTATGCAGGTAGTACAGAATCATTTCCTTGTTGAACAGGAAAATGCAGTTGAATCATGTATGTGGGTAGCAGGATTTAGTGTTGCAGGCGCAGGTCAAAATAGCGGCATGGCGTTTATTAAACTTAAGGATTGGAATCTCAGAAGACATCCTGACCAAAAGGTTGATGCTGTCATTCAAAAATCAATGGCAGCGCTTTCCAGGTGCAAAGAGGCCCTAATTTTTGCTTTTGCTCCGCCTGCGGTTATTGAATTAGGTCAAGCCAAGGGATTTGACTTAGAACTTCAGGATCGTGGTGGTGTTGGTCACGCACAACTAATGGCTGCCAAGGACCAACTTTTGCAGATGGCGCGGCAAAACCCAGTTTTAGCCAATGTCCGCTTTAATGGTCTTGATGACAGAACAGAATATAATATCAGAATTGATTGGGAACGGGCAGGCGCATTAGGGGTTTCCGAAGCTGCAATTAATGATATGCTGGCAACATCCTGGGGTGGAGCATATGTAAATGATTTCCTTAATGCTGGTCGGGTTAAGCGTGTGTTTATTCAATCTGATGCACCTTATAGAATGAAACCAGAGGACCTAAACCGATGGTATGTACGGAACAATGTTGGAACTATGGTCCCATTTTCCGCCTTTGCTAAGGGGGAATGGTCGTACGGTCCACCAAGTTTACATAGATACAACGGGTTTCCATCAGTTGAAATCCTTGGTGAACCTGCGCCAGGGCATAGCACTGGAGAAGCAATGAAGGCAATAGAAGAAATTGTCCATAAAATGCCATCAGGCATTGGATATGAATGGACAGGACTTTCCCTTCAAGAGCGTATGGCAAGCAGCCAGGCACCTTTGCTTTATGCTTTTTCAGTCCTGGTTATATTTCTTTGTTTAGCAGCACTTTATGAAAGCTGGACTATTCCATTTTCTATTCTTCTGGTTTTACCTCTCGGTGTCTTTGGTGCAGTATTATTTACCAAATTCCGGGGATTAATTAATGATGTTTATTTCCAGATTGGTCTTCTTACAACCATGGGGTTAACAGCAAAGAATGCTATCTTAATTGTTCAGTTCGCCCGTGAGCAAATGGCACAGGGTGCTGGATTAATAGAAGCAACTCTCGAGGCATCAAAACTGCGACTTCGACCAATCTTAATGACCTCGTTTGCTCTGATTTTTGGAGTATTACCACTGGCAATCACCAAAGGCGCTGGCGCAGGTGCTCAGAATTCTATAGGTACCAGCGTGGTTGGAGGAATGCTGGCGGCTACTGTGATTGCAATATTTTACATTCCTCTTTTCTTTGTAATTATTACAAAATTATTTAAGAGAGAATATCGTATTAAATCAACCGGGGGAAAGCAATAATGATACGAAATCAAAATATAGGACTGATTATTTTAATCTGTATTTTCCTTACAGGATGCACTACAATGGAACCAAAGTACTCCAGACCTAAATCACCTGTTCCAGAACATTGGCCTGACCAATCATTAATTAAAGAGACCAGTGGAGTGCAAGCCGCGGATGTTGCGTGGGCTGATTTTTATCGAGATGAACATCTATGCCAAGTGATAAAAATGGCTCTTGAAAATAATCGAGATTTAAAAATTGCTACTCTTAATATTGAAAAAGCACAGGCATTATATCAGATACAACGTTCTGAACTTTTTCCATCATTAAATCTTCCGGCTGGATTTAGTAAACAACACATTCCAGCCGATGTATCTGGAATCGGTAGAGAAAGAACTTCTGAACAATACACAGTATCTCTGGGTGTAAGTTCCTGGGAAATTGATTTCTTTGGAAGAATTCGTAGTTTGAAAGAATCTATGCTCGAACAGTATCTTGCCACTGAACAGGCAAAGCACAGTATTCAGATATCACTGGTCGGATCAGTAGCCACTGCATATATGAATCTGGCTGCGAGTCAGGCATACCTGAAACTTGCCCAGGATACCCTGGATAATCAAACTGCATATTACCAGCTTATTCGAAGTCGCGTTGAAAAAGGTATTGCATCTGAACTTGAAGCAAGCCAGGCGCAAACTCGCGTGGAAGCAGCCAGGGTGGATGTTGCCCGTTATACAAATCAGGTCGCTGCAAGCGAGAATATGCTTAATCTACTGGTTGGTACACCAGTACCAAAAGAACTCCTTCCCAATATGTTGAATGATCACCTGATGCGAGAAGATTTAACTGCTGGTATATCCTCTGAGGTTCTCTTATACAGACCGGATGTGTTGATGGCTGAAAATCAGCTGAAAGCCGCTAATGCCAATATTGGTGCAGCGCGTGCTGCTTTCTTCCCGAACATTTCCCTTACAGGTACATATGGAACAATGAGCACAGAATTATCGGGGCTTTTCAAAGGTAGGTCTGACACCTGGTCGTTTGTACCTCAAATAGTCCAGCCAATTTTTGACGCTGGCGCGCGTCGACAAAGACTCAAGGTAGCACAGGTGGACAGAGAAATATACCTGGCTCAATACGAAAAAGCAATTCAAACAGCATTTCGCGAGGTAGCAGATAACCTTGTAGAAAGATCTACACTTGTGGAGCAACTGGCTGCTCAAGAAGCACTGGTTAAATCTTCAGAGGAAGCATTTCGTCTGGCAACACTTCGTTATACAGAGGGAATTACAAATTATTTAAATGTTCTGGATACACAAAGATCTCTTTACTCAGCACAACAGGGATTACTCGCTGTGCGTCTTGCCCGAAATCTTAACCTGATTTTATTTTATAAGGTACTCGGCGGCGGAGCATTTTAACCTTCTTGCCAGATCGAGCGCATAGAAAGAACATTTGAATTTGTTGCTTCTCAATTTTCTACCAGAAAAAAGCCCACGGGGAGATTCGAACTCCCGACCCGTCGCTTACGAAGCGACTGCTCTACCACTGAGCTACGAGGGCAATATTTATTTGCTTTTTATTATACACATAGATTTGTTTCATATCAAAAATCAGGGTATTTTTCTTTTATGTCTGAAAGCGCATATCTTGCCACATTATTAAGTTCACTATACGGATAGAAAACTGTAATCTGCCTGAAACAATTCTTGGCTTTTTCCTTTTCACCTTTATTAAGATACAGTCGACCAAGATTATATAGGGCATTATCAGCAAATCTACTGAATGGATTTTTTCGAATGAAACTTTTATAAGCAGCAATTGCTTCATCAGATAATCCCTGTTCTTGCAGGATTTCTGCAAACCTAAATTGAAAGGGCTCTTTAATATCTAAATCACTGAATTTCCTCACGGCATCTCCATATAGAACTGCTGCATCTTTGAAGTTTCCGTCTTTGATTAATTGTTTAATCTGTTTCTCAATATTAAAAAGTTCTATCTGATCCTCGAACGACATTGGTTTTGTTACCGGGCTTCCGATAATATCATAGAGAGCATTCCTACCAATATTAACACTTGATATGTATCTTGCTCTTTGAATCAACTTCACAATAAGTGCAATTCCCATACCAGCAAGAAAACCACCAACATGAGCGCCAAAAGCAATGCCTGCTGATTCAGTTGAGTTTATATTCATAAGCATACCAACAATTTGTTGGAAAAACCATAAAGAAATCCAAAACCAAGCAAAAATATCAAATGTGCCAGAAAAAATTCTGAAAAAAGCAAACATATAATACCAGAATGTAATCCGACTTTTTGGAAACAAAATCATATATGCTCCAACTACTCCAGAAATTGCACCAGAAGCACCAATTGAAGGGATTTCTAACGCTTTTCCTGTAGAAAAAATCTTATAAAATAATGCTGCAATAACGCCAGAAAAAAGATAAAAGAAAAGATACTGAAGATGACCCCATCTATCTTCAATGTTGTCTCCCATTAGATAAAGAAACCACATATTACCTATTAAGTGCATAAAACTTCCATGTAAAAACATCGATGTAAAAATTGTTAACCAAGAAAATCTTGCAGGA
>Ga0116188_1004033_pt1 | contig 10546 bp, 5 predicted proteins | sample AD_JPNTR2_MetaG_FD_89807 | JGI IMG/M metagenome (GOLD analysis project Ga0116188, IMG submission 89807) | Active sludge microbial communities of municipal wastewater-treating anaerobic digesters from Japan - AD_JPNTR2_MetaG | ecosystem: Engineered > Bioreactor > Anaerobic > Digestate | place...
GAAATGCTTGCCAAATATGGTATTACGCTTCCCGAATTCAAAGAAGCGATTGGTGTGCTGTTGGAAGGGAAACCGGTTTCACGGGTTTATGAAGGAGATCGCTCGGTTGATCTTACGCTGAGGGTTAAGGACGAGGAAAGGGAGAGCATAGAAGCTATCGGTAATTTGGCGATGGATGCCGATGGACAAAAAGTGCCTTTGTGCCAGGTAGCCGATATTGTTTCATCGGCAGGACCTCATGCCATTAATCGGGAGAATGTTTCGCGCAAGATGGTTGTTTCCGCAAATATCACCGGGCGTGATCTGCAGGGAGCCGTGGACGATATTCGCAACACCATCGAGAACGAAATCCGGCTTCCGGAGGGTTATCATGTGGAGTATGGTGGGCAATTCGAAAGCGCCCAATCGGCATCGCGCACCCTAACCTTGGCTTCGGTATTGTCTGTCCTTACGATTTTTCTATTGCTTTATGCAGAATTCAAAAGTTGGCCGCAAGCCGCGATTGCAATGGTGAACCTACCTTTGTCGCTTATCGGAGGGGTGTTTATTGTTTTTTTTACCGGAGGCGTATTGAACATTCCGTCCATTATCGGGTTTATATCGTTATTCGGCATTGCTACCCGAAACGGCGTGTTACTTCTGAATCGGTATAACGATCTGCATGCAGCAGGACTTTCAGTTCACGATACTGTTGTTCAAGGTTCACTCGATCGATTAAACCCGATTCTGATGACAGCGTTGTCTTCGGCTTTAGCTTTGGTGCCCATGGCTTTAAGCGGACATCTTCCCGGCAACGAAATTCAAAGTCCTATGGCTAAAGTCATCCTGGGAGGGTTAATTACTTCTACAGCACTTAACGGATTCATTATCCCGATGATGTATGGTTTTGTTGCCGGCAAAGACAAAAAGAAACAAGAAAAATTAAATGATGAGCAATGAGAAAGATACTGTTTTTGTGCATGATGATCTTGAATATAACAATCAGTGCCAATAATGACGAAATCAATCGGATTCTGGCTTCCATTGAACAAAACAATGGCAACTTGAAAGCATTGCGCATAGAGGCCGATGCTCGGATCGCAGGCAACCGTGAGGAGATGATGCCTGACGATCCGGAAGCGGAGTTTGCCTATTTATGGGGAAGCCCGCATGAAATAGGCAAGAGACAAGACGTGAACGTTTCACAAGGTTTCGATATACCCTTGATAACGGGAATGAAAAAAAAAGTGGTTTGGCACGAAAACGAACTGGTGGAACTGAATCATCAGTCGGAACGAACACATTTATTGCTGGAGGCAAAAAAATTATGTATCGAGCTGATTTACAATAACGCTCTTCGAGAGCAACAAAACAAGCAGCTGCAATGGGTGCAGCATGTGGCCGATGCATACCGTAAACAGTATGAAAAAGGCAATATCGGCATACTGGCGTACAACAATGTGCAACTCTACCTTACCGAAATAAAACATGAAGTTTCGCGTATGGGTATCGAGCAGAAGCGGATTCTTTCGCAGTTGAAACGACTAAATGGCGGAATTGCCGTCGAACTGACCGGTACGCAATACGATCTTCGCCCTCTTCCCGCCGATTTCGAGCAATGGTTTGGACAGATGGAGCAGAAAAATCCGATGCTTAAGTATGCCTATGAGGAATCGGAATTGAACACATATCGGATAAAGGTGGCTAAAAAGGCAAATTTACCCCGCTTTTCGGTGGGTTATCTGATAGAAAATGTGGTTGGTGAGCGGTATCAGGGCGTAACGTTGGGAATATCGGTTCCGCTGTGGAGAAATTCGCAGCGACTGCAACAGGCAAAAAGTGAGGCAAAGGCTTCCGAAATACATGCAGCTACTATGCGTCAAGAGTTTTATGATGCTTTTCGTGCTATATATCAGCAGGCCCAAGGTTTGCAGCAGTTGATACTTGATTATCATGCTTCCATGAGATTATATGATAATGCCGAACTTCTGGAAAAAGCCTTGGATTTGGGCAATATTTCGATTATGGATTATATTTCGGAAAAAAGGCTTTATTATGAAAGGATCACAAAAGTATTGGAGGCAGAGCGAGACTATGAGCTCTTGTATGCCGAACTTATGTATGTTGAACTGTAAAATCTTTTGTTGAATAAATGATGTCTTTCCTGTGTAAGAAAGCAACTAATTTTTAAAATATTACTTATTGATGATACAAAATTACTACTTTTGCACACAAAATATAATTTAAAATACGAAATATAAAGGAGAAAAAGTACGGAATGGGGAAGAATTTGGTTATTGTAGAGTCGCCGGCAAAAGCAAAAACTATTGAAAAATTTCTGGGTAAAGAGTATCGGGTGTTGTCGAGTTACGGACATATCCGCGATCTGAAAAGAAAAGATTTCAGCATCGATATCGAAAATGATTTTAAACCTATATACGAGATACCATCCGATAAAAAGAAAGTGGTGTCCGAACTTAAAGCAGCAGCAAAAGAGGCCGATACGGTTTGGCTGGCTTCTGATGAAGACAGGGAGGGAGAGGCCATTGCGTGGCATCTCTACGACGTGTTGGGACTGGAAAAGAAAGATACGAAGCGTATAGTTTTTCACGAAATCACAAAATCGGCTATTCAGGAGGCAATCAAAAATCCACGTGACATCGATAAGAATTTGGTAGATGCTCAGCAAGCCCGCCGCGTTTTGGATCGGATTGTGGGTTTTGAGTTATCGCCTGTCTTATGGAGAAAAATCAAACCGGCTCTTTCTGCCGGAAGGGTTCAATCGGTAGCTGTGAGGCTTATTGTTGAGCGTGAGCGAGAAATTCAACAATTCAAGCCGGAAGCATCGTATCGTATTGTAGCGCTCTTTTCGAAGGAAGAGAATGGTAAGGTATACGGGATAAAGGCCGAATATAATAAACGCCTCAAAACCAAAGAAGAGGCGTTGGCTTTGCTGGATAAGCTTAAATCTGCCGATTTTACCGTGGAGGATATTACGGTTAAGCCGGTTAAGAAATCGCCGGCTCCCCCGTTCACTACTTCTACTTTACAGCAGGAAGCATCGCGTAAGTTGGGCTATTCGGTTGCGCAAACCATGTTGATAGCGCAACGCTTGTATGAATCGGGGAAAATCACCTATATGCGCACCGATTCGGTAAATTTGTCGTCACTGGCTATACAAGCAGCGAAAAACGAGATCGTAGACCTTTATGGAGACGAATATTCGAAAACCCGACAATATTCCACAAAATCAAAAGGAGCTCAGGAAGCACACGAAGCTATTCGCCCTACTTATCTCAATGAACGCGAAATCAATGGAACTTCGCAGGAAAAACGACTATACGACTTGATTTGGAAGCGTACCATAGCATCGCAAATGACCGATGCCGAGCTGGAAAAAACTACCGCTACGATTGGTGTTTCCAATGTGGAAGGCAAGTTTGTGGCTATCGGAGAAGTGATTAAGTTCGATGGTTTTTTGCGTGTGTATCGCGAAGGGACCGATGATGAGGAGGCAGAAAATGAAAGTGCTGTTCTTCCGCCTGTGAAACAAGGGGAGAGGCTTCTTATGACAGAAACAACGGCTACGGAGCGTTATACGCAGCGTCCGCCACGATACACGGAAGCTTCCTTGGTGCGTAAAATGGAAGAATTAGGCATTGGACGTCCTTCTACTTATGCTCCTACTATATCTACCATCCAGCAACGAGGTTATGTGGAAAAACGAAATGTGGAGGGTGAAGAACGTACCTATGCAGTCATTACGTTGAAAAACGGGAAAATAAAGGATGCCTTGAAAAAAGAAATGGCCGGAGCCGACAAGAATAAGCTTGTTCCTACCGATATTGGTATGGTGGTGAACGATTTTCTTGTGGATTATTTTCCCAATATAGTGGATTATAATTTCACTGCCGAGGTGGAAAAAGACTTCGATAAAATTGCTGAAGGCAAAATGCAGTGGAATAAATCAATAGCCGATTTTTACAAAACTTTCCATCCTACGGTGGAGAAGACAGTAAACATGCGAACCGAACACAAAACGGGCGAAAGGATATTGGGAGTTGACCCCAAAACCGGCCGCCGGGTATCGGTTAAAATCGGACGCTATGGGGCGTTGGCACAAATCGGAACAGCCGATGAGGAGGAGAAACCCTTGTTTGCACCATTGCAAAAGTCACAATCCATCGAAACCATTACCCTTGAAGAAGCATTGAAATTGTTTGAATTACCACGCAATTTGGGCGAATTCCGCGGAAAAGAAATGGTGGTAGGAATAGGTCGTTTTGGCCCTTATGTCCGTTATGACAACAAATTTGTTTCGTTACCCAAAGATGCCGATCCGCTCGAAATTACAGCTGATGAAGCTGTTGCCCTTATCGAAGCAAAAGAAAAAGAAGAGAAAGAAAAGATAATAAAAACATTTTCAGAAGAACCCGGGCTTCAGATTTTGAAGGGGCGTTATGGGCCCTATATTGCTTTTGAAAAGGAGAACTATAAAATTCCTAAAGGATTGGATCCAGCAGAACTATCACTTGACGATTGCCGGAAAATTATTGCCGAAGCCGATATAAACAAAACTAAAAGCGGAAAAAAGGGGAGAAGAACTTCTGCAAAGAAATGAGTATGATTTGCCGGATATTCACGTACTGCTGAAAATCGGATCATGCCTTTATCCACGCATTAGATATACTTACCAAAGCATAAGTTAATGCAGCCATGAGCAATAGTACAAAATAGCCGGCTTCAACGGATATAATGATTGCCAAAACGGTACTGATTACCGAAAAATAACCATTTAAAGCCCATGCCCATGGGATGTCGTCGCTCTTTTTTTTTGCAAGATAGTCAATACCGATTGGGAAAGGCATTCCTAAAAAGAACCCCGGTATTCCTAATAAAACGATAGCAATCACTATTTTGAAAGGTAAAGCAACGCCTATTGTAGCTGACAGAATTGGGGAGAGAATGAAAGCGTAGACTATAAGGATGGCGGCAACAATGAGTGGTAATGCCAAACGGATTTTATTCTTTCGACATGTCGATGAATAGTAACTTCCTAATCCTGAAGTAAAAAGCAAAATACTGAGGGTGGCTGATGTAGCATAGGTGGGTTCTCCAAAATAAAAGGTGAATTGTTGAATGAATACCATTTCCAAAAACATATAAGCTAGCCCCAGCCCGCTGAAATATACAATTACCCATTTCTTATTTTTACTCTTCCATGGTTTGAAAGATAAAGGTAAAAGAATAATAATTGCCGCAATAAGAATAATTTGAATGAAAGTGAGGATGATGAGCAAATAACCGATATCCAAAAATGGAAAGTTTTTCTCACGAATGGAAGATATCAATTGGGGTATCTGCTTAAAGCGGATGAATTGGAAGAAAAAAGGGCGGTTGTCGGTCGTAGGGTGTATCCGGTAAGGATACTGGTGTATCAATACTTTTTTGTCGGGAGATAAGAGTTGGTCTATATGAATAAAAAAAACAGTGTCCTGAAGCATATTAAACTTGTTTCGGTCAATTTGTTGCTTTCCGGGAAGAATGAGGGGGTCGAACATCCGGTTGTCACAAAATTGATGAACCTTATCGATTTCATCAAGATTAAAAGGGGATTTTTTTACCAGAAAGGTAACTGCGCCCCAACTTCGTATGGCAACAATGTGTTCCCGGGGACGTGTTATGTTGTTTTCATCGAGAAGAAGAGAAATAGTGGATAAAAGTCGGTATGCATTTCGTACTGGATAATCCATCCAGCAGCTCAACGAGATCATTCCTTTTTCCGAAAGCTTGTTCCACATTTCTTGCATAGCTTCTATGGTTAATTCGTATCGTGGTTCAACGGCATTTAACCCCGAATTGCCAAAAAACGAACCGATAACGGGAAGTTCTATCAGATCAAATTGGTGGTGTGTGTTGAGAGTGAGCAATGTTCGTGATAGGGTTTGATGAGGCTGAACTTGTGGAAAACCGGCGAAAGATCGGTTGAGTATGTTGAAGATTTCAGGATGCGATTCGTTGGTAATAATGTGAGGCACCTGATGTGACAGTGCCAGCAGAACGTTTTCTCCTGTTCCTGCATCGATAATCAGGGCATTTTCAATTTTCTCGATGTGATAGGGTAAGGCTTGGGGTGTATAGTCAAGAATGCTTCTTTCATTTTGCTTTATGGGTTGTTGAAGAAGACACCCCGTCCAGTTTCCGTTATTAAAAACAACTTTTCGTATCGGGTAAGGGCCTTGGTAAGCAAGGCTTACACCGGGTGCATAGCGGAGAACAGGGGATGAAACGATTTGCACAAAACCATTCGGAGTGCTTTTCGCATATTCGACTTTCGCTTCAGGCAACAGCATGGTTCTCGTGATATCTTTATATTCGGATGGGGTTAGTTGTGGAGGACAGAAAAAAAAGGCGACTAAAATAAGAGTCGAAAGGGAAATGGTAATTCGAAAGAGTGTTTTTTTATCTCCCGGTAATGAAATGATTCCACCTAAAAAGGCTAGTATGGCAACGGCAAATGGCTGTTGTTCCGGAATTATCAATTGCATGAATAATAAGGCAACAATTCCTCCTATTCCTGATCCGATGAGGTTGGAAAAATAAATTTTCCCGATTTGATCGGCAAACTTTGAAAAACTCATTCCGATTGATAAAGCCCCGGTGAAGAAAGGCAGAAAAAAAATAAAATAGGTGAGAATCAACTTGCCAATGTGACGTGAATCCTGAAAAATAAGCAATGAATCAAAACGAACAGCCTTGGAATTGGCAATTCCAACCACCATGGGAATGAGAATTGCTGTAACAATTAATAGAAAAGGGAAAATGGTAACGTAGTGTTGCTCGAGTTTCTTTTGGAAAATTGTCAGAAAAGTTCCTGCGGCGCCGAATCCGAGCAGAGCGATGGATATAATCATATAGGCGAAGTGATACCATTGTTCATACGATAAAATTTGCATCAATATTAATTGAAAAGCGATAATGCATGCGGAAATTAAGCCGATTGCTATATTGATGCGAATTGATGATGTTGGGTTGCCGTGTTCCATAGCTTATTTGCTTGTTTTTCGTGGTCAATCTCAGTCGGAAGCGGTCGTTAGGGTTTGATGTCTCGGGTTAAAGGCACAAACCTTACGGGAATCAGACTTTTTGTCCTTATTTTGTCTCCCGTTTTTTCCACTAGCATCAGGTTTTGAACGCTGAAGGGAGAGCCCACAGGAATAATCATGCGCCCTTTGTCTTTCAGTTGTTGGATTAATGGCGGAGGAATATATTCTGATGCCGCGGTAACGATGATGCCGTCATAAGGTGCGTGTTCTTCCCAACCGTAGTAACCGTCGCCGATCTTAACTTCCACATTATCGTAATTCAGAGCGGCTAATTTTTCTTTTGCTGCAAGACCCAATTCTTCGATAATTTCAATGGTATACACTTTTTTCACGATTCGGGATAAAACGGCTGCCTGGTAACCCGAACCCGTTCCTATTTCCAATACTACATCGTCGGGCCCCACATGTAGCAATTCGGTCATATAAGCTACAATATAGGGTTGCGATATGGTTTGTCCGTAACCGATGGGAAGGGGGCCGTCGTCATAAGCCCTGTCTCGATATTCCTCAGGGACAAATAGATGTCGGGGAACTGCCTCCATGGCTTTCAGTGTGTTTTTGTCGGTAATGCCGCGAGCTTGAATTTGTTTTTTTATCATCTCTTTTCTATTTGTTTCGAATTTGTCTTGTCCTAAAAGGGAAGAAAAAAAACCGACATCCAGCAGAATAATTAGTAAAACGGATAACTTTTTCATGTTTCTCTTTGTTGATTTAGTCGGTTAATATAAAATAGCACTCAATATTCCGTAAAAATAATGAATAATCAGCATTCGTGCATACAGAATGAGGATGAATTTTTAAATTTTAATGTTGTTTTTGTTCTTCTAATATGGCATCAATCACTGCAATTGTTGTCATGTTTACAATATCGCGTACCGAACTTTCCACATCCAAGATGTGAACCGGTTTATTCAAACCCATTTGGATGGGTCCTATCGATTCTGCCAGGCCCATTTCGAGTAACAATTTATAAGCACTGTTTGCAGAACTTAAGTTCGGAAATATCAATGTGTTTACATCTTTACCTGCTAGTTTTGAAAAGGGATATTTCTTATCGCGTAACTCTTTGTTTAAAGCAAAATTAACCTGCATTTCGCCGTCAACAATCATTTCGGGATATTCGTTATGTAATGTGGCAACCACTTCGTGTACGCTTGCAGGACTCCCTTGTTTATCTGATCCGAAATTGGAATAAGACAACATGGCCATTACGGGTTCATGAGCAAAAAGTTTTACCGTTTTATAGGTTAATTTGGCAATATCGAGTAGGGTTTCTGTAGAAGGATGGCGATTGAAAAGCGTGTCGGCCAAGAAGAAAATACCTTTTCTCGTATTCATGATGTGAAGAGCCGCAATGTGTTTTGAACCTTCGCGAATACCAATCACATCTTGTGCTGCCTGAATGGAATCGGCATATTTGGTATAAACACCGGTAATTAAGGCGTCAGCTTCGCCGGTTTCCACCATCATCATCCCGAAATAGTTGCGCTCGTGCATTTTTTCATATGCTTCGTCAAAAGTCATGCCGTTTCGCTGAAGTTTGTCGGCAAGACGTTTAGCATAAGAAATTCTTCGTTGCTCTTCCTTGTCATGACGGAGATTGATAATTTTCATTCCACTCAGATCGATATTATATTCCTGGGCGATTTTACCGATTTTTTCTTCGTTCCCCAACAAGATTGGATGGCAGATACCTTCGTTGTATGCCATTTCTGCTGCCTTCAGCATATTGATGTGATTGGCTTCTGAAAATACAACTTTCTTTGGATTTTGGCGGGCTGTGTCATAAAAACGGCGCAATATTTTATCTCCGTAACCCCCCATCGTTTCGCGTAATTTGATTGTATAGGCTTCCCAGTCGGTAATTGTGTGACGGGCTACACCCGATTCCATCGCAGCACGGGCAACTGCAGGTGCAACAACCGTTAATAAACGGGGATCAAGCGGCTTGGGAATAATGTAATCTTTACCAAAACTTATACGTTTTAAATTATATGCAGCATTGACTACATCGGGAACCGGTTTTTTGGCTAATTTGGCCAATGCATAAACGGAAGCTAGTTTCATTTCTTCGTTGATGCTTGTTGCCCGAACATCCAATGCTCCTCTGAAAATATAGGGAAATCCTAATACATTATTGATTTGATTGGGATAATCGGAGCGTCCTGTAGCAAAAATAATATCTTCTCGAGCATTCATGGCATCTTCATATGAAATTTCGGGATCAGGATTGGCTAAGGCAAAAATAATAGGATTTTCATTCATTGAGCGAACCATTGCCGGGGTTAGTATTCCACTTACGGATAATCCCAAAAATACATCAGCTCCTCTGATTGCTTCTTCTAACGTTTGGATATGAGTGTTGGTGGCAAAAGGTTTTTTAATTTTGTTTAGGTCGGTACGCCGGGTGTTGATAACTCCTTTTGAATCGAGCATAATTATATTTTCGGGTTTTGCTCCTAAACGTATATATAATTTTGTGCAGGAAATGGCTGCAGCACCTGCACCATTGACAACAATTCTTACATTTTCTATCTTTTTCCGGACGATTTCCAATGCATTTAGTAATCCTGCTGCAGAAATGATGGCCGTACCGTGCTGGTCGTCATGCATGACAGGAATATCCAACTCGTCTTTCAATCTTTCTTCAATCTCAAAACATTCAGGAGCTTTAATATCTTCTAAATTGATACCGCCAAAGGTTGGAGAAATGGCTTTTACGGTTTCAATGAATTTGTTTGGATCTTTTTCATTGATTTCAATATCGAAAACATCGATCCCAGCAAAAATTTTAAATAGCAACGCTTTTCCTTCCATTACGGGTTTTCCTGCCAATGGTCCTATCTCGCCTAGGCCTAAAACGGCCGTTCCGTTCGAAATAACCGCCACTAAATTTCCCTTATTGGTATAATCGTAAACTGCATCTTCATTTTTTTTAATTTCTAAACAGGGTTCGGCAACTCCCGGCGAATATGCCAACGATAGATCGCGTTGCGAACTATAAGGTTTGGTAGGAACAACTTCAATTTTTCCCGGTTTCCCTTCTGAATGATAAAGAAGAGCATCCTCTTTGCTTATTTTAGTCATAAATCGGATTTTATGTAATAGAGTAAAATAATATCTGTAATTTCATTTAAAAATTGTCACAAAAGTACCATTTTTCCATTTTAATTCATAATTATTTTATGGATTCAGGCCTTCATTTTTTTGAGAAACTGTCGTTTTATGGAAAAATACATATTCTTAACATCAAATGATCTATTCGGGTAAAAATAGCTGCTAGTGATACAGGAGCATACCTGTCACCCCCGAAAGAGCAATCAACAAAATAGGATCTACCCTTTTTATCGATGCAAGGAATACACTTCCGAAAATAATCCAACTTTTATAATCGATGAAATTGGCTTTGTTAATCAGCATGAGTGCAGCAGAAGCAATTAAACCGATGATGGTAGGTTTGA
>Ga0116188_1004034_pt1 | contig 10544 bp, 13 predicted proteins | sample AD_JPNTR2_MetaG_FD_89807 | JGI IMG/M metagenome (GOLD analysis project Ga0116188, IMG submission 89807) | Active sludge microbial communities of municipal wastewater-treating anaerobic digesters from Japan - AD_JPNTR2_MetaG | ecosystem: Engineered > Bioreactor > Anaerobic > Digestate | place...
ATAACTTATCGCGTCTTTATAAACTGTTTCTATTGCTTGTCGTTTCAGCGGTTGTGTAAAGTATCGCGCTGTTATACGATACCAAACGCCTCCCTCGACAGCAGCCTCAATCACTTCGTCCGCGCTTACGTCGTATACATAACCGGGCTCGTTGTCAAACTCGATATACATCGCGTTGCGCAACGCTTCTAATGCATCTGCCAAATCGGCTTCTGCACAATATAATTCCGGCTCTTTTGTGTAGCTTTCATAGTCTCCAGACCATTCAGTCAGATGTCCGCTTCTCCCTGGGATCGTGATCCTGCGTACACGCTTTGGCGGCTTGACGACAGGGGGCATTTTTAACAGATACAAGCCGTATTCTGATATGTCGATACTGTTTAGTTTCATGCTGTTGCCCCCCTGGCCATAAGCCCGCGCCTGCGTTCTTCTTCAATGTACTGCGCCAGTTTGCGCTTTTCCGCGTCTGATGCCGGCATGTTTGCCAGATTGATGACATATGTCGTTCCGCCTGCAATAATGCCAGACGGCATGTCTGCCGATGCTTTTATGGCTATTTCTGATTCAAATGATCTGGCTGTAAGATTGCCAACTTCGTCAATCGCTTTTTTGATCGGACTGGTATTTTGTTCAATGCCAAGTGCAAGCCCTTCATTCAAATTCTCGCCAAAGCCTGCAAACAATTTTGACGGAGAATCAATTCCAAAAACCCCTTTAACGCTTTTAACGACTTTTTGGGCTGCTTCTTTAGCCTTCTTAATAACAGCACCGATTGAATCTCCTATGCCACTTGCCAGCCCGAGCATAAGTTCTTTGCCCATGTTGGCGAACGATTTGATGCTTTGATTAAATGCACTGAGCAAACTGCTTATAATCTGTGGGATAGCACCAACAAGGCTTGCAATAATACTTGGCAAGTCCCCAATAAGTCCCACAAATAATGAAACACCAGCATCAACGATCAATGGGATATTATTGATCACAGTCGAACAAATCGAATCAATAATTCGTGGCAAAGCAGCAACAATTGTCGTGATTATTTGCGGCAAAGCCTGGACTAATGCTGTTAAAAGTTGTATGCCTGCGTTGATAATTAGCGGTATATTGCCAATGATAACGCGAATCAGTGAATCAAGAATAATTGGTATAACCGCAATTATTTGTTCGATGATTAACGGCAGATTGTTAACCAATGCAGTCAGCAATTGAACGCCAGCATCAATGATTAGCGGAACCAATGTCGTTATGGCCGTAATAATTGAATCAATTATCGTTGGCAATACGGTTATTATTTGTTCAATGATTTCCGGCAAAGCCGTAACCAATGACGTAAACAGTTCCAGGCCAGCATCAATAATCAATGGCACCAATGTTATAATCGTTGTGACAATCGAGTCAATAATGGTTGGTAGTTTTTCAAGTATAATTGGAATTGCTGTAATTAAGCCTTGTGCAAAACCCGTGATCAATACTAGAGCAGCCTCAACCATAGCTGGCAAGTTGTCAAGCAATGCCGTTACCATGCCAAGCGCGGCTTCTGTGAGTCGTTCCATTATATCCGGCATTAGCGTCCCGAGTCTATTCGTAATGTTTGCAACCATCTGCGTGGCGGCTGTCATTAGCTGTGGACCTGCGTTACGTAATATTGTCGATAACATAAGCGGCAAGTCTGTAACAACATCTGTAAGCATAGGTATAAGATTATTTACAAATGCAAGCAGGGATTTCGTCAATGCATCAAGCGCATTGCCCCAGTCGCCGCCAGTTGACATAACGGCCAATAAATCCTTAAAGCTTGCCTTCATCGCACCAAGCGACCCTGAAAATGTTTCTGCTGATTCCCTTGCAAAATTTCCAGCGTATTGTGATGTCCGGTCCATGAACATTTTCATGGCTAGTTCTGATTTTTCGGCTTGCGATGCCGTATTCCATTCAAAATTGATGCCCTGTTCTAATGCATATGCTTGCAGAGTAGTTGCATTCATCGCCACGCCGAGGTTGTCCATCATGGTAAAATTACCTTTTGCTGCGCCAGCAATCGAATCCATTGCCATCGTTGTATCAATGCCCATAACAGACGCTACATCAGCTGCACGCTGCATAGCTGCCGTTGTTAGTTCAAGCGATTTTTGTTGCGTTAAGCCAGAACCTTGAAACAACGATCCCATCTTGTTCGCCGTAGCCATATAATCAGACGCGGACAGCCCCATGTTTTTATATGCTTCTGTCGCGGATTTTTGCAGATTGTCCGCAAATTCTCCAAACACAGCTTCTGTGCCGCCAAGATTCTGTTCCAGTTCTCCGCCCATTGTAATGGCGCTGGTTATGATTTTCCCAATTCCGGCCGCGACCAAAACGCCTTTGAGCTTTGATACAAGACTGCCTCCGACTTTTTCGCCGGCAGACGATCCAGCGCTTTTGGCTTCCGGATCAATTATTTTACCGATGCTGCCTGATATTCCCTTTGCCGATGGCATGATTTGCACATATGCCTGGCCTAATTCAGTCGCCACATCATCACCTTCCGATCAACTTGTTTCTAGCTTTGATAAATTCCTCGCCGTTTGCGTATGCAGTCACATTGCTTTCTTGCTTTATTATGCTTTTTAATATTGATTGCGGTCTGTTTCTTCCTTTTTCTGCGTCTTTGGTCTTTGACCACATAAGCAGATTAAGCCGATCGTAAATAGCAACAAGCAATAACGTTTCTGCTGGTAGCGGAATGTCATTTAACTGCATCTTTATCCGCGAGTCATCGCGCAAGCCTGCGGCCAGCGTCGCTATCAAACCTACTGGATAACTTCGGTAATCGTATATTTGATACGTTTCTGCTAAGTCGCAGACCAGCGCTTGTTCGTCTTTTTTGAGCATAACGGCGAGGGTTAACCGTTTTTTACGTCAGCTCCGCTTTGGAAAATGTCCAAAATTTCGTTAGACATGGCCTGTACAGATACAAAGCCTTTTTTGTCGCGGACGTGGTCTTTTAACTTTTGCTGCTGCTCTTTGCCAAGTAGTTGATTCAACAGTTTTGGGATAAGCAATGGATTTGCATCAACTTCTGCCAGCGTTTCGATCAGCTCATAATTGTTTAACGCTTCATCGGATATCTCAAACTCAAATCCTGTTTTTGTTTTGCCTTTAAGCATGGCTTCACCTCTTTTTAATCAGCCGAAAACACCGTCACTGTCACAGGCGTTTCAGGGAATCTGTAGCCATTAAACGCATCAATCGTAATTAACACTGTGCCTTCTACCGGGTCAGTAATTGCCAGTGACCATGCCGTCCCAGAGCCCGTTAAAGCGCCTTTGATGGCAGAGCCAGTACCAGATGCCAAAGTGATGTGCGACGCGAGCAATCCGGTCACAGCGCTACTAAACGTGAAGTTAATAGCAGTTGAGTTGGTAGATCCAGTTGTTCCGCCAAACTGTGTCGCTGTAAACGTAACAAGCTTGATTTCGGCTGTATCAGACGCAACGATATATTCGTAGTGCGTGTTTCCGTCTTCGTCCGGCATTGCCATGATTGTTGTCGCAAACCCCACTGCGTCAGAATCGCTATAAGTAATTTCGCCAACTTCTGTGATCTTCCCGCGCGGAATAACAATACGTTTGATGAGCCCGCCTTTCAGAATCATCTCGGCTACAAGCGCATGTTCCTCATGTCCTTTTGCGTTTGCCCTGATTTCGATGCCACTCTCAAGACTTCCTGATACATTATCTTCGCCGTAGATTTCGCGTAAAACGTCTATGTTCGTGGATTCGATCAACGTATAGGTAAATGTATCTTCTTTTCCTGTCTGCGTGACAAGAACGGTATCGCCGCCCCACGCTTTTATAGATTCAGATTCCGGGGAGTTAGCATTGACTAGACCTTCTTCTGATATGTAGCCAAGAGACACAAAGGCTATATCCAAATCGGACGTTGCATTATTGGGCAGTGGTGCCCAAAGAGGCGCGGTATAAATCGCCCCGCCCACTCCAGGCTTGCCGTATGTTACATTTTTTGTGTCCATTCTTTCATCTCCTTAATAATGTTTGATATCATAAACCGCCTGATAGCGGTAGCGTTTAGTTGTTGTGTCTGTAAAATTGTAGTCTGAATTGAGATTAGTTGATGCGATGGCATTCAATTCCACAAGGCTATCAACAGCCGCTTTTGTTTTTTCGTTCAATGCAGCTGCGCCGTAAAGCGATTGACTGTAACTCTGAAAGGCAAACGTTGATGAGTCTAGCCTGTTAGATCGCCCGCTTGATGTCTTTTCAATCAATACGTATTCGGCAGGCTTGATCTCCGGCTCTTCCATGTACACATCGACATCAAGATTTGCCTTCAGATGGTTTAGTATCACAAGCTCAATCATCACCTCACCGCCTTTAATATTGTGTTGTTGCGCATGTTGTCCGCGACAGCTTTTGGCGTTGCCGCGTTGACCATTGCATTTGCGCGATTTTTGCCAACATAAACATCGCTTTCGTACCCATCGCCACAACGATTTCTTATCTCGCTTGCCTTTTTTATCAAGACGGATTGCATTTCGTTTGATTTCATCAATTCCGCGACGCCTTTGCGGTTCAGCTTAAAATTCTTACTCATATCGTTCGACCATCACTTTCATATTCCAGTCAAGCGGGATAAGTTCGTCAATGCCATGCAAAGCCATGCCAAACACACGCCAGCGCTTGCCGAAAAACCGCACTTCTTTGTCTTCCCATTCGTTAGTGTCGCCTTTCGGTATAGCCAATGTATATACTGCTTTTTTGCCTGTCAGCTCTAGCGTATTTATGATGTCATCGCTTGATGTCGGCGCTACTAGCACATTATCTACAGCGATCTCAACGTCAGAATAGATTGGCTTACCAAACGGGTCAGTTCCTGTCTGCACGCGATCGATCAAAGTAACTGTTATGCCTTTAATATGGGACATCGTCAACCACCCCAAACGGCTCAAACGATCCATATCGTTGTCGTCTCAATCCCAATCTGGCAAGCTCAGCATTCTTGATAAACAACCCTCCGCCTGGCACAAGATATGATCCGGACCACGAATACCCAAGCGCTGATTCTGATGTCTGTGTCATCGGTTCGTTTTCGGTCGATGTAAGCAATGTTCTGGCCACGATATCGACTGTAACAGATTTCAAGACACTGGCATATGCCGGATCAAGCGCCATGGCGTCCAAGTCTTTGTTGACCCTCAGCGCTTCGACGCGCAGGCAGTCCGATACAATAGGCAACAAGGCTTCTGCTCTGGTCGCTTCGTCTACGGTTAGAACACGCCACAAAGCCACGATGTCGTCTAACGTCGCAAAGCTTGCCATTTAATCACCGCCTTTTAGATATGGAGGCCGCCATAAGACGGCCCCCAAAAATTAAACTGATTGAAATCAAGTTTTTACTTCGCCAGATTCAACTACTTTTTACTTCGCCAGATTCAACTACGTTGGTCCCGCCTTTGACAACTTTCCCCGCCGCTGTAATTTCAACGACAGTAATTGTTTCGCCTACTATTGCAGCAATCTCTGCGCCTTCCGTATATGCAGTCCATCCATCTACGCCGGTGGTAAGAACCGTATTCAGACGCGGCACTGTCGCATTTTTCTTCAGCAAATATGAATTGCCTGAACCTAGCGCTTCCGTAACAGCAACCTTAGTTCCGCCTACTAAAGTTGATGCTGCGGTTAATGTAAGCGTCAAAGTGCCAGCTTCCGGCTCAGCTATAATGCGTGAGAAAGCATTTGGAGCAATGATGCCCCATCCGATGAACAGTTCACAGCGAATATAAACCTGATTATGCCCCTTAAGATCGCCAGCCGTTGCATCGTTGTCTGGATTGCCATATTCAATAACTTCCATCGGGATTTCCTTCGCGTATCCCCAGCGGAATGCTGAAAAATCGCCTATAAGAGCGCGACCGGAATCTGATGTCATGTCAGAAACGGTACGATTGATATCCGTTCTTAATCCGTTTATGGTTTCTGGATTGGCGCCCCACGACAGTTCAGGATAACGCTTTGGCCCGCCCGTGCTTACCAAGGTATTTGCCAGCGCAGTCGCGAACGCAGGCGACATAATCAATCCGTTCACGTCATAGCCAGCGGCTTGTATCTGCGCAACAGCAGTTTCGATATTGCCATCAGCATTTGGGGTGGCAGTATTAAATGCAACAGTTTGCGTCACTGCGGCATCAAAATGATTGTTGCCAATTACGGTCGATGCTGCCCCAGTACGCGGGTTTACGCCATGCATCGCCATCAAATCAAGTCCGCGCGCGGCTTTGATGGCAAATCCTTCAGCAAATGCCTGCAAGATTCCAAGCCCCGCCTCTTCGTCTGCATACATAAACTCGTTTGATACGCGGGCGCCGTATTCGATTTTGATCGGAACGATCGTTTTTGGCGTTACCGTTACGCCTCCATGCGATTTTGGACCGTTCTCAGCGACAACGTCAACCTCGCTATCCATTGTAAAAGTGAATTCCTTGTTCCCGTTGAAAGCAACAGGAATCTGCCTTGATAATTTTGCAAGTGAAGACTTACCAGATACCTGATTGATAAGTTCTCTTACAAGTACTTGCGGAAATAATGATCCTTTTGATAATACAGTCATTTATTTGCCTCCTCTAAGATCAGTTAATAGCGATTTGAGCGCTTGTTTGCCCGAATCGCCTGCCGCCGGTTCAGTTGATTTAAGCGGCGGTAATTGTTGTTTGTTTTGCACTAATTTTGCCAAGCTTTCAGCATCTGCGCGGATTGACTTTTCATCATTCCCGGATAACCGATTTGCCAGTTCATACGGTATGCCTACTTCATAGGCGATGCGAGTTTTCAGACTCGTCAGTTCGTATGATGTGACTTTTTCGGTCAGCTCAGCGATTGTTTTGTCTTTTTCGCTTGCTTTTTCCAGCGATTTGTTAAGTTCCGCCAGTTGCTTTTCAAGCTCGGCCTTTTCCTTTTTGATCTGGTCATAATCGGCATATTTCTTTGCTATTTTCTCGCGTTCTTCACCAAGTCTTGCGCCGATCGCCTTATCAAATTCTTCCTGTGTTGTAATAGATGTAAATTCTGCCATGTTATTCTCCTTCGCCGCTTTTTATGCGTCTGCGGTCAGACGTAAGTTAATATTTAATCTTTTGTTTGAGCACTGGCTTCGCCGTAATACATGCCCAATGCGCCAATATCGCGCTGTCCATCAATGCGATGTCGTAATCTTCTAATTGCGACCTATAGCCAAATCCACCAGATGAGCCAATCGGACGCTTGTCGCAGTTGCTAATAACTTCTGTAAGCGATGGCTGCCCAGCGTGGCAAATCGATTTCTTGTAGACAGCCTGTTCAAATGCCGAGTTCGCGCTTATCACCTCCTTTACGGTCGGCAGGATCGGCGGCCTTAATCTTGCATCTTTCATCTCAGACGCTAAGATCGATTGCCCAGATGCTCCATCCACGACAACGGCCTGTGTTTCAATGCTGGACAAAAACGATATGATCCAAGCATTCCCATTTCTGATTGTCTGGCAATCCCTTGCGTCCACAAATACTCGGCCATCTTTGGTCTTTACTGCGACACTTACAGCCACGTTCGCGCCATCGTTTCCATATTTAATTCCGACAAACAATCCTCCAGTAAATTCCGGTATTTTATCAACCTTTAGCTCTGACCATTCTGTTTTGCTTATGGCTGATTTTTGATTGTATTGCAGCCACAAGCCCAAACGCTGGATATTAAAATCTATTTTGTCCTCGCCTATTTCATCAGCAACGGATCGTTCTGTAAACAATGTGCCCAATGATGGATTTGTCAAATACCATAATTCCCGATCGTTCGGATCGGATACTTTATCGACGCCCCATTCTGCCCAGCCAGTGTTTTCGGTCTCGCCTCTCAAGACTTTTGCGCGCAGATTCAGAAACACAGTTCCGCTTGATAGTGGCGTCGGAGGCGTTCCGCAAAACAAAGTCTGCGGGTTCTTGCTATCTGTGACAACATATTTAAGCGCTGATTCCTGATCTGTCGTGTATTCCTGCGCTTCGTCAATAATCAGCAAGTCATAGCCTTCTCCGAGTCCGCCTTTTGACGATCGCGTCCTAAACTCGACTCTGCCACCGTTGCGTGCTATGTTCTCACGACCGATGGCGCGTAAAGAGTCATAATCATCAATCCCGGACATGTCCAAAAACTCTGCAAGTCTCTCCCAAGCCATCCTGGTCGTTGTTGTCCTGTGCGCCGTGTGCAAGACCATGAGCCCATGCTCAAGCGCCCACAGCTCGATGATCGCTACTATTTCATTTTTCCCGTTTCGTCGCGGCAATGCCCATCCAAACTTTGTATGTGTCCATAATCCATCATCATTGATGGCCATAATGTGCTTGAGCAGGTTTATTTGCCACTCCTGTATTGTTCGTCCGGTCTTCGCGTATAACTCTATGGCTTCATTATATCGGCTTTCAGCATGATTTAGGTATAATTTTTCTGTCGGGTCCTGATTGCCGATGCGCATTCCCTCACCTCACGTTTTACCTCCACGATTTACCTATGCCTGTCAGCGTTTCAGCCTTGCCCTTTGCCGGCGCATATATGATCGCGCACTTGCATCGTTCATGCCTTCGCCACACGTCGGCCGGAACATTTGGATACTTATATTCCTTTGCAACTTCCTGGCACCACTCGCATGCATCGCTATTTGCTATACGTATTATTGTCGGCATCAGTCCGGATTGCGCGTGGAAATCTGCGTTGATCTTGACCGTATCGTTTACGATGCTTTGACTGAAATTAATAACAGGCTCATCCAGCAGCCATGACACAGCGTCAAAGTTTTCTTCGCGTGATATTCTATTGATAAGTCCTGTTACGCGATTCGTATTTAATGGCGCTTCCAATCCTTTAATCCCCATACCTGCTGCATGGTTTAACGCAGTCTGTATTTGCGCTGATGCTTTGGCGATCAGTTCATGGTTATTGCCTAACGTCGGGTTGAGTATGCGATACGCTATGTTAAAATACATGCGCCCGTCCGGCAAAATGTCGCCGGATATATGCCTTTTAAAAGCATTAGCTAAAATCTCCCCAGTTTTGATAGCGTAGTTATTAGCATCGGCATATGTGGCTGTTCCGTTTGCGATCATTTCTCCGATCCGTTTAATCGTAGGATCGCTGGTAAATGATGTGTTAAAATCTTTTTGTATTCTCTCCAGCAGTTCCGGCACAATATCAACTGCCATGTTAATCGGCCCCCTTGATACCAATCAGATCGCGCAACGTTTCGCGATCGAAGTAGCCCGGTATCGCCTGGTTGATCTTGATTGCGCCATCGCCCACAAGCGACATGGTCGAAGCATCCGGCTCAAACACAGGCTCCCACTTTGGAGTTGTCAGATAAAATTGCCGGCGCTGGTAAGGGAAGTTATCGCGCAGGCAAGCCGCCAAATATCCTGCATTTAGAAAGCCTGATCCGAAATTGCGCTGCGCTTTTTTGGCCGCAACTCTCAGCGTTTCATGGCTGGCTTTTATCGCTTCAGCGCTCGATGGATTATCCATGACAAAGCCCAAGTCATCAAGCGTCAAGCCTGTCTCTCCAGCGAAGCCTGCCGCTGCCATTCGGAATTGGTCTACAAACGGAGACATGGATTGCGTCGTAAACTGTCCAAGCTTCGGCGAGTCCCCATCGCTGTCTTTCGTGAATTGAAGCATACTTGATATCGTAGCCTTCCAGGTGTCCATCAGTTCCGCATCTTGCGAAAGACCGACCACATATTTCTGCGGGAAACTGTAAAACTCAGCCGTTATATCAGCGCGTTCCAGCGTGCGCTTCGCATATTTCTGGTAGTACATAGCGGATCGCGATATCCTCGACCTACCAAATGGGCGGATCGCATCTGGTCTGTGTATAATCGGCACAAGCAAAGGATATGGCGCGTTGTTTTCTCGGCGATCCACTGTGTCGTTTTCAATGTAGTCTGTAATACCTGGTAGAAAATATGCTTCCTGTATCGGCTTGCCGTAATCATCTCGCGACAATACGGCGTATCCTTCAGTCAATAATCCAGTGATCGGATCAATGATGCCTGTCGCGTTAGCCCCGTCAATGACCTGCAAGCGCGGAACGCCATCTTCGCCGGGCGTGATATAAATAAAAGAGCAAGAGCTAATCAGAGCGGACAAAATGGCAGAATCGAACAGCGTATCCGGATTGTTCATCTGAAAGATTTGATTGATTTCAAAATTATCTTCCGCAAATTCCCTGAATATCAGCCGATCTGCCAGCGAATCAACAGCCTTCGCGCACCAGCCAAGAGTAGCGCGATACTGCTCACGCAAGGCAGGCGGAATGGTCAGCCCAAGGCTCACATCGCGATATTTCATGTCATACTGCGCATATCTCAACAGTACACGCTCCCTGCGGTCATTCAGCTTGTCGCGCAGGTATTCAATGCCTCGGATAGGTTCCATTGTTTCCTCCTTATATTAGTTTGATTATCAAACAATTTGATTATCTAATAATTGTATCATCAAAATATTTGATTGTCGAATAGTTTGATTCACGA
>Ga0116188_1004041_pt1 | contig 10536 bp, 10 predicted proteins | sample AD_JPNTR2_MetaG_FD_89807 | JGI IMG/M metagenome (GOLD analysis project Ga0116188, IMG submission 89807) | Active sludge microbial communities of municipal wastewater-treating anaerobic digesters from Japan - AD_JPNTR2_MetaG | ecosystem: Engineered > Bioreactor > Anaerobic > Digestate | place...
CCGGATCGGGGTCCGGGATGGCGATATAGAAGCATTATAGGATGACGGTCTTGCCGGAAACCCGTCGGTCCCTGTTTTCGCCAGGAGCTTTGTTCTTAGTTCGGGAGAGCCTAGGCTGAAGAGGGATTAGCCCCCGTCGTTATGGAATTCCAGAATATCCCTTTCTTTGTTCGATTTCAGATGACCGGCTAGATAAGCGCTCCGCAGTACCAAGCTCCCGCCACAGCTTCTGCTATTGCATCTCGGTTCTTCAAAGGAACGGAAAGAACTTTTTATCGGTTTTCCTTAAACTTTTTTATTCCCACAAAATCCCATATTCCTGCCAAATTTCTCCCAAGAAGAGATCTTAAAATTACGTTGAAGAAGACGATGAGAATATTGTCTGACATAGATGAGAGCGAACACGAATCTAGAAGTCATCACCCAGAATTTTACCTAACCCTGAAAGAGGCCGATCGAGAGAGCGGTAACACCGGACCGTATAGGCAGCAAACAATAAGTTAGGCGGTCCGGTTTTTTAGATTCGAAAAGATAGAATATACTTTAAGTGAGATTTTCTGTCGATACAGAGGTGGTAACCATGTCCATAAGGATAAACCTTGTGGAAGACGAAAAGAGTTTGAACAACGTGTTGACTTCCTACCTTCAGAGGGAGGGGTGGGAAGTCAAATCCTTTTACAACGGGAGCGACGCGTTTAAGGAGATAGACGACAGACCGGATCTGTGGATACTGGACATCATGCTTCCGGGCGTTGACGGATTCGAGTTGTTGAGAGAGATCCGTAGCAGAAATCCGACTATGCCGGTGATCTTCATCTCGGCCAGAGATAAAGATATAGACAGGGTTATAGGCCTTGAAATGGGAAGCGACGACTATATGCCCAAGCCCTTTCTACCGCGCGAGCTGGTCATAAGGGTTAAAAAGATACTCGAACGTGTACAGACCGCAGGAGAGCCGGTATCGATACCTCCCTACACGATAGATGAGAGCAAGCGAAAGGTCACTGTAGATGCTGCATCGGGAACTCGGGTCGAGATCGAGCTGACGTCGATGGAGTTCGATCTTCTCATGCTATTCGTCAAAGGAAGGGGGAAGCCCTTTTCACGTGATCAGATACTTGACAAGATCTGGGGTTACGATCATTACGGAAGCGACAGGGCAGTGGATGATCTGGTCAGGAGATTGAGACGAAAAATGCCAGACTTCAAGATCGAGACCATCTACGGCTTCGGTTACAAAGGCGTAGATATATGAAAAAGTTCGGCCTTTCCAGCCAGATATGGCTTCTCTTCGGTCTGGTCATGCTCTTCTTATGTGTGATACTGGCTGTGGTCTTCAGGTGGTCCATAAGGGATTTCTTCACGACAGAGGCTTACATGACGATAGAATCGGCCCAGGAAATGAAGTTGCTCGAATTACAGGGTGGGCTGGTTCCGGGTAGCAATATTTATATGGGCGATCTTAAAAATATAAGAGACGTGGGCCACATAATCGTCTTAAATAAAGAATACGGTCTTCTTGAGGAGTATCTCGAAGGCTGGAGGTTGAAAATCGGCCCCGACGTAAAGGACGACTTAAAAACGGGTTCCGGCCAGTCCTTAAATCTCGAGATCTCTAGCATAATGATTTGGGGGACCATCTCCCCGGATATACTTCCCCTTCTTGGTAAGATAAGAGAAAACGCCGAGCTACAAAAGTCAAAATCCGGCCGTTATGAAACTGAAATTGGGAACAGGAAACTCTTCTATGTCATAAGATCGGAAGAGCTTCTCGACAGAAACATCACTTTCATCTCATATATGTGGGACACATACAAGAATACGCTCTCCAGCACGCTTTTCTCGCGTCTGTTTTTCGTTATTGCAATCGTTGTGATTCTTAGTCTGATAATCGCCATACTCTTTTCGAGATATCTAACGCGACCGCTGAAAAGACTCTCCGAAGATGTCAAAGCCATAGCCGCGAGGAACTGGGACAAACCCATCTCTATAAACCGCAAAGACGAGATAGGCGAACTGGCCGATTCGATGGAGATGATGAGAGCCAGCCTGAGCGAACAGGACAGAGAGCAGCAGGCGATGCTTCAGTTCATTTCTCATGAGCTAAAAACACCGGTTATGGTTATCAGAAGCTATGCCCAGGCCATAAAGGATGGCATCTATCCCGGTGGAGACCTCGATAGCGCCATAGATGTTATAGACAAAGAAATACAAAGAATGGATATGAGAGTGAAGGATCTGCTTTTCATCACGCGTCTCGAATACCTATCCAGACACAACCTGCAACTCGAGAAGATAGAACTTTCCGAGCTCATAGAGAGTGTCGCCGGAAGGTTCTACTACCAGAGAGGCGATATAGAATGGGATCTGAGGCTGGAGAAAATTCAGGCGTCGGTCAACGAAGAACAGTTCTCGATAGTTATCGAGAACATCCTCACCAACCAGCTGCGTTATGCCAGGCAGAAAATCGAGATCGAACTCAAGACTATCCAGAAGGACTCAAAAATACTCATCACTTTCAAGAACGACGGAGAGGCCATAGAAGAAAAAAGATTACAGCAACTCTTCAAACCCTTCAACAAAGGCGCTGGAGGCGAACACGGGCTTGGGCTGAACATAGTGAAGAGAATAGTCGAACTCCACAACGGCAGGGTATGGATCGAAAATGAAGATGACGGAGTCTCGACACATATAGAACTGCCCGTTTGAAGACCTGGCAGCCTAAAGGTACTGGAGCTTATTGCATTTGACGTCGCGAACTTCGTGGCGATGCTCCGGTCTTTTCAACCCAGAGGCGATTCCGCTTCTAAATCTAGAGTTGCAGATACTCTGCGAATGCTGGAGAGATCCGGATGGATAAATAAAGAGCATGGGAAATATTCGATCACTTACTGCGTGCATGCGGAATTAAATAGGAAACCACGGATTCTAATAAAGCACTCTTCCATAAACTGCTATTGTACTGAAAGCCGGCACTAATTCGGGGAAAACACGACTCTTCCAGCTCCTCTAAGCAGACGAAGGGGAGTTTCTAATGCTCTTTTTGCTCTTCTGACTTCATTAATTAAGCTTCTGACCTCAGATCTTCCAGGAACGACTCGATACTTCAACTTGGAAATACTCTCTACAGATATCTTTTTATTGTGATCGCTCACAATACTTAGATAATAGCGAGACTACTGACAATGCTAGTTCATAACAAATGAAGATATATATTTCTATAATTGTCTTTAATAGTAGCAAACAGAAAATAGTTCACTCGAGTCTAAGAATTGACTTTTACTGATCGGTTATGTTATAGTATTGTGAGCCCTCACAATATTCAAATTATGTTTCTCAGCAAGGAGTGAGATTATGAAACCGATAACGATAGAAGATGTCGCCAGACTCAGCGGCGTATCGCGAGGAACGGTATCGAGGGTAATCAACGGAAGTCAGAATGTTAACAGCGAAACTAGAAAGAAAGTGCTCGAAGTAATAGAAAAACTCGGTTACCGCCCAAACCAGAGCGCCCGGAGAACGGCCGGTGGAAGATCCTCCACAATCGGCATAGTGATTCCTATGATCGGTACGGAATTCTATGAAAGACTCATCAAGAGCATGGAAGAGAAGCTCAGAGCGCAGTGGTACACCATGATGCTCTTCCCCGTTCTCAAAAGGGACTGGCTCTCGAAAGTCATGATGCACGACATCCCCAATTCAGACGCGGCTGGAATGTTTCTTTGTTCGTTCGATATCGAGCGTCTCTTTTCATCTTTCCGTAAACCCTTCGAAGGGCCAACGGTCCTGGTTGACAGCTACTCACCCCTGTACGACTCGATCTATATAGACAACGAGCTCGGAGGATACCTCGTAGGAAGAAAGTTCTCGCATCTAGAAGGGAGCACGCATGTCATAATGATGCAAGAATACATAGATTCGGGCTTCTGGCCCGTCTTTAATTCAAGATTCAAAGGTTTTCAGAAAGCGCTCCTCGAAAACGGGAAAAGCCTTCCGCATAGAAACGTTCACTCCTACGACTTCAGCTGGAGCGCTGGAGCCCTCGCAGCCCGCGATATCTTCGACAACGACCGGCCTCCCTTCAACATCTTTGCTATGAGTGATCTTTACGCATTTGGAGTTATGCGCGAGGCACAGCTCAGAGGCCTTCGCATCGGTCGGGATGTGAAGCTGGTCGGTTACGACGATCAATCGGTCGCCAGAGACTGGGGGATTACCACGGTAAGGCAGCCTATAGAGGAGATGGGAGAGAAAGCCGTAGATTTGATGTTCAAGCGCCTCGAGAGACCGGGAAAGGAAGTCGAAAGTCTGTGTTTGAAACCTGAAATTGTGGAACGTGAATCCGCTTAAGCCTGGAATAATTCCAGGATACAGAAAGGAGGAGAATATGAGAAGAAAGGTTCTGATCGTTCTTGCGGTTTCGATGTTATTTCTGAGTTCGGTGATAACTGCCACGGTCGATGGAAAGCTAATAATCTGGGCAGATGACACGAGAACTCCGATCTTCAAGGAACTGGCCAGAGAGTACACCGAAATGACCGGTATAATCGTGACGGTCTACGAAATGACCATGGATGCGATTGCCGAGCAGGTTGTTACGGCCTCTCCGGCGGCGAGGGCCCCGATCTAATCGTCGGAGCTCACGATTGGATAGGAAGACTGGTCCGCAACGGTACCATCGCCTCTATCGATCTTCCCGAAGATCTACTCTTGCAGTTCGATCCCGTGACTATTGCTGCCATGTCCTTCGAAGGAAAGCTTTACGGTGTCCCTTACAGCAGGGAGGGAGTCGCACTGCTGTACAACAAAGATCTCGTTCCTGAACCTCCTCAGACCTGGGATGAGTTGATCGATATCACAAGAGAGATTACCAACCCCGCTATCGGACAGTACGGATTCATCGTCGAACTCCCCTTCCCTTACAACAGCTTCCCTGTGCTTTCGGCCCTTGGAGGATATATATTCGGGCAGCGTTCGGACGGAACGCTTTTGATGGACGATATCGGTCTTGACTCCGTAGGCATGATTCTAGGAGCTACTCTTATAGACTGGCTTATCGAGGAAGGTCTCATGCCGGGAGAGATACCCTGGGAAACTATGACGGGACTTCTCTCCGAAGGAAAGGCAGGAATGGTAATTACCGGACCCTGGAGTATCCCCATCGCAGAAAGCGGAGGAGTAAACGTTGGAGTTGCACCCATACCGACAATATGCGGGCAACGGCCACGGCCTTTCGTAGGAGTGTCGGGCATCATGGTCAACGCGTACTCCCCCAACAAAGCAATTATACAGGACTTCATCGAGAACCAATATGCAACCAAAGAGTCGATGTTGAAGATCTTCGAAATGGACCCGAGACCGTCGGCGTTCATACCGGCCTTTGAAGAGACCAGGGACGATCCCGTCATGAATGCCTTCGCAGAATCGATCTCTTTCGGTATGCCACTTCCAAATGTTCCGGAAATGAACACGGTCTGGTCTGTCTGGACGGACGCGATGACTTTGATATGCAACCAGACGCTTTCTCCTCATGAAGCTCTAAGGCAGGCTGCAAAAGTGCTCGAAGATACCTTTTCCAACTGACGAATGCAAGTAGACCTGTATCCCCCGGCACTGGATACAGAAAGCGTACTCAATGGAAAAGAGATCTGAGCTGAGTATTCCGGGGGATACAGTTTATGGAGAAAGTAATGGAGAGACGTTTGCTGCGATTTCTTGTGAAAATAACCTTAATATCTCTGTTCAATGCGCTCGCCATTTTTGCGTGCGTGTTTTTTGCGATCTCAGGCGATCTGTACCTTTCGACAGCCGGAGTCGTGATGCTGGTAGCGGTAAATTCAATTGCCTTCAAAAAGAAGAGTTACCCTTTAAAATACTTACTACCCGGACTCTTCTTCTTGACGGCCATGGTCGTTATTCCAATCTTTTACAACGTGTATCTCTCACTAACTAACTACTCTACAGGTCACGTCATAGGGAAGAATGACGCGATAAATCTCTTTCTCAACCGCGAATATCTGAGGCCCGACGCCAAAAAAATACAGTTTCAAGGCGTACGGAAACGATTCGGATATCGTGCTTCTCCTGCTGAAATCCGATGAAGAGCTTCTTGTGGATATGAATGGGGAGATTCACGATCCCGTTGAATTTGATATCGTTGACTGCGATCTTGACGGAACGCCCGATAAGATTGGTCAATGGAAAGCTATGGAGGCGTCAAAAATCGTTTCAAAGATCTCTCTATTGCAGAAATTAAGAATACCCTATGGCAATGGGTGGCTGAGGCTAAGTACCCTGCGCGAGTTCAGACAGTACGAGCATCAATACGTATACGACGAAGCGACTGACACGCTGACCGATCTCAAAACCGGGAAGACTTACAGACCCGAAAAGGCCCGATTCATCTCTAGCGATGGTGATGTCCTGGATCCTGGCTGGACGGAATATGTCGGTCTTCAAAACTATCTAAGAATAATAAACACCGAAAAATACAGGAAGCCCTTCTTCGGGGTCTTCATTTGGACCATCGAATGGTCGCTTTTTACGGTTCTTATCAGCTTTGCCATCGGTCTGTTTCTGGCCATTATGCTGAATGACAGTAAACTCAGGTTTAGAAAACTCTACAGATCTCTTCTGATCGTTCCGTACGCGATGCCGTCATTCATCTCTCTGCTGGTCTGGCGGTACGGTTTTTACAGCGGCGAGTTCGGCTTTTTCAACAGGATGCTCAAAAACCTTGCCGGCATATCCATACCCTGGCTGGACACGGTCTTCTGGGCGAGGTTCTCGGTGCTGCTCACCAATATCTGGCTTACATTTCCCTACATGATGCTGGTTTCGTTAGGGGCTTTACAGGCAATTCCGCCCCATCTTCTTGAAGCCGCGAAGATCGACGGCGCTGGAAGCTGGCAAAAGTTCAGGAAGGTGACCTTTCCGCTGGTGATCGTGACGCTGGCTCCGCTTCTAATAGGTTCATTTGCGACGACTTTCAACAATTTCACCGTGATCTGGTTACTAACCGAGGGCCGTCCGGTTACGGGAATCGGAGATGTAGCCGGCGCAACGGATATCCTTATCTCTTACGCCTATAAACTGGCCTTCTCGGGAAGAGAGGGAAGCGAAATGGCCCTCTCGGCCGCGGTATCTGTGGTGATCTTCGCGATCGTGGTTACTATATCGATTATCAGTTTTAGAAGAACCAGAGTGCTTGAGGATGTTGCCAATGAGATATAAAATGACCGCCAGATATTTTGGTAGGATAATTCGACACGGGGTAATCTGGGTTGCGATCGTGTTTGCAGTCTTTCCGGCGCTTTTCATAATAGGCACCTCTTTCAATCCGGCCAATTCGATCAACTCGACGGGAATATTCCCGGCCAAACCGACGCTCGATAATTACACAAGCCTTCTCTTTGGAGCCAACAGAGTGTTTACGATGTGGATGTGGAACACCCTGAAAATCTGTTTCGTGACCTCGTCTATAAGCGTATTTCTGTGCGCGCTGGGTGCGTACGCCTTTTCCCGGTTCAGCTTTAGTGGAAGGAGAGCGGGATTGTTGATGATTCTCCTGGTTCAAATGTTTCCACAGACACTGGGAATGACCGCGATCTTCCTGATTATGGCGTGGTTCAATAAGAACCTTCCCCTGCTCGGTCTCAACACTCACGCAGGGCTGATCTTCGTCTATCTGGGAGGCGCCATAGGCTTCAACACATGGCTCATGAAAGGATATTTCGACAGTATTCCCCGTTCGCTTGAGGAGGCGGCCTTCGTCGACGGAGCCACCCCCTTCAAAACTTTTTTGAGCATTGTGCTGCCACTGGCCAAACCCATTCTTGTTGTAGTCTTCATCATTCAATTCATCGCCACTTATTCCGAATACATGATCGCGAGCACCCTGCTCAAGGGTGACAATATGTACACACTGGCCGTAGGATTGCGTCTGTTTGTCGGTCAACATTACGACGACAGATGGGGACCCTTCGCCGCGGCCGGTGTCCTTGGTTCTCTGGTTATAGTGGCAATCTTCTATTCGTTGCAGGGTCAAATCGTCTCCGGTTTGACGGGCGGAGCGGTCAAAGAATAAAAAAGGAGGATATGAATGCAGCTCAAACCACCGGAATGGACAAGCGACGCCATCATTTATCAGATATTTCCCGACTCTTTCTTCAACGGTGAAACGTACAACGATCCTCCGGAAACCCTTAACTGGGGGGCCTCGCCCGAGAGAAATCGCTTCTATGGAGGAGACTTGCAAGGAATCATCTATAAGCTTGATTATTTGCGGAAACTTGGAGTCAACTGCATCTACCTGACTCCCATCTTCGATGCGCCTTCGAACCACAAGTACGATACTCGCAATTACTTCAAAGTAGACGACGCTCTGGGCGGGGATGAGGCACTCATGGAACTGGTAGAACAGGTTCATGCGAGAGAGATGAGGATCTTGCTCGATGGTGTTTTCAACCACTGCGGTGTTGAACACCCGTTCTTTATCGATGCAACGAGCAGGGGCAAAGAGTCCCGCTACTGGAACTGGTTTCACATCGATTCTATACCGGTTACCGAAAGCCCCGAACCGAACTATCGTTGTTTTGCCGGCTACGGAAAGATGCCCGAGTTCGATCTTTCCAACCCTCAGGTAAGGGAGTATTTGCTTGGAGTGGTCCGATACTGGTTCGAGAAGGCCGATATCGATGGCTGGCGGCTCGACACTGTGGAATACCTGCATCCCGATTTCGTTCGTGCTGTCCGAGAGACATCCAAAGAGATGAAGCCGGAGGCTTACGTTCTAGGCGAGCTTCTCCATCTTGGAACTTCCTGGTTCAAGGGAGGTTATCTGGATGGAGCGATGAACTACAGATTGAGAAAGTATCTTCTCTCTTTTTTCGTCTTCAACAACATAGATGCGAAGACCTTTGGAGAAAAGCTCTATGTCTTGCGACGTAGCTACCCCGACTGGGCCAATTATGCTATGTACAACATGATTGACAGCCACGATCGCCCCAGAATCACCACACTCTGCAACGGTAAGAAGGAGATAGTCAGACTCATTCTGTTGTTCTTATTCGCCTACCCGGGCGTTCCCGCGATCTATTACGGTGACGAGATAGGCATCGAAGGCGGTAGTGATCCGGACTGCCGAAGATCGATGATATGGGACGAGAAACTCTGGGACCGGGAACTTCTTGAGTTCTACAAAAAGCTCATAGAGCTTCGAAAAACCAGTCAGGCTCTGAGAAAGGGAGTTTTCATACCCGGTACAGCCGACAATGGACTTTTCACGTTCGAGAGAGGGTACGGGAATGAACGGGTTGTGGTGTGTTTGAATAACTCACCTGTCGCCGTAGAATACGAAATCGGGAAACCCTACGATATTCTGCTTTCACGATCTGCCAGGATCGATACATGTACTCTTCTGCTAGATCCATACGCTTTTGCCGTATTGAGAAAGACCACGGAAAACGTCTGATCGAAATCGCACAAAAAAACCGGCAGTCAAGGATGGCTGCCGGTTCTAGTTACTGAACTCATTTCAACTCTATTCTGACAAACCCTTTCGTTTCTCCCCTTTCCGATACTAGGGTAATGTTTCTCGAAGATGAGCTGGCAGTTATTTTGGCCGTTCCGATTAACTCCGCGCTCTCTTCGAGAAAACTCCACAAAGATACGGTATCGAAATCCAGAGGCCAGTCGATTTCTAACTCTGCGCGTTGCCCGCTCGAAATGATCTCGTGCGAACCGGCGATCAGTTTCACTTTATCGATCTCCGAAGAGAACAACGCGTATGTTATGGAAACCACCCGATGACCCGCTTCCACAAAGATCCTTAAGGGAACAGTTAACTCGCTCTTTCCATCACTCACCTTTATCAGAACTTCTTTCTGACCGATATCTCCTATGCGAGGCTCGAAAACGTATTTACTTCCCGTAATGCTTCCGGGACCCTCTAGAATCTCAAAAAGCAAATCATCCCCGTCGGGATCGTTCAGGTGATCCATAAGATCTATTTCAAATACTTTTTCCGCCTGGACCGTGATTTCAGGAAGAGACGAGGTTATTAGGGGCACTCTGTTTTCGTCAACGATTTCTATCTCGAAGACGAGTATCTTTTCTTCGCCGCCGGCATCGGAGACCTTTATCTTGACTTCCTTAAGACCGGCCGATTCAAAATCCGGCTCGTAGGTGTAACTATCGCCCTCTACACTTCCGGGTCCTTCCAGCAGTTCGAAGAATATCTCGTCACCGTCTGGATCGTAGGCAAAGGCTTTGAGGTAAAGATTCAATTTTTCGCCTTCGGAGATGGTTTCGTTAGCTATCGATCCTTCGGGAGGCCTGTTTATATCGTTTACGAGTATAGTGAAACTGGCCTCTTTCATGGCTCCTCTTTCATCTCTCACATGAACTTTCACCGTGTGCTCGCCACTATCGTTGTATCCCGGTTTGAAGGTGTAAATTCCATCTTTTATAGATCCAGGTCCTTCGATACTGATTTCAACGCTGTCACCATCCGGGTCTATGACCCATCCGTTGAAA
>Ga0116188_1004044_pt1 | contig 10529 bp, 10 predicted proteins | sample AD_JPNTR2_MetaG_FD_89807 | JGI IMG/M metagenome (GOLD analysis project Ga0116188, IMG submission 89807) | Active sludge microbial communities of municipal wastewater-treating anaerobic digesters from Japan - AD_JPNTR2_MetaG | ecosystem: Engineered > Bioreactor > Anaerobic > Digestate | place...
ACAGTATAGGAGAACCAAAGGACGATTTCGAACAAAAGAAAAACACCTTGACAACAGCAGTCCTCATAGAAGGGTGGGTTTCGAATCCGGACGGCGTTTTTCCCGGCCGGATTGAAACCCACCAACCGCCACCCAGCGTGCATTTACGGTGTGAGGGGAGCTATGGCGCGCCGGGTGGAGAGTAGTGGGTTTCAATCCGCACCGAAAAAACGCCGTCCGGATTCGAAACCCACCCTTCTACAAGGCTACCCCACATACCTGATCAGGATCTCGGCGAATGCTCGCCATCCGCTCGTCTGGGAGACGATCAGTCTTAAAGGCACCGACAGCACCAGCAAGACTCCGCCCCACTTGTATACCCCGCTCACAGACCGGCGGGTCACAAGATCATAGACGATAGCGGTCGCCAGGAAGAGAAATGTGAGCCCATAGAAACCCAACGGCCCCAAGGGCAGCACACCCGGCCAACGGGCGACGGCCGCCGCCAGAATGGAGATATAGGCGAGCAGCACCAAGCGCTTGTGTGACTCCTTCTTGCGCCGTTTTACAAGGGCAGCGCCGAGGAAGATCGCAAACATTGTCATGTCGCCCAGCGGAATGGCCAAAAAGGCCAGCGGATCCGCTCCCGGAGGGGCAGAGCCTGCCCTTGCGGCAGCGATCGCCGTGACGGTTCCGATGAGAGCCATCAAACCTCCCAAAACAGCGCCGGCGACGCCCAGCCCTTGATGGAGCTTAACACGACGGGCGGCAACCAGGCCGGTTTGCACAATAAACAACAGCACCCAGCTGCTGAACACAAGTCCGTGCAGGTGCAAAATCGTGGTAAAGGGCGCCCCGCTGATAGTGGCGTTGGGCGCCTCTGCCGACATCAATCGGAAATAGTAGGTTGGACCGAATCCGATGAGCACTGCAACCGCCATTGTGACCGCCATGCCACTGTAGAAGAGGCGGTCATATGCGCGAGTGGCCAGGGGAGGCACAACCGGTCGAGGAGCCGAGGCGAAGGCCATGTACTTCTCCCTCCTGTTTAAACCAGAGTAGCATGTATCCGCTGCACCAAATCGAGTCGTTCAAAGGACGGCAATACAGCACTCTCGCTGGCCGGGCCAACATCACGGAGCCGTGGTCGGCTGGAAACAGTCTCCTATGGTTCAAACCGGTAATCAGTTGAATTGGTTGATGAATCAGTAATACTCTACGGAAAAGCTCCCCATTAAGGCGACGCCATGATCGCCGCGCCCTGTTCGCTATGCCTGGGGGCGTCGCTGTTCCGAAGCAGGCTGATGCGATTTCTCACTAAGGAGGACCCATGCGAGAACTTCTGATTACCCTTTTGATTTGCCTTGTGGCCTCGGCCAGCGCCACTTTCGGCCAGGAACATCCCCCTGCCAGCGGAGCACCTCAGGATAACCCCCTCAGCGCACACAATCGCATGGTTTACGAATACGTGAAGAGGAACCTGCTCGGCTCAGCAGAAAAGATGCCCGAGGAGGACTATTCCTTCAAGCCCACCGACGCGGTGCGCAGCTACGGACAAATCCTGGGACATGTGGCCGATGCGCAGTACGCGGTCTGTTCCATAGTCCTCGGTGAGCAGAATCCGGCACCGAGTATCGAGAAGAGCAAAACGACAAAGGCCGAACTGGTCGCTGCGATAAAAGACTCATGCACTTACTGCGACAAGGCCTACGCCGGCATGACAGACGTTTCCGGAGTGGAAATGGTCACGCTTTTGGGGCACAAAATGCCCAAACTGGGGGCCCTGAACATGAACAACATCCACGCTATGGAACACTACGGCAACCTAGTCACATACATGCGGATGAAAAACATCGTTCCTCCGAGCAGCGATCGGGGGTCTCGATAACCGGCGAGGCAAGCCAGACAGTGAATTTCAGTGATTGGCGTTGTCGTGGTGTTGACCTGCCTCTGAACGTCACTATACGGTATCAACCATGAAAGTGAATGCACTGCAGGTCCGTCAATCGTTTGGCAAGATTCTCGAGAAGCTCAAGAAGCACGACGAACCGATCATTATCGAGAAAGCGCGCCAGCCGGTCGCGGTTCTCATTTCAATCAAAGCCTTTCGCGAAAGGTTCATCGATTACCGTGAGGAACAGAAACGCCGCGAACTCCTGGAGGCGTTCCGTCAAAGCGCTACCAAGCCCGCGCTCGATTCGCTGACCGCACTCAGGGAAGCGCGCTATGGTCAGAATCATTGATGCTTCTATCGGCATCAAGTGGTTCGTGGAGGAGAAAGGGCGGGAAACCGCTCTCGGCCTGCTGGCGAACGTCCTCGCGAAACCGTCAAACTTCGCTGTCCGGGAGCTTTTCTTCTTCGAATTAATCCACGTCTTTCACCGAGTCTTACCTAATGCCAACGACACCCAGTTGGCCTTGCTCGAGAAAGTCCTTATCCTCGGGATTCCCCGCTTCAGCGATGACCCCGGAATTGCTGCAGGCGACCCGGAAGATACAACGGCTCGGACTGTCCGGGTACGACGCCGCCTACGTTGGACTGGCCAGCCTGCTCGGAGGCCGCTGGCTGACCTTTGATCGAAAAGCGCACGCCTTGGTCAGCCATCTCGAATTGAGCGAGATGGTCGAATGAGGCCAGGTCTCCAAGGCTGAGAACCTCAGGGCTGGCGTTCGGCCGAGATCTGAATGCTTCTTCCGGACTCCTTTACCTGTTTTATCAACCGATAGTCCCTGGTCGAATCTTGTACTCGGGATCGACCACGATCTCGCCCTCCCGAGTGTGCAAGATGATGTTGTACTTAAACCAGGCGTCAGGAGTCTCCTTGAAGGGTCCGTGAACGATTTGGTGTGGAGATGGAGATGGCAGTTTCCGGGGGAATGGAACGTTCGTTTCCTTTCCACGGTCGTTTACTTCCGGTTCTCTTGTCAGAAGATGGTGAGGGTCTTTGATTTCCCACGTTATGTTTTGCCCGGCCTTGATCTCGGTTCGCCAGCGCCTCACCTTCACTTCAAGGTCGTCTAGCGTACCCTGGACGAGAACCAGCACTTTTCCCGGCGCTAGCGGTGGCGGTGCCTGGGTTTGAACGGCTTGTTCCTTGCAACTCCCTTTTCTAATGAGAGCGAACACAACCGATGACAGTGCAGCGAGTCCCAACCACGTAGTCTTCTTCATATCGACTCCCTCCTCCTGATCCAAGAACCTCAGTCACACGGTGTACGGCTTGTCGGATAACGCGCCAGCAAGTCTTGTACAGCCTGGTTACTTCGAAATATTGGCTCGTTGAGCACCTGGCTTGCCCGCTTCCCTTCGTTCAGACTTCGCTGGAGGTAGTCGAGCGCTTCCCTGGGCTGACCTACCCTCTCGTAAATCAAAGCCAGCTTGTAAGCCGTTTGATAGTCCAGCCTCGGAACGGCAACCAGAGATTTCAGGCATTGGCGAGCCAAATCGAATTGCTCGAGCATGGCCAGATACCAGCACTTGCAGCGAAGTGCGCTCAGGTCGTCAGGGTTTTTGCGCAGGTGCTGCTCAACCAGATCCAGTGCTTCGCGATAGAAGACGCGCGCCGTTTCGCGGTTCCCACCCGGCGCCCAGTAATAAATATCACCAAGATTGCCTGCTTCAACGTAACTCGCTTCTGGTTCTCGGTCCAAATAGACCTTGGCCTCCTGCGCGGCTTCCAGGGCCTCACGATAGCGTCCGGCATAAAATTGGGTAACTGCGAGGTTGGTGTAGGTCTGGGAATTCCTGCCAAGTTCCAGGGCCGCTTGGTAACTCGCAGCCGCCTTATCGGGGCAACCAAGCAGGTCATAGAATACAGCGAGGTAATTGCGTCCCGACGGCCGCTTGGGGGCAAGCTCAACAGCCTTCTTCTGCTGCACAACCGCAGCTTTGATATCCCCCAGGACATAGTGAACGTAAGCAAGGAATTCGTATCCCAGCCAGAGTTCCGGTTTTCTGTCGATCATGGCTTGAAGCGACGGAACCACGGCATTCAGCCGCCCCAATCGGCGATAGGAGTCCAGCAGACCGTAAAGCACATCATAGTCAGCCGGACCTTTTTGAAGAGCCGATTCATAGTCGCTAACCGCATGTTCCAGATCATTTCGGGCAAGTGCCGCTTCAGCCAGGCAAAGATCTGCGACGTGGAGTTGGGGGTCGAGCGCTTGAGCTTCACTACAAAGGCGCTCGGCCCTCTGTACCCGGTCCGCCTTATCCACTCGAGTGTCCTGCAGCGTAACCAGTCCCAGGTACGCCTTTCCCAAGGCAAAATTGGGCTCCATTTGGAGAGCATTCTCGAAGTTGTCGATCGCTTCAGCTGGTTGATCGGATAAGTAGCATCCCAGACCACGCAGGAAGTAAATGTACGGCGCCTGGCTGCTCGGGTAGGATCTGAGAAGCAATCGGTCCGGCGGACTCCGATCATCGTTCAGAATTGACCAGCATTTCTCGAGGATCCTGTATTCCAGATCAGCGGGTCGACTGAGAGGAGCCTGAACTTCATACTCCCTTAACACTTTCCCGGTTGTGGCGGAAACCAGTTTCACTGTTACGACAACGTTTCCTTCCCGGAGTTCGAGCTGTCCCGTGAGAACGACATTCGCGCCGACGCTCTCCGCATCCTGTGGGGTTGAAAACTGACGACCGCGGTAAGTGGGTATAACCGTATATGGCTGAGTCATACTCAGCACGTTAAGTCGCAGAGTGATCATCTCGGCGAGGCCGGTCGAAAAGGCGGTTGACATTCTGTCTTGCTCAACCGGCGCAAACGGGATTACGGCGATTACGGGCTTTTCCGGAAACGACGGAGGGCTGAACTTTCGCAGCAGTACGAAGGCAGCCACAGCGAGTACGACAACGCTGAGCAAACCCGCGGCGACCCAACGACGACCAACCCTCGGCCTTCGGTATGGGATTGGTGCGGACCGGCCGGAAGGTTGTGAAACATCACGTTCAATCTTCTTGAGGTGAGCGAGCAGATCTTCGGCGCTGGCATAGCGCAATTCCGGGTCCTTCTCGAGCAGCCGAGAGACGCAGTCCTCAAGTTCCAGGGGCACCAGCGGATTTAACCGCACGATAGGGTTTGGGCGGCTGTTCAGAATGTTGCTGATAGTGTTCGCTCGCGTTCCCGCGGCGAAAGGATGCTGACCCGTCAGAAGCTGATAGAGGACAATTCCTAACGAAAACAGATCGGAACTTCGATCAGCCGGCCGTCCGCAGAGAACTTCAGGCGACATATATGCCCAGGTCCCATGAATCGCGCCCTCCCTCGTGATTTCACTGGTTGTGGACTCATCGTCGCTGATGCCGCTCTTATCCCTCTTGGCCAGTCCAAAGTCCAGAATTTTGATCTCGCCGGAGTTCGTGAGCATGATGTTGGCCGGCTTGATGTCCCGGTGGATAACACCGATCCTATGGGCTGCGAGTAACGCCTCCGTACACTTGACCGCAATCTTTAACAGCGCCTGAATATTGGAACGATCCAAGCCGGCATCGCTCAAGTTTTGCCCTTCGACATACTCCATCACCAGGAAAAGTTCACCCTCCTGCTCGATGACATCATGAACAGCGGCAACTCCGTGATGAGAAATCTGAGCGGCATGGCGAGCCTCTCGCAGCAACCGGCGGCGATAGCCAGGGTCGTTATTGAGATCGAAGCGAAGACGCTTAATCGCGACCGGCCGTTCCAGCCTGGTGTCGAAGGCCTTGTAAACTTCTCCCATGCCTCCCGCGCCGATCTGCTTTTCGACACGATAATGAGAAATGGTCGAGCCTGACAACATCCTGACCCTTAATCACATAAGCCCACGTGGAATGACTTTTGTGCTCATATTATGCTGAAATTGCAGGAACAGTCTACTTTTCCCCTTTTTCGTCTACCGCTAACGCCGTTAATGGATTATGGATACTTCTCCGGTCTGAGAGACTGTAAGAAAATCGGAGTACTTGTCCGCGTAATCCGCACCATCCCTTCCATCTGCGGCTTGGTACCCGCGGACAGCGCGGAAGGCGCGGATAACGCGGATAACAGCGGTCGATTTCGTCACACCTTCGAGGGGTTACCTCGAATTAATGTTCCTGTTTGAGGAAATGCTCGAAGAAAAGGCAGATCTGTTCGTTGGCTTCCGGTGAAATTTTGTGTGCGGGACGATTCGACATGCCAACCCGGTTCTTGAAACCAAGCAGGCGGTTGACCGCCACAGCGTGGTTGAGCGCCCGCCATCGTTCGGGCGGATCCTCCGACCCCCCGGCAACAAAGAAGGGCCGGGGGGCGATGAGGGCGTGCAGTTCGTGGAGATCATCGCCTCTTTCCCGCATCGTCTTATAAGGGCCAACGCGCGGATAAGCTTCGGTCAGCACGCCTCGCGGTCGAAACTCGGTTCCCGCGACGTATCCCAGATACCAGGGCTCCCAATAATTCACGTTGGGACGAGACTCATCAAACACGATTCCCGGGTCGGAAACACAGACCGCCGCAAACTTGTCGTAAAGTGCCCCGGCAAAGAGCGCCCATTTGCCACCGTATGAATGTCCCACGATACCTATCCGACTCGGGTCGATCTCCTCACGCTGAGAAAGGAACGTGTGGCAATTGGCCGCCACGTAGGCCAAATACGACAGCGGTTGAAGCTGCGCCTTGTCCCAAGTTGGATAATAGAGATCCGCATCCGGCCGAGGCGCCGTGGGATTCTGGCCCACGCACAAAGCGGCGATTCCACGCTGAACCAGCTGATAGCCGAAATCGTTCTCAAAGCGTCGGTTTGATTTGATCCCTGCCCCGTCGTCCGGGTAGTAATAAACGTCGATAACCGCAGGAAAAGGACCGGGTCCGTCCGGCGTCAGCAAATAGGCCGCAGTCTTTCGTCCCGGCGCGATCTGAAGCTCGATCCGTCGCCTGGTAAAGCCGACGGATTCGCTAAATTGCTCATGGGCATGGGGCTTTTCGAGAAGCGGTGGCCATGGTCCCAAGAGATCGTGCCATTTCTTGAGCAACTCGCGACGACGTGACTCCCACTCTTTGGCGTTTCGCACCACCCGCCCGTCCTCAAACTGGAGCACCGGACGATAGTCGCCAAAATCATCCTGAAATTCTGGCGGCGTCTGAAAGAAACGTTTGATTTTCTTCCAGGGCTCTGATCCGGGCTGGAAGTCAGCCGGTTTGAAGGGTTTTACAGCCGGCAAAGTACCGGCAAGCAACAAAAAAGCACGGCGGGTGTGGCGGTTCGCGAACGGGCTTGTCATATCAGTTGCCATTAGAGCATACCCCGCGCAGCTGCGCCACTACGGCGGGTGCTCCCACTGCGCACATGGCTTTCCTTTCCGCACTCAGCTAGAATTCATCGGTAATGGCTGCGAAGAAGAGCAAGAAATACTGGGTCGGCTTTGACCTGGGCGGAACGAAAATGCTGGCCAACATTTTCGATAGCAGCTTCGAACTGAGCGGCCGCGCGCGCAAGAAAACGCAATCCAAGGACGGCACCCAGTCGGGCGTAGAGCGCATTATCAGCGTCTTGGGAGAGGCCCTGCAGGACGCTGGGATTCAAAAAGACCAGTTGTCGGGGATAGGGCTGGGTATCCCGGGCCCGCTGGATCCCGACAGCGGAGTAGTTATAGACACCCCTAACCTCGGATGGCATAACCTCCGGCTTCGAGAGCCTATAGAGGCGGCATTTGGCTGCCCAGTCTTTATTATCAACGACGTCGATGCGGGGGTTTTCGGTGAATATCGTTTCGGCGCGGGACAAGGAATGCGGTGTACAGTAGGGATCTTTCCTGGAACCGGCGTCGGAGGTGGCTGTGTCTACGAGGGGCAGATTCTTACGGGGAAGAACCGTTCCTGTTTTGAAATCGGACACATCCCTGTAGTGCCGGACGGCCCGCTTTGCGGGTGCGGGCAACGAGGCTGCCTTGAGACAGTTGCAAGTCGGCTGGCAATTTCCGCTTCTGCAGCAGCAGCCGTTTACCGGGGAGAAGCACCTAACCTCCAGGCGATTGCCGGCACGGATCTTTCCAAAATCAGAAGCGGTGCCTTGTCCGAAGCCATAAGAGCCGGCGATGCGGTGATCGAAGAAATCGTGCGCAACGGTGCCCGCTGGCTCGGAATCGGGGTAACTACCATCATTAACCTGCTTGCCCCGGACATCATCGTTCTCGGTGGCGGCCTTGTCGAAGCCATGCCGGATATTTACCTCGAGGAAGTGAGCCGGGTAGCCAATTCTCGCGTCATGGCGCCGCTCAGGAATGTGACCAAAATCGTGGTATCGAAACTGGGGGACGACGCCGTGGCGAAAGGTGCGGCTGCCTGGGCTGAGGCCAGACTGAACGGACGAACCCAACAAGCTACGTCATGAGTCAATTGCAGCACGTCCCGAAAACGAGCACCACCTCGAGGCTGGTTGCCGTAATCGATATTGGTTCGACATCGATACGAATGGCGATCGCCGAAATTCAATCGAACGGCCAGGTTCAAACCCTGGAATCGCTGCAACAGGCTGTCAGTCTCGGAAAAGACAGCTTCACCAGGGGCTACATAGACGCCGAAGCCACGGATGAGTGCGTTGCCGTCCTGCGCAGCTTTCAAGAGATACTTCAGCAGTACCGGATCAACGACGAGAATCAGATCCGGGCGGTCGCCACCAGCGCGGTTCGAGAGGCTTCCAACCGCGATGCCTTTTTGGACCGGATCTATGTGGCAACGGGGATCAACGTCGATGTCATCGACGAGGCGGAAACCAATCGAATCACTTACCTGGCCGTCCGAGGGCTCCTTAACCGCGAACCGTCTTTGAACCAGGGCGAGACGCTTATTGTTGAAGTGGGCGGCGGCAACACCGAGGCCCTGTTGTTAAAACAAGGGCAGGTCACTTATTCACACACCTATCACCTCGGCTCGCTGCGATTGCGTGAGATGTTGGAGGACTACAGGGCACCCGTCGTCGAACTGCCCGAGATCATGAAAATCCATATCGATCGGGCCGTCGACCAGATCCGGCGCAGGCTTTCACTCAAGGGGGCCATCAAGATGCTGGCACTGGGCGGCGATATCCGTTTCGCCTGCTCGCGCTTGCTTTCAGACTGGGGTCCGAAAGCATTGGCCAGGCTTTCGCTTCCGGATCTCGACAGGCTCTCCCGTGAAATACTCTCGCGTTCGGTGGACGATCTCGTCAGGCGGTATCACCTTTCCTACCCCGATGCCGAGACGCTGGGCCCGGCACTCTTAATTTACGTCCGTCTCGCACGCGCTTTCAGATTGCGCCAGATCTTCGTCGGCAGCGGCACTCTGCGTGACGGTCTTATGTGGGAGATGGCGATTCGGGAAGCGTGGACGGAAGAATTCCATGAGCAGATTGTCCATTCAGCTCTTCAGATTGGCCGAAAATACAGCTTTGATGAACCTCACGCTCTTCACGTGGCCGAGCTGTGCCGGAAGATGTTTGCAGCGTTGCGTCGCGAGCATCGACTCGCTCCGCGTTTCGAAACCATACTGATCGTTGCCGCCCTGCTGCACGATATCGGTTTGTTTATCAGCAATCGCAGTCATCATAAGCACTCCATGTACCTCATCCTTAACAGCGATATGTTCGGCCTGGGCGCGCGAGACCTGGAGTTGGTGGGGATGGTTGCCCGATATCATCGGCGAGCTCTCCCCAGGTCGACTCATGAGGGATATGCGAACCTGGATCGCCATAGCCGGGTCGCGGTCTCGAAGATGGCTTCCATCCTGAGACTCGCGGATGCTTTGGACAGCGGACACGTGCAGCGGATTCGCAACGTCGAGTTCACTGTAGAACCGGGGCAGTTCGTTATTACCGTCGGCGACGAGGGAAACCTGATGCTGGAACGCTACGCCCTTCAACAGAAAGCATCGATGTTCGAACAGGTTTATGGGATGAGTGTCATTCTGCGCCAGGCTACCTGAGTCGCCGCGCACTTTCGATCATGTCAAGAAAAGAACCTGCATTCTTCAATCGCGAGCTCAGCTGGCTCGAATTCAACCAGAGAGTGCTCGATGAGGCCCTGGACAAAACCGTCCCTCTCCTGGAGCGGCTGAACTTCCTCGCCATCACCGGGTCCAATCTTGATGAGTTTTTCATGGTGCGAGTCGGAGGCCTGCAGATCTTGGAAAAACAGGGCGTTACCGTTCACGACCAGGCGGGTCTTACGCCCTCGGAACAGCTTGCCGCTATCAGTCAGAGAGTGCACGAAATGACGGCAGCGCAGTACTCCTGCCTGGAGCAGGAACTGGAACCGGGACTGGCAGCTTGTGGAATCCGCCGGCTCCGGCCTGCCGACTTGTCCGAGGACCAACGACAACGAATCGAAAGTCATTTTGAACGCGAGATTTTTCCTGTCATCACTCCAATGGCTGTTGACGCCCGCCAGAGATTTCCTCTTCTCCGGAATCTCGGGTTGAATATCGCAGTGCGCCTGAAAGAGCCCCAGTCTGCCTCCCGCCGTTTCGCCATCATTCCGCTGGGCGCCCGTCCCGACCGCTTCATCCGCCTGTCAGAGGAGCCAGGATTCGCTTATCTCCTGCTTGAAGACCTCGTGG
>Ga0116188_1004045_pt1 | contig 10528 bp, 4 predicted proteins | sample AD_JPNTR2_MetaG_FD_89807 | JGI IMG/M metagenome (GOLD analysis project Ga0116188, IMG submission 89807) | Active sludge microbial communities of municipal wastewater-treating anaerobic digesters from Japan - AD_JPNTR2_MetaG | ecosystem: Engineered > Bioreactor > Anaerobic > Digestate | place...
CGACGCCAGTGGGGGTGCCGAACCGCCGACGGGCGGGTATGCCGGTTCGGCATACCCGCCCGTCGGCGGTCGAGATGACCCGAGCTCAGTCGCGGTCGAACCCGAAGTTGAGGTCGTCCAACCGGACCGCCTCGCCGGTGCCGGACCCGAACGACGCGTAGTCGAAGGTGTCGTAGTTCGGCATCGCGTACATCGCCGCCTTCGCCTCCTCGGTCGGGTCGACGACGACATTGCGGTACCGCGGCAGCCCCGTCCCGGCCGGGATGAGCTTGCCGAGGATGACATTCTCCTTCAGACCCTGCAGCGGGTCGGACTTGGCATGGATCGCGGCGTCCGTGAGCACCCGGGTGGTCTCCTGGAAGGAGGCCGCCGAGAGCCACGACTCGGTCGCGAGCGAGGCCTTGGTAATGCCCATGAGCTCGGGACGACCGGAGGCGGGCTTGCCACCCTCGTCGACGACGCGGCGGTTCTCCGTCTCGAACCGGCCCCGCTCGACGAGGTCGCCGGGGAGCAGGTCGGCCTCGCCGGACTCGATGATCGTCACCCGGCGGAGCATCTGCCGGACGATGACCTCGATGTGCTTGTCGTGGATCGACACACCCTGCTGGCGGTAGACGCTCTGCACCTCGTCAACCAGGTGCATCTGGACCTTGCGCGGCCCGAGGATGCGCAGCACCTGCTTGGGGTCGACGGCGCCGACGACGAGCTGGCTGCCGACCTCGATGTGCTGGCCCTCCTCGACGAGCAGGCGGGCGCGCTTGCTCACCGGGTAGGAGTGCTCGTCGCTGCCGTCGTCGGGGACGAGGACGACCCGCCGGGCCTTGTCCGAGTCCTCGATCCGGACCCGACCGGTGGCCTCCGCGACGGGGGCGACACCCTTGGGGGTCCGGGCCTCGAAGAGCTCGACGACACGCGGCAGACCCTGGGTGATGTCGTCACCGGCCACACCACCGGTGTGGAAGGTCCGCATCGTCAGCTGGGTGCCGGGCTCACCGATCGACTGGGCGGCGATGATGCCGACCGCCTCGCCGATGTCGACGAGCTTGCCGGTGGCCAGCGAGCGGCCGTAGCACATCGCGCAGGTGCCGACGTGGCTGTCGCAGGTGAGCACCGAGCGCACCTTGACCTGGTCGACGCCGGCGTCGAAGAGCCGCCCGATGACGACGTCACCGAGGTCGATGCCCGCGGTCGCGAGGACCTCGCCGTCCTTGCTGACATCCTCGGAGAGGGTGCGCGCGTAGACCGAGGTCTCGACGTCGTCGTGGAGCACCCGCTGACCGGTCGGGTCGGTCGCGGCGATCGGCATGCTGAGGCCACGGTCGGTGCCGCAGTCCTCCTCACGGATGATGACATCCTGCGAGACGTCGACGAGCCGCCGGGTGAGGTACCCGGAGTCGGCGGTCCGCAGCGCGGTGTCGGCCAGACCCTTACGGGAGCCGTGCGTGGAAATGAAGAACTCGAGGACGGACAGGCCCTCCCGGAAGTTCGACCGGATCGGCCGCGGGATGATCTCGCCCTTCGGGTTCGACACCAGCCCGCGCATACCGGCGATCTGGCGCAGCTGCATCCAGTTACCACGCGCACCCGAGCTGACCATGCGGTAGATCGTGTTCGTCGGCGGGATGTTCGAGACCATCTCCTTGGCGACCTCGTTGGTCGCCTCGTTCCAGATCTCGATGAGGTCCTGACGACGCTCGTTGTCGGTCATCGCACCGCGGTCGTAGAGCCGCTGCACCTTCGCCGCCCGCGCCTCGTACTCCTCGAGGATCTCGATCTTGCGCGGCGGGGTGACGACATCGGAGATGGCCACCGTGGTGCCCGAGCGGGTCGCCCAGTGGAAACCGGCCTCCTTGAGCGCGTCGAGGCTCGCGGCGACCTGGACCTTGGAGTACCGCTCCGCGAGGTCGTTGACGATCGCGGAGAGCCGCTTCTTGTCGACGAACTCGTTGACGAAGGGGTAGTCGACCGGGAGCGTCTCGTTGAACAGGCAGCGCCCGAGCGTGGTCTCCAGGACCATCGCATCGACCGTGCCCTCCTCGCTGACCGTCGCGCCCTCCGGAACCGGAGTGCCGAGCGGCGGGACCACGTCGGTCACCCGGATGAGCACCCGGGAGCCGAGCTCGATGTCGCCGGAGTCGAACGCCATCCGCGCCTCGGCGGGGGTGGAGAAGGCCCGGAGCTTGGACTGCCCGTCACCGCCGGAGACCTCGGCCGGCCCGACCTCGGAGGTGAGGTGGAACAGACCGATGACCATGTCCTGGGTCGGCATCGTCACGGGACGGCCGTCGGCCGGCTTGAGGATGTTGTTCGAGGAGAGCATGAGGATCCGGGCCTCGGCCTGCGCCTCCGCCGACAGCGGCACGTGGACGGCCATCTGGTCCCCGTCGAAGTCGGCGTTGAAGGCCGTGCAGACGAGCGGGTGGATCTGGATGGCCTTGCCCTCGACCAGCTGCGGCTCGAAGGCCTGGATGCCGAGACGGTGCAGCGTCGGAGCGCGGTTGAGCAGCACCGGGTGCTCGGTGATGACCTCTTCGAGGACATCCCAGACGACCGGGCGGGCCCGCTCGACCATGCGCTTGGCCGACTTGATGTTCTGCGCGTGGTCGAGGTCGACCAGGCGCTTCATGACGAAGGGCTTGAACAGCTCCAGCGCCATCTGCTTGGGCAGACCGCACTGGTGCAGCTTCAGCTGCGGGCCGACGACGATGACCGAACGGCCCGAGTAGTCGACGCGCTTGCCGAGCAGGTTCTGGCGGAACCGGCCCTGCTTGCCCTTGAGCATGTCCGAGATCGACTTCAGCGGTCGGTTGCCCGGGCCGGTGACCGGACGGCCGCGGCGGCCGTTGTCGAAGAGCGCGTCGACGGCCTCCTGGAGCATCCGCTTCTCGTTGTTGACGATGATCTCGGGCGCGCCGAGGTCGAGGAGCCGCTTGAGCCGGTTGTTCCGGTTGATGACCCGGCGGTAGAGGTCGTTGAGGTCCGAGGTGGCGAACCGGCCACCGTCGAGCTGCACCATCGGGCGCAGGTCCGGCGGGATGACCGGGATGCAGTCCAGGACCATGCCCATCGGGCTGTTCGTCGTCGTCTGGAAGGCGGTGACGACCTTGAGCCGCTTGAGCGCCCGGGTCTTCTTCTGGCCCTTGCCGGTGGCGATGATCTCGCGCAGCAGCTCGGACTCGGCGTCGAGGTCGAAGGTCTCCAGGCGGCGCTTGATCGCCGCGGCGCCCATCCCGCCCTCGAAGTAGAGGCCGAAGCGCTCCTTCATCTCGCGGTAGAGCACCTCGTCACCCTCGAGGTCCTGGACCTTGAGGTTGCGGAAGCGCTCCCAGACCTGGTCGAGCCGCTCGACCTGCGCGTCGGCGCGACGGCGGATCGCGGCCATCTCGCGCTCGGCGGACTCGCGGACCTTGCGGCGCGCGTCGGCCTTGGCACCCTCGGCCTCGAGCTCGGCGAGGTCGGCCTCGAGCCGCTTGGCGCGAGCGTCGATGTCGACATCGCGGCGGTTCTCGACCTCCTTCTTCTCCACGCCGATCTGGGCCTCGAGGGAGGGCAGGTCCTGGTGGCGCTGCTCGGTGTCGACCCCGGTGATCATGTAGGCCGCGAAGTAGATGACCTTCTCGAGGTCCTTCGGGGCGAGGTCGAGCAGGTAGCCGAGTCGGCTCGGCACACCCTTGAAGTACCAGATGTGGGTGACCGGGGCGGCGAGCTCGATGTGGCCCATCCGCTCACGGCGGACCTTCGCGCGGGTCACCTCGACGCCGCAGCGCTCACAGATGATGCCCTTGAAGCGGACCCGCTTGTACTTGCCGCAGTTGCACTCCCAGTCCCGGGTCGGGCCGAAGATCTTCTCGCAGAAGAGCCCGTCCTTCTCCGGCTTGAGGGTGCGGTAGTTGATGGTCTCGGGCTTCTTGACCTCGCCATGGCTCCAGGCGCGGATGTCCTCCGCGGTGGCCAGGCCGATGCGCAGCTCGTCGAAGAAGTTGACGTCGAGCACGTGGGTCTCTCTCTCTGTTACGTCAGGTCAGTGCGGGTCTGGTCGGGTCTGGGGGCCGGTATGCCGGGGCGGCATACCGGCGTCCCGTCAGACCTCTTCGACGCTGGACGGCTCACGCCGGGACAGGTCGATGCCGAGCTCCTCGGCCGCGCGGAAGACGTCCTCGTCAGCCTCGCGCATCTCGATCGTCGTCCCGTCGCTGCTGAGGACCTCGACGTTGAGACACAGGGACTGCATCTCCTTGAGGAGGACCTTGAAGGACTCGGGGATGCCCGAGTCGGGGATGTTGTCGCCCTTGACGATGGCCTCGTACACCTTGACCCGGCCCGGCACGTCGTCGGACTTGATCGTCAGGAGCTCCTGGAGGGTGTAGGCAGCGCCATACGCCTCGAGGGCCCAGACCTCCATCTCACCGAAACGCTGACCGCCGAACTGCGCCTTACCACCGAGCGGCTGCTGGGTGATCATCGAGTACGGGCCGGTGCTGCGGGCGTGGATCTTGTCGTCGACGAGGTGGTGGAGCTTGAGGATGTACATGTAGCCCACCGAGATCGGCTCCGGGAAGGGCTCGCCGGAGCGGCCGTCGAAGAGCCGGGCCTTGCCCGAGGCGTCGATCAGCCGGACCCCGTCACGGGTCGGCAGGGTCGAGTCGAGCAGACCGGTGATGACGCCCTCCTCGGCCCCGTCGAAGACCGGCGAGGCCACCCGGGTGCCCGGGTCGGCGGCGAGGGTGTCCTGCGGCAGGTTCTTGGCCCACTCCGGGCTGCCCTCGACCTGCCAGCCGCGCGAGGCGGCCCAGCCGAGGTGCAGCTCGAGGATCTGGCCGAGGTTCATCCGGCCCGGCACACCCATCGGGTTGAGGACGACGTCGACTGCGGTCCCGTCCTCGAGGAAGGGCATGTCCTCGATGGGCAGGATCTTGGCGATGACGCCCTTGTTGCCATGGCGGCCGGCCAGCTTGTCGCCATCGGTGATCTTCCGCTTGTTCGCGACATAAACGCGGACCAGCTGGTTGACGCCGGGCGGCAGGTCGTCGCCCTCGTCCTTGTCGAAGACCTTGACGCCGATGACCGTGCCGGTCTCGCCGTGGGGCACCTTGAGGGAGGTGTCGCGGACCTCGCGGGCCTTCTCACCGAAGATCGCGCGGAGCAGCCGCTCCTCCGGGGTCAGCTCGGTCTCACCCTTGGGCGTGACCTTGCCGACGAGCAGGTCGCCGTCGCGGACCTCGGCACCGATGCGGATGATGCCGCGGTCGTCGAGGTCGGCGAGGACCTCCTCGGAGACATTGGGGATGTCCCGGGTGATCTCCTCCGGCCCGAGCTTGGTGTCGCGGGCGTCGACCTCGTGCTCCTCGATGTGGATCGAGGAGAGGACGTCGTCCTGGACGAGCCGCTGGCTGAGGATGATCGCGTCCTCGTAGTTGTGGCCCTCCCACGACATGAAGGCGACGAGCAGGTTGCGTCCCAGCGCCATCTCGCCACCGTCGGTGGCCGGACCGTCGGCGAGCACGGCGCCCGCCTCGACCCGGTCACCTTCGTCGACGACGACGACCTGGTTGTATGACGTGCCCTGGTTCGACCGAGCGAACTTGGCGATCCGGTAGGTCTGGTACGTCCCGTCGTCGTTGGTCACCGTGACCAGGTCGGCGGAGACCTCGGAGACGACACCGGCCTTCTCGGCCCGCACGACGTCACCGGAGTCGAGCGCGGCACGGAACTCCATGCCGGTGCCCACCAGCGGGGCCTCCGACTTGACCAGGGGCACCGCCTGCCGCTGCATGTTCGAGCCCATCAGGGCCCGGTTGGCGTCGTCGTGCTCGAGGAAGGGGATCAGCGCGGTGGCCGCCGAGACCATCTGACGGGCCGAGACGTCCATGTAGTCGACGTCCTCGGCCGGGATGTACTCGACCTCGCCGCCCTTGGTCCGCACGAGCACGCGCTCCTCGGCGAACCGGCCGTCCGGGGTGAGCGGCGCGTTCGCCTGGGCGATGACGTGCTCGTCCTCCTCGTCCGCGGTGAGGTAGTGGACCTCGTCGGAGACGACGGCGTTGTTGACCTTGCGGTAGGGCGTCTCGACGAAGCCGAAGGCGTTGATCCGCCCGTAGGACGCCAGCGAGCCGATAAGACCGATGTTGGGACCCTCAGGGGTCTCGATCGGGCACATCCGGCCGTAGTGCGACGGGTGGACGTCACGGACCTCCATGCCGGCGCGGTCCCGGGACAGACCCCCCGGGCCGAGCGCGGACAGGCGCCGCTTGTGGGTCAAGCCCGCGAGCGGGTTGTTCTGGTCCATGAACTGGGAGAGCTGGCTGGTGCCGAAGAACTCCTTGATCGAGGCCACGACCGGGCGGATGTTGATCAGGGTCTGCGGCGTGATCGCCTCGACGTCCTGGGTCGTCATCCGCTCGCGGACGACGCGCTCCATCCGGGACAGGCCGGTGCGGACCTGGTTCTGGATGAGCTCCCCGACGCTGCGCAGCCGCCGGTTGCCGAAGTGGTCGATGTCATCGGTCTCGACGCGGACCTCGACGTCCTCGCCGTTGCGGCGGCCCGGCATGGTGGCCTGGCCGGCGTGCAGCGCCGCGATATAGCGGATCGCTGCGGCGATGTCGTCGGTGTTCAGCGTCGAGGCGTTGATGTCCTGCTCAAGCCCGAGCTTCTTGTTCAGCTTGTAGCGACCGACCTTGGCCAGGTCGTAGCGCTTGGCGTTGAAGTAGAGGTTGTCGAGCAGGGTCTGCGCGGCCTCCTTGGTCGGGGGCTCGCCCGGGCGCATCTTGCGGTAGATGTCGAGCAGGGCCTCGTCCTGGTCCTTGGTGTGGTCCTTCTCCAGGGTCAGCCGCATCGACTCGTACTCGCCGAACTCCTCGAGGATCCGCTCGCTGCTCCAGCCGAGGGCCTTGAGCAGGACCGTGACGCTCTGCTTGCGCTTACGGTCGACGCGGACGCCGACCATGTCGCGCTTGTCGATCTCGAACTCCAGCCAGGCGCCCCGGCTGGGGATGACCTTGGCCGTGAAGATGTCCTTGTCCGAGGTCTTGTCCGGGGTCTGCTCGAAGTAGACCCCCGGGCTGCGGACCAGCTGGGAGACGACGACCCGCTCGGTGCCATTGATGATGAAGGTGCCGCGCTCGGTCATCAGCGGGAAGTCGCCCATGAAGACCGTCTGGCTCTTGATCTCGCCGGTCACGTTGTTCATGAACTCCGCGGTGACGAACAGCGGAGCGTCATACGTCTGGTCGCGCTCCTTGCACCACTCGATCGACTTGCGGGTCTCCTCGAAGCGGTGGTCGCGGAAGGACAGCGACATCGTCCCGGAGAAGTCCTCGATCGGAGAGATCTCCTCGAAGATCTCCTCCAGCCCGGAGCGGTCCGGGACGTCGGTGCGACCGGCGGCCTTGGCCTCGGCCACCCGGGCCTGCCACCGCTCGTTGCCGAGCAGCCAGTCGAAGGACTCGGTCTGCAGGGCGAGGAGGTCGGGGACCTCGAGAGGCTCACGGATCCTGGCGAACGACAGACGACCGGAGGCCGTCCGAGAGGTGGTCACGTTCTTGGGCGCGGTGCGCGAGGCAGCCAAGGGTGGTCCTTCCACAGGCCTGTCGGTTTGGTTCGGCGCTCCTTGGACCCGCCCCCACCCCACGCGGACGCACCCGAGGCAGACACACTCGGAACGCCCAGACATGAGGAAGGTAGAGGACACAGGCAGCGCAAAGCGACAGCATACCGACCGAGAACAGCCCTGTCCAGTCGGCGCTGCGCCACGAGCCGGACCTCCGCGACCGCCGGAGGGTGTCCCTCGGAACGGCAGTCCATCGTCGGAGTGGCTCTCGTCGTCGGGAGCCGGGCTCGGTTGCTGTCAGCGTTCGTCGGCACCTCGCGGCGCGGACACCACGAGAATGACCCGACACGGGCCCGTGGTCAAGGGTCGACACGCATTCGTGATGTCCACGGCACCGCCTGACGCCGGTCGCGGCGACGCCGGCAACCGGCCCACCGATCTACCGGATCCCGAAGCAGGACACTACGGTTCGACAATGACAGCGCCACCGCTCACCGGCCCTGCTCGGGTCGCCACTGGTCACGCGGCCCGCTCGCTCCGCTCCCGCCGCAGCCTGGCGGACTGGTCCCCGGCCCCGGACCGGCCCGACCCGGTCGCCGCTCTGCTCGCCCAGGAGCCCCCCCGGATCCCGGCTCTGCTGCCACTGCGGCACGCCCGGATGGCGGCCACCCCGTTCGCCTTCTACCGCGGCAGCGCCGTCGTCATGGCCACCGACCTGGCCGGCCGCCCGGCGACCGGTCTGGACGTGCGCCTCTCCGGTGACGCGCACCTGTCGAACTTCGGCTTCTTCGCCGCTGCGGACCGCCGGGTCGTCTTCGACCTCGACGACTTCGACGAGTCACTGCCCGGGCCGTTCGAGTGGGACCTGCTGCGCCTGGCCACCTCGTGCATCCTCGCTGCCCGCGAGATGGGCGCCTCACAGGGCGTCGGGCTGACCGCGGCCCGGCAGGCCGGGGCGGCATACCGGCAGTCCGCCCGGGAGCGCGCGGCCCGCACCGCGCTCACCAACTGGTATGCCCGCGAGGACGCGCTGGCCCTGGGCGCGTGGGTGAAGCGCGACCGGCTCGGCCGGGTCATGCGCACCGACCTGCGCAAGGACCGGGCGGCCGCCCGCGGCCTGACCACGTGGTCGGCGGTCACGTCGCTGACGAAGGGGGACGGGCCGACGCGGCGCTTCGTCGACAAGGCCCCGACGGTGGTCCGGCTCGGGCTGACCAGCCCGGTCGGGCGGGCCGTCGTCGACATCGTCGAGCACTATGTCGCCGCGTCTCCCCCGGCCCGACGGGAGGCGATGAGCTGGTACTTCATCGTCGACGTGGGCCACAAGGTCGTCGGGGTCGGCAGCGTCGGGCTGATGGACTTCATCGTGCTGCTCCGCGGGCCGATCCGCGACGACCTCGTCATCCTCCAGGTCAAGCAGGCCCAGGAGTCGGCCCTGTCCGGCGTCACCCAGGTGCCGGACGAGGGCTCGTATGCCGACCGCGTGGTCACCTCCGCGGCGCTGATCCAGCCGGACCCGGACGTCTTCCTCGGGTCGACCCGGAGCGCCACCGGGGTGCCCTTCTACGTCCGGCAGCTGCGCGACATGAAGTGGGCCCCGGACCTGACCACCCTGACCTCGGCTGGGCTGGTCGAGTACGCCCAGCTCTGCGGCCACACCCTGGCCCGCTCGCACGCCCGGACCGGCGATGTGCTGGCGTTGGATGCCTATCTCGGGCGGTCCGGGCGGGTCGAGCGGGCCGCAGGGGACTTCGCGGTTGCCTACGCGAAGCAGGTTCGCTCGGACGCGGCGACCTTCCGAGCGGCGACGAAGGAGGGGTCCGTGTCATCGGCGACGACCGTCGACGGCGACGAGCTGGTCGCCGGCCTCGCAACGGCCCTCGGTCTGGGCTGACCCGGGGCTGTTCCTCTCCCGGGGTTCCGTCGCCGGGTCAGGGGCGGGCGGCGGACTTCATCGCCTCGAGCTTGTCGAGCATCATCTCCAGCAGCGTCGTCGCAGTCGCCCGCACGTCGCGCCCCTCGCTCAGTGCCGAGACCGCCGCCCCGTCGACCAGGCCGATGACCAGAGCCGGCTCACAGTCGACCTGGCAGCTGTCGAGGACGCGGGACAGCGCCGCGTTGAGCCGGTCCCGGCCGGTGCGGTACGCGCGCGACACCGGGTCCGAGGCGCCGGCCGCCACCAGCTGCTGGTAGTGACCGAGGAGGATCTCGTCGACCGGCAGCGTAGCGGCCAGGATGTGGTCGACGATTGCGGCGCGGTCGCTGACCCTCTCGCCCAGCTCAAGGCTCTCCGCGACCCCCTCGGCCCGCCGCGCCCAGCGCGCGATATTGATCCGCCCAGCCTCCTCGAGTAGGTCCTCCAGGCCGGAGAAGTAGTACGTCATCGCGGACAGGGAGCAGCCGACCTGGCGCGCCACCGAACGGTGAGAGACGACACCGGGGCCGCCGACCCGCAGCATCTCGGCCGCGGCATCGACGATCTGCTGCCGACGGTCCTGCCCCTTGGGCGTCTTGGCCCGACGTGCGCCACTCATCTGCTCAGCCCCTGATCCACGGGTACGACGACGGTCTCCTCCCCCGGCAGACGCCATGGGCAGCCACAGTGTATGGCGGCCCCGGCGGGGTCCGGGCTCGACATCACGGGGAGAACGATGTCCGGGTGGGTGGGTCTGACGACCCACCCACCCGGACCCCCTTCCGACGGGCCGTGGCCCGTGGCGCGGCGTGAGCCGCGCTGCCCGTCAGCTGAGGATCTTGACGACCTCCGCCTCGAGCTGGCCGGGTTGGCGCTCGGCGAGGGAGTAGCGGGCTCGGGTCATCGGTTTGGAGACCGAGAGGACGCGGGTGAGGTCGATCGGGGTGCCGGAGACGACGGCGTCGACGTCCATGGCTTCGATGGTGGCTTCGAGGTCGCGGGTCTGGGCGTCGCCGTACCCCATGGCGGGGAGGATCCCGCGGGCGTTGGGGTACTTCGCGTAG
>Ga0116188_1004047_pt1 | contig 10528 bp, 24 predicted proteins | sample AD_JPNTR2_MetaG_FD_89807 | JGI IMG/M metagenome (GOLD analysis project Ga0116188, IMG submission 89807) | Active sludge microbial communities of municipal wastewater-treating anaerobic digesters from Japan - AD_JPNTR2_MetaG | ecosystem: Engineered > Bioreactor > Anaerobic > Digestate | place...
AATCATGTATTGTTGATGGCATAATGGAAGATGAGATAGAGTATTGTCTCTATAAAGACCACTATGATATGATGTATAAAATATGAAATCAGGATCTTCAAATAGCGGTTCGCCCAATCTTGGAAATTGGGGTGATAAATTATCTTTGGCCCCAAAGTCTTCTGTTAATTGGGACAGTATAGGTAAAGGGTTTGAAACTGCCGCAACCTTAGCAAATGCTGGTTTAGGGATTTATTCAGCCTTAAATCCGTATAGGCCAAGCAGTGGAAGTGCTTTAGGTGGATCTAGCATAGGTGCTGGAGTTGGTAACGGAGCCCCTGCGGCTGGTGGTGCTACTCCTAAACTAGGTGATTTAGGAGTTGGGAAGCTTCCTGGTGGTGATTTAGGTGGTGGTGGAAGTCAGAGTAACGCTGTCCAAAGACAGCAAACAGGTGATAAACATTTAGATATTTTGAGACAACTTTTAGGAGTATATCAGGGGTGATATTATGCCAACGTTAGCGGCCGCTGTGCCAATTATTACAGGAGTTATAGGAGCAGGAACAGCAATTGCTGGTTTAGCAAAAGGTGCTCCAAAACAAACATCAGGAGCCATTCTTCCTCCCATACAAGCTAATCCAGATTTGCCAGCTTCTCCTGGTGTTCAGCACAACCCTGTAACGAATGCATTGCAAATGCCTTCATTAAATCTTGGCAATTTTGGTCAAAACAAACCTTCTTTCCAACTTGGTGGCAATTTGAATAGTGATTTATTGAAAACATTGGGTTCAATGGGAGGCTTTTAATGGCAACAAATTACCCTTACCCATATTTACCAAACGGATCTCCTAACTATGCTGGGGGCAATCGTGCTGGTTTTTGGGAAGCTCCTACCGCTCCCGCTGCACCTCCTCAGAATGCCTCAAATGGTTATTACCCAACACCAACAGATGCTCCTGTATATTCAAACACTGGAGTTATGCCTTATAATGCTCCTAGGCCAAATAGTGGTTTAGGGTATGGTGATAAGACTCAAGGCCAGGCTTCAAACGTAAATCAAATCCCTGTAAATGTTTTGGATGTTTTATCTGGAAGAGCTGGCAGAGGACAAACTTCTCAAGGATTAGGCTTTGGGATATCAGATGTTTTAAATAATTATTATAATAAGGCTAATAGTTATTTGAACCAATTCAGCCCACAAAGCTCATCAAATCCATCAGGGTTTAATCTCCCTCAGGTTAATCTGAGCAATAACTTTGCTGGCGTAAATGATCTTAATTCTTCTTTAAATGGTGGTATTGATTACTTTGGAAGATTGGGGATTAGTGAGGGGTTGAATAACATTAATGCTCAAAGAAATGCTTCTAACGCAGCGATAGCTAATAGCTTGGGCAAGACTGCTGGAAATCAATCATTGATAAGTGTTTTACAAAATCAAAACAATTTGCAGTCAAGACTTGCTGGGCAGCCTTTAGTTTCTGAAGCACAACAAGGGACATATCAAAGAGCTCTTGGTAATGTCGGTCTTCAAAATGACGTTACAGGTCTACAAAACCAAACTCAATTAGCGGATAGAGGATTTAACTTACAATCAATCTTGTCTGGTTTAAATGCTCAAACTCAAGGTTTACAACCATTGCAGAACTTGCTTGATACATTAACTACTTTACAAGGCCAACAAAGAGGGGTCACCTCAAGTGAATCTCAAATTGGCTCGAGGAACTTTGCATAATGTCAACAGATCCTAATCAATTACAGGCTTTACAACAGGCTCTTTTACAGTCCCAGCAAGGACCTAATTTCCCTGTTAGACCTGGTCAAGAAATTGATCCTCAATCATTTAATGTTCGTGGCCCTAACTTGATGGACAGGTTGCAACAAATAGCTGGGTTTATTGGTGTTGGCGGTGGAACTGCGGCAAATATTATCGCTGCTAAGAACAGAACCTCGCCAACTGGCAATTCATCTATAAGCATGGGGCTGGATCAATTAAGAAATGCATCTAAAGACATTGAAGATAAGGAAGCCCAAGTAAAAGTTTCTAAATTCCTACCATTGGTTACTGATAAAAATGATAAACTTCTTGCTAATCAATACTTGCAGACTGGTGATTATAAAGGGGCTTTAAAAGTTATAAATGATTCTTTTAATAGTGTTAAGGATTTAAGAGACAGAATGAAGTTTGCAGGTTTTAATACTGATTTACAATTAGGGAAACAGTTAACATTTCAAGAATTAGAACAAGCAAGAAAAGATGCCAGAGAAGCCGATAGGTATGGCAGATATTATGACTTAACTACAAAATCTTTGATTGGTGCCCCAATGACTCCTGATGAAATTAAAGAGCAGGGTAACTTGTCTAATTTTTATGAAAAAAGTGGACTTGGGTTAAACCCTAATACCAACCCAAGGCTTAATAGGGATATCCAAAAAATATCAGAAGGTCTTGGCGGGTTAGAGACATTAGATAAAGTTGTTAATAACTTTGAAAGAGTCACGAAGGAATTAGATGGTGGAAGATTTGCTGGTAAAGTTATCGACCTTAAAAACCTTGTAGCTTCATCCCCAGAACTTCAAGAATCAAGATTTGATGCTCAAGCTTTAAAGAATTTTATTTTAAGGTCAATAATGGGTGAAAAGGGCAACCTTTCAGAAAAAGAGCAAGAGCCATTTCTAAGATTATTAAAAGGTGAAAACCTATCAAAAGATGAGCTTAATGTTATTGTTGGTTCAATGAGACGTGTTTCTAATGATAGGAAAGAAGCTTTGATTTCAAGCTATGGAGCTTTGAGAGGGGCAACCCCAGAATCTTTGAAACAGCTATTGGAAAACAGAAACAGAATGAAAGATGCTTATAAGGAAATCAGTCAACCACAATCAACCGCTCCTGATTATGATAAACTTGGTATTGGTGAAACAACATTTGTTAATGGGGTTAAAGTTAAGAGGATTAAATAATGCCATTCGAAGTCACATTACCAAATTCTGATCATTCTTTTGTAGTAGAATCTCAAGAAGAGTTGGATAAGCTTACTAAAGCTCAAACTCCAGAACAGTCTCAGAACATTAATGCTCAAAATGCTCTTAGGGATAATGGTTACTTAATAAATAATGATTCTGGAGATAAGATTGATCTTGATAAAAACGGTCACAAATATGTCATTTTAGGGAAAGACTTTGAGCCTCTTGTAAGTAAGGTTGTTGAGTATTTAAAGCCAGGATTTCAACAAATAAATCCGTTAAATGAGCCAATGAATAAAGCTATCGCTTTATCAAAAGGCGTTGGTGATGCGAGTGGGGTTAATTGGGCTTTAAATAAGGTTGGTCTTGGCCCTAATGAAGCTACCCAACAAAGAATTCAAGAAGCAGTATCAAGCCAGCCTGTTTCTAATTTCATAGGTCAAGCCGGTGGTGCTATAGCCGGAGCTCCGGCTTTGGCTGAAAAGGCAATTGCAGCACCAATAATAGAAGCTTTGCCTAAAGCATACAAAGCTCTTGAAATGTTACCTTCATTTATCAGAGGTGGTGTTTCTGGGGGTACTTTGGAAGCTGTTTCTAATAAGGACGCAACTCCTGGTGATATTATTGGATCTGGTCTATTAAGTGGTGGATTGTCTGGCGCAACAACTGGGCTTGTTAAAGGGTTAATTAAAGGCGGCAAAGGAGCTGCTGATTTATGGACTGGGTTTATTACTGGAGCTCCTAAATATGGAAGTATTATTAATGAAAGTTTTGGCCCAACATTATCAACTGCAAGTATTGCTGAAAAAAATGCGGCTTCATTAATAAAAGGAGAGGCTAAGTTAGAGTCTCTATTGTCGAATTATTCTGATGTTAAGCTCCCAATAAACAATGTCATTTCTCCAAATGAGATTAAAAACCTTGCTGATGGTATGTTTGATTTGAAAGTCCCAAATACAAAAGTTGGCAATAAATTAATGGATATATACGAGAGATCCCAATCAAGATATATAACTCCAGAAGATGCGAACTTTATTAAAAGAGTTTTATATGATGAAGGATATCACGCTGGATCGATTAAAAATACAAAACTAGCTCAAAGCGCAAGATCTAAAGCCAGAAGTTTGGTTGAATTGATGCAAGATAATTTGCCTGATGATGCTGCTATTGAATTTAGATCTATTAACAAGAATTTAAGTGAAGGGATTTCACTTAAAAAGGCTTTAGATAAAGCTGTTGAAAAAGGTTGGTTTGGATCTGCAAAAGGATTCCTTGAACCTGTAACCCTCCCAGTATCTACATCTATAGGATCAGGGTTAAGATCCCCGACAGCAAACTATGTAGATAAATTAGCAGGCTCTCCTCTTCTTCAAAGACTTTCAGGTTTGGCGGGGGCTAGATGAAAAAAGATATTTTAAAAACGGTTACTGGTAACGATTCTGTTTTTTATAAGATTGTTAAAGACCAATTAGACCAAACACCAAATGGTGAGCATGTAGAAGAAGAACTATCCAACATGAACTTATCTAAGGATAAGAATGATTGGCTTAGAAACCACCCATTGGTTGGTTTAGCGACTAACTTTGATAATAAAACATCAATATCCTACGGGATGAGTTCTAAAAATGTAGGGTTGTATCTTAGAAGTATTGTAAAAAACAGAAATGGATTTACTGAAGCTTTAATTAATAAGCTTATCATGAACCAAGATTTCGTACGCTTATTTGTTATTAATAAAATATTTAAAGACGCCATTATAAAATCACTCATAACTTACAACGATTCAATAGTCCCTGTTACTACCGAGAGTCAAAAAAACCAGGAATAGATAAATGACTCTTTTAGAAAAACAACAGACATTTGTCCTCCTAATAGGAAGACTAATTGACTATTGTTATCGTGAGAAGGGTTGGAAGTTAACATTTGGAGAGGCTTATAGGACTCCAGAGCAAGCTGCTTTGAATGCTAAGACAGGTAAGGGGATATCTAATAGTCTTCATATTCAAAGACTTGCTGTTGATTTTAATCTTTTTAAGGATGGTTGGTGTACTAAAAGTGAAGATTTTAAAGAGTTGGGTGAGTATTGGGAAAGCTTATCAACCCCTGAAGCCCAGTGTTGTTGGGGTGGAAGATTTAGCAAGCCTGATGGGAATCATTTTAGTATATTACACAATGGCGTTAAATAGTTTGTGGTTAAGGCTTAAAACTGGTTATAATATGGTTAAACAATTAACAGGCCCAACAGTTTCTATTTTATTAGATAGAATAGATCAATTAAACGATAGAGTGCAAACCCATGGTAATGAATTTAGAGTTACTATGCATGAAATTAGAACTCATCAGCATTCTAACAAGGAAGAGCTTTTAAATAAGATCCAAGAGAATAAGGAAGAGTTGTTGAAGAAAATTCAGGATGTTGAGCTTGGGTATATTAAAGCTGATGGGGCCACAAATGTTAAGATTGCAAGCATTAGTGCAACGGTAGCTTTTGTTGTTAGCCTTTTAATGATACTTTTTAAGTCTAAATTCGGTTTATAAAGGAGATTCAATGTCAAAAATCATCAATTTCTTAGATGGGAAGAAGAGCTACATCATTGCTATTGCTATGGGGGTTACAACTACTCTTCATGTGCTGGGGGTTTTAAACGATACAGCTTATCAAACCGCTATGGGTATTTTGACAGGTGGTGGGATTGCCTCTTTAAAGAGCGCGATATCTAAAAATGCAGTTAAATGATAGAGCTTCTAAAGTGGTTGTTAGAGATTGTTGCAGAATGGCCTAAAAACGCTAAGGATATGGCTACAAGACGTTATTTTGAATGGAGGAAGGGTTATGAAGTGGGCAAGAATGATCGTCTTAATAGGGCTCATATCGTTGAATCTGTCGTGCGTGAAGAGAGTAAACTGCAAGGAAGCTGAAACTTATAAAAAACTATGGGAAGAAGCCGAAGAACAACTTCAACTTTGCACCGAAGTGTCAGACAATCTAGTAGGCCGTTAGGGTTTATGTTTTATTTAAATAAGTTTATATGTTGGTTATGGAGAATAAAACCCTGTGCTCCACTATTTCTATTCCTTATAGGGTGTAATCCTACAATAGAACCCTCTCCAGCAGCCTTAAGCCTCTCTCAGAGTTACATCGTTTCAAAATCCTGTGATAGGGATTTTAAAGATTATGTAGGGTATGGAGAGCTCCCAGCAGATGACTGTGTTATGTTAGTTGAAGGTGAGTATGTATGCTCTGGATGTTATGTGATTTACGACACTTATACTGATGATTTGTATTAATTTTAAATTGTTTTAATTTTAAATTTAGTATTTAATGTTTAGAGTTTTTAAATCAACCAATCGTTAAGGAGAATTTATGGCAAATGGAGATCGTTTCTTTGGGCCTTATGGTTGCTCTGGTGCTAATAAAGGTACAGGATCAGCTATTTTTGTCCAATTAGATTTTGCCCCTCAGTGGGTAGAATTATTCAATACAACAGCAGGAGGTTCTTTATTTTGGAATAAAGAAATGGCTTCTGATACTGGGTATTTAAACAGCAGCTCAAGCGTTACATTGACCCCTGTGGTTAATGAAAACGTGACGGTAATGGCCAATTTTGGTACTTTGGCAAATATCCCTCTTATTGTGCAAAACGTTTATAACTTAGTCGGTCCTGCGGCAGGGCCCATGTTAATCATCCCAGACGGTTCAACACCAAGCCCTGGTCAAGTTGCTATTAACTTAGCTAATGGAGTCATGACATTTAACGGTGTTGACACTGTCTCAAGTGTAAGAGTTTCTTATGCTACACGTAGTGCAACAGGTGGTGGTGGCGGCGCATTTATCAATACAGGTGGTGTAACACCCGGAAGCAATGGGTTTACAATTGGAACAAACGCAACAATTAATACCCTCGGCCAAAACATTGTTTGGAACGCAGGAAGATAAAAGGAGAATATATGGCTAACCCCTATAACGTAGGATATGGAGTTTTGACAGGTGATGGAACAGCTAAAACTGTTACTTTAGGATATCGCCCTGTTAGTGTTAAAGTCTTAGATGAAACAAACAACATTGTTTGGGAAGTGATTGATGGAATGGCGTCTACTCATACATTGAGACAGACAATTGCTAGCCCGTCTGTTCTTTCCACAACGACAAATAGTGATGTGGCTATCACGGCAACAGGATTTACATTGTCAGCAACAGCCCATGCATTGCTTGCTCGTTTGGTGTATGTAGCTCCTAGAGAAGAGGCTTAAAGATAATATCCCCCTTCCCTTTATTGGGTTGGGGGATTATTTTTTTTAAATATAATACCAATTAAATGGTTGTGATCTATCACAATAGGGCCTGAAGAGAAGTTGAAAGCAAAGTGTTGTTTCTTCCCCTTAGCAGAAGTAAAGCATGAAATAACCGAATCACGCTGTTCATCAGTTAAATCAAAAACATAATCCCCATTAGTTAATATAAGAACACATTTAATCATTTCTTTCCCATCATAGCGATATGAGAAGCGAACCCAGAAGGAATTGTCTTACTCATCTTTTCCATCTTGATCATCTTACCATCTTTTTTAACTACACTTTTCTTAACTACCATCTTTTTAGGTTTCATGACTTTCATAACTCTCCTTTATATAAATGAATCAGAATCGTCTAAATCCTGATCTTTTGCGTTGTTTACTATATCCTGTAATCTCTCTTTAAGAGATGGATTGATGGCCATAATAGCCTTTCCTACACCATTACAAAAGCCTTTTTTATAGCTTTTATCCCTAACACCCTCAGCGTGCTTTGCCTCAACTGCAGCCTTTGTGAAAAGCATCATGAGCTTGTCTGTGTTTGGTTCTATTACTGGAATCATCTTCCCTCCCTCAATCATTTCTTCTTCAGTTACTTTAAAACCAAATGCAGATTCTGTTGTTTTGGTGTTATTGTGTTCTAATTTAACCCCTAATATTTTAAAATCAACTCCAGGGTAATGAGCTTTTAAATCTTTTTCTGAGTTATAAGTCATTCCTATAGATGATGGACTAGGGGTCCAGTCTGGTGAGTCTATAGCATTTTCTATTTGTCCAGTCATTGGGTTAATATATACCTTAATCAACCCCTTATCCCATAGAGCTGTTGCCATTAATCCTCCTTTAAGATATAGATTTCTGTTCTTTCTTCTTTTTTAGTTTTCACTCTAAATTCATCAATAAATAGGTCGATATCTTTTCTCGTATCGTTTGGTATGATTCCTTCATAGCGGAGAGCATCGATATGGTACTTTGGACAAGGGTTGTCTTCATCTTTTGGTCTTGTTGTGAAACTAAGTATGCATACCGTACTTCTTTTTGAATCGCCTCCTTCACTGATTTCCTTTTCCAATGGCTCATTGAGAACAACCTGTTTAAGCTCGGGAGAGGTTTTGGAACGACGATTTTTATAAGTTTTATATTGTTCATGAGATAATCTCATTTTTTAGGCATCTCTATAACTTCTTTTATAAATACAGCCACATCAGGAACTGTGACGGCCGGCCCTACAAGGGTTTGAATATAAGGGTCTATTTTAGCTTTAAGCATCTCGTAATCTTGATCCTCAATATCTAACGTGTCCCCTTCATTGGCATTCTTTATCTTTGAAAATAAATCAGTAGCTCTAAAGAATTGTTCGCTTGATAATTGTGTTTTTGTAGAGATGAGGCCGATTAACATTTCCTTATATGATATGGAAATCTTACCCCCTGTAAGACCTTGTATAGCGTCATACGTAGGCTTTAAAGTAAATTGTCTCATAATACCCTCACTAAGCTTAGTGCTTTATTAGCAACCATTTTAATAAAACTAACTTGTTTTTTTCTTGCCCAATACTCTTTTCTTTTTTGGCTTTGCTTTAACCTTGTTAACTTCGATACTTTTCTTTTCATAAAAATCCTTTCTGATTGTTAGTATTTGACTAATGGAATGAACAAACTCTCTTATATTATCCCAAGGGTGCTTGTTCCATTTAACTTTTCTAATATCAAACTCATCTTGCTCACACACCCCAAAGATAATTCCACTTTTATGAGGGTCTATAAATATCCTCATTTAAACACCTTAGCCCCAAAACCAACAATACTAAGATTCTCCACCACTTCACCAAACGTATATTTAGGAAACACTTTCAATCCCCCTACCTCAAGTGGCCATGTGTTTATCACTTCAACTTGGTATGTCTTAGAGAGCATGTCGATAGTCTTTTGATATCTATCGTAGAGGGCTATTTGACAGCCAAACCACCTACTAACTTCAGGATCTAAATCTTCTAATTTAGCCTCTCCTGCATTGACTGAATGTATTTGTGAAGCAATGGATATACAGTTTAAATGCTCTTCTAAAAGAAACTTCTCTGGGATGATACTGACTGGAACCGGGTATAATAATCTCATTTATTCTCCAAATATCTGACCTGATTTTATCAAGTCTAATTTCTCCAATAATTCTTTTCTTGTGTATTTAGGGTAGACTGACTCTCCACCTCTTAATTGTAACTTTAAGGGCCAAATAACATTGACATCAACTCCATGAACTTCTGATAATATTGTTAAACTCTCTCTACAACGATCGTATAGAGCTGTCTGACACATAAACCACCTAGCAACTTCTGGATCGTCTTCCAGTTTTACCAAACCTTCATAAACATCTTTTATCTTACCAGCTATAGTCATACAACTGGCGTATTCTGCCATGAGTTGTTGCCTATTAAGAATAACTGTTGGCACTGGATATAACATCATTCTATCTCCTTATAATCACCTACGTACAACTTACACCATCCTGTAGCTGGATATCCTCTTGCATACTTAAGACACTTTCCTAAAAACTGGTCATGTGCAGCCCAGTAGGTATCGTATGTACCTACAGAATACCCAACGATATAGATAAAACTAATTAAGATAATACAGGCTAATACTTTAATAAATGTTTTCATTTCTTCCTTATACGTGCTCGGATGGCTTTGGCTATTTCGTAAGGATTTTCTGTAAATACTTCATTATCTTCTATTTTTATTTTACTACCATCACACACTCTAGCACACGCCTCATTCTCTTCCTGACGAGCTTCATGGGCTATATCGGCAAGCAATTTCTCAAGCTTTGGGACATCCTCCACATATGTATACGCTCCGAGAGCCATCATCATTTTAACTTGTTGAGTAAGGAACTCCTCCGCTCGTTTCCTGTAGTCTTGACTCACTTTGCCTCCAATGCTTGTCTGGCTTTAAACCCGATATCAATGCTGGCATTTGTAGGATAGGTCTTAAACTCTTCACCTGATTTACTAAACCATAGTTTATACGTTTCTTTGTCTGCATAGAATTGTAGAACTTCCTTCAACCTCTCAATCTCTTTCTCTTGTTCTTGTATAATTTCAAAAATACGATCCATATTGTACATGTAAACCCATCCATTACGTGATATTGCATCACTTTTTATTGACTCAATCCATGCTTTGGCTTCTTGTGTCATTTTATCTCCAAAACTACTGGTCGGGTCCACCAATCAACACCCCCGACTTGTGCTACAAGTTGTGCTCACCATGAGCAGATTGGTGGATAAAATTCTGAA
>Ga0116188_1004058_pt1 | contig 10517 bp, 7 predicted proteins | sample AD_JPNTR2_MetaG_FD_89807 | JGI IMG/M metagenome (GOLD analysis project Ga0116188, IMG submission 89807) | Active sludge microbial communities of municipal wastewater-treating anaerobic digesters from Japan - AD_JPNTR2_MetaG | ecosystem: Engineered > Bioreactor > Anaerobic > Digestate | place...
ATTATGTCATTAAACAAGGTTATGCTCATTGGCAATGTTGGGAAAGATCCTGAAATAAGGCATCTCGACAACGACAATATAGTTGCGAAATTTACTCTGGCCACTACAGAAAAATATCGTGACAAAGAAGGCAAATGGCAAGAACATACTGAGTGGCACAATATTGTATGCTGGCGGTCTCTTGCAGAACGGGTTGAGAAATATGTAAAACATGGCTCTCAATTATTTGTCGAAGGAAAGATCAGAACCCGGGAATGGCTCGATCGCAATACTGATCAAAAGAAAGTCTCCATAGACATTGTGGCCGATAATTTTCAAGTTCTTGGCAGAAGAAGTGATGCTCCGCAACAATCTCAAAATTCACACGCTCCAGCACCTTTTTCAGTTTCTGAAGAAGATCTCCCTGATGACAGTCTGCCATTTTAATTTATATTAAGTAATAACTGGTAACATATGAAAGTTGATGTAATTCTCGGACTCCAATGGGGAGATGAAGGTAAGGGCAAGATTGTGGATGTCTTAGCAAAAGATTATCCTGTGGTTGCAAGGTTTCAGGGTGGCCCAAATGCAGGACACTCCTTGCAGTTTGATGATAAAAAAGTTGTTCTTCATTCTATTCCCTCCGGAGTTTTTCATAAAGGTACAACCAATATAATCGGTAATGGCGTGGTACTTGATCCTCTAATCTTCAGGGAAGAATGCCGCAATCTCATATCCATGGGTGTCCCTGTCAATGAAAGAGTCGTTATATCCAAGAGAGCTCATCTCATCCTTCCAACTCACAAAATCATTGATGCTGCATCGGAACAATCAAAGGGGGCTTCAAAAATTGGTTCAACTCTTAAAGGTATAGGTCCGGCCTACGTTGATAAAACTGGGAGAAATGGTCTGAGGGTTGGAGATATTCTTTCGGACAACTTCAAGGAAAGGTTCTATGCTCTTAAAGAGAAGCATATCAATTTCCTTAAACAGTTTGACTATGACTATGATGCCAGTGAACATGAATCAGAGTGGCTTGAGGCTGCAGAATATTTGAAGAACTTTTCTATTGTTGATGGGGAATATGAGATTAACAATCTGGTTGACAACAGTAAAAGGGTGCTTGCCGAAGGTGCTCAAGGTTCTTTGCTCGATATAGATTTCGGCTCCTACCCTTTTGTTACATCTTCAAGTACTACTTGCGCAGGTGCATGTACAGGTCTTGGAGTAGCACCTTGCAGGATTGGTACAGTATACGGTATTTTTAAGGCTTATTGTACGAGAGTAGGCAGTGGCCCGTTTCCTACTGAGCAGAATAATGCCACAGGTGAATTGCTCAGGACTCTGGGCTCCGAATTTGGGGCTACTACAGGCAGACCCCGCAGAACAGGCTGGTTGGATCTGGTTGCCCTGAAATATGCTGTGATGATCAACGGTGTCAAGAGTTTGGTTATGATGAAGGCGGATGTGCTGGACACTATCGAACATATTAAAGTTGCTGTTGCATATGAAGTTGACGGAAAGGTTACAGATAGAGTGCCTTTTGACACATATGCCAATGTCACTCCTGTTTACAAAGAATTCCCCGGATGGAAAAAGGATCTCACCAAGATAAAAGCAGAAGAGGATTTACCTTTTGAATTTATGAACTATGTAAGATTTATCGAGAAAGAGGTCGGAATCCCTGTCAAAATTATTTCTCTTGGTCCAGACAGAGAACAGACTATTATAAGAGAAAGCAGTAACACTGCCGAGTTTTTCGATTAAAATCTAAAACCCGGCAGTGTTAAACTGTTACTGCTTGTTAGGCATATCTATCCTAAGGTGAGGATTTTTATCTGCAGACCTTCCAAGTATAATAGAAACAGCTATTGCAATAATCGCCAATCCTACGAAAAAATACTCAGCATTCACTGCAGACTTGAGCGATGCAAGTGATGGGTCTGCAATTGAAGCGGAGGTCCTTGTGAAAATTTTGCCAACAATAATCGGGACTACGAGCATTCCCATATTTTGTATCCAGTATATCAAAGAATAGGCTGTACCAAGATTCTTCTCCTTTATTATCTTAGGAACTGTAGGCCACATGGCTGCCGGTACAAGAGAGTAACCTATGCCCAAAATACCAAGTCCTACATATCCGAAAAATTCTTTTCCGGGCGCGAATCCGATAATCAAATGAGCGATTAGTACTAGAAGAGAACCTAAAATCATGAATCGGCTTGCTTTTCCTTTTTTATCTATCAACAACCCGAAAATAGGGGTAAAGATCATTGTAAAGAAAGGTATAAGAGATACCATTATGGAAGCGATATCGTCCTCTATGCCAAATCTTGGAATGATAATAGTAGTCGCAAATCTTCTGAAAGAAATTATGCAGCAATAAAAAAAGACGCAAAGGAGTGAAATAAGGATAAAATGTTTGTCTGAAAGCACTTTAAATATATCTGAAAAACGGAATTTGTCCTCTTTTTCAATTGGTTCCTTGTTTTTTCTGGCTTCTTCTGCTGTCTGTCTATCGAGCTTGCTGTCCATAAAAAGAAAAACAGACCATACCACTACTGCCACTGCCATCAAAATCATTGCAACAGCAGCCGGCTTACTAGTTTCCGAGAAAGGAATGTAATCAAGATCCAGATTTACAATTCTTGGCACAAGAATAAGAGCAGTAGCAGTACCCATCCTTGCAAGAGCAAGCTGCAATCCCATTGCAAGTGCCATCTCCTTACCTTTAAACCATTTAGCTATTGATCTCGTCACAGCAACTCCTGCAATTTCGCTCCCAAGTCCGAAAATGGAGCATCCAGCGTAGGCCAGAGCTAACGAAGGTTTTGTAAAGACTTTCCCCAACCAGACATTAAGTGCACTGTTAGCAAAGCTCTCAGAAATTGCATAGACTACAATCAATGAACCTCCAACCATCAAACCAACAAACAGAGAGCCCGTAAAACGAACTCCCCATTTGTCAAGTAGCATGCCGCATATTACAAGACCTCCCCATACACACAAAAGTGAGTAAGCTCCACCATAGAATCCGTAATCACTCAAATTCCAACCAAGGGCCAGATTTTCAGGCCGGCTGAAAATCTGACTAATTGTCGAGAAGATATCGTCAAAAAAATAAGAAGAGAACATAGGGATAGCAAGAGTCAAAAGTACTATCCAGCGTGCACTCTTTGAGTCTTTCAAAAGCTTTGCAGGTGAACTCATAGTATAAAGTTTAATATAATAATTCGAAATTTATTTCTTGATGTTGGGAAGCTCCAGCCCATAACCCCTTTTTCTATCCTCGGCTTTAAGCCAGAATGATAGCAGCAATGCAAGAACTCCAAGTGAAGAGAAAATAAGCATTGGCACTGTATAATCGTACTCCAGAGGATTTGTCACACCTTTGTTTGTAATTGCAAGAGCCCACCCAATAAGCATAGGAAAGAGCATAAGTCCTATATTTTGAATCCAGAATATAACAGAGTATGCTGACCCTAAATAGCGGTTCTCAACAAGTTTTGGAACAGATGGCCAAAGAGCTGCTGGAACAAGGGAAAAGCTGACTCCTAATATGACTATTGCAGAGTAGGCAACACCTTTTGTGAAATAGGCTGCAGGTGTAATAGCGAAGATAAGGTGACAAACTATCATCAGAATGGCTCCAAGCATAAGCATTGTAGCTCCTTTCCCCTTTCTGTCAAGATAAGCTCCCAAAACAGGTGTCAGAATCATGGCTCCTATCGGAAAATAGGAGAAGATGTCGCTTGCCTCAGTACTGCTTATACTTAAACGACATTCAAGCATGTTGGCTGCATATTTCTGAAATGGGAAAATAGCCGAATAATATAGTACACAAAGTGCTGCAACTATCAGAAATGTTCTGCTGGTGAAGAGTATGCCGATATCACTAATCTTAAATGGTTCCTCTGGCTCCTCTCCTCTCTCTCCGATCTGCTTTTCAAGTTTCTTGTCAAAGAAAAAGTATACTGAAAAGCAAATAAAACCTATAAGAAGAAGAATCAATACGAAAAGTACCGGAGCACTCACGTCATTGTTAAATGCCTGGGCTAGTCTTGGTGATATTCTGAATACGGCAAAAACTCCCAAACGCGCTATTGCCATCTCTATACCCATTGCAAGAGCCAGTTCCTTGCCATTGAACCATTTGACAATACCCTTTGAGACTGTAATTCCGGCCATCTCTACCCCACAGCCGAAGATCATGAAACCAAGCGAAGCAAGCTTTGCTGAAGCCGGGAAAGATGTCCACCACGAACTGAGCATAGTCTCCAAACCGCTGCCTGTAAATGCAGGACTTACTGCATAATACTTGATGGATGCTCCCACTACCATTATTACACCTGAAAGTAAAGCTGTAGCACGTACGCCTAATTTGTCAAGTATGATTCCGGCAAATATTAAGAACAATGCAAAAACATTGAGAAAGTACTCGGAACTTGCAAAAGTTCCATAATTTTCCGGAGTCCATCCCCTGTTAGTCTGCAGGAGGCTTTGTAAAGGAGATAATACATCGACAAACATGTAAGCAAAAAACATCATGGAAGCCAACAGGACAAGCACGGTCCATCTTATGAAAGGCCTGTCCTTCAATAGAGTCTGATTTTGTTTCACTGTGAAAATTGATTAACTAATAATATAAAATAATAATGATGCTAAACTAATTTAATTTAACTAATCCACAAAATAAAACTAAATCCTTAATGATGGCAAATATTTTGTAACTTTCGGGGTCGGAAAAGTGAGAATTTATCGTGGAAATCCTTAATAGAATTAACAATCCTTCAGATCTTAAAAACTTAAATATAAGCGAACTCCATAAGTTATGCGATGAGTTGAGAGAATATCTCATAGAGTGTTGTGCAAATAATCCGGGTCATGTTGCTTCCAGTCTTGGCACTGTGGAACTCGCGGTTGCACTCCATTTTATTTACGATACCCCAGAGGATAAGCTGGTATGGGATGTGGGGCACCAGGCCTATGCCCATAAAATTTTGACAGGCAGAAGAGATGCTTTTGTCAATAACAGAAAATACAAAGGTATCAGCGGATTCCCAAAAATAAGCGAAAGTGAATATGATGCTTTTGGTGTAGGACACTCTTCTACTTCAATTTCTGCAGCTCTTGGTATGTCAGTGGCTTTTACACTTCAAGGTAAAAACAACAAGGTTGTGGCAATTATTGGTGATGGAGCCATGACAGGAGGTCTTGCTTTTGAAGGTCTCAACAATGCCGGTGCAATGAAATCGGATATTCTGGTTATCCTCAATGATAACGGCATATCCATTGATCCCAATGTCGGTGCGCTTCACAACTATCTGCTTAAAATATCTACTTCTCGCACATACAACAGATTTAAAAACAAAATTTGGGAGCTGGTTGGTTCCAACAGACTGAGAAAATTTTTTCAGAAAATTATCTTCAGCACTAAAATGGCTTTCTTCAAAAGCGGCTCAATCTTCGAGTCTCTCGGATTTAGGTATTTTGGTGCAATCGACGGGAACAATCTCGATCAGCTTATAACTACACTGAGCAATCTCAAAGAGATAAAAGGCCCTAAATTGCTTCATATAGTTACCACAAAAGGTAAGGGATACAAACCAGCCGAAGATAATCAGATCGAATGGCATGCTCCCGGGACTTTCGATATTGATACTGGAGCTATTCTGAAAAATCCTGCCGAAAAGAGGACAAAGTTTCAGGACGTCTTTGGCGAAACTATAGTTAAACTTGCCAGAGAAAATAAGAAGATTGTGGGTATTACTCCTGCCATGCCTTCCGGATGCTCTCTCAATCTGATGATTAAGGAGTTCCCTGAAAGAGCTTTTGACGTTGGCATTGCAGAGCAGCACGCTGTTACATTTTCTGCAGGACTAGCCTCCCAGGGTATGCTGCCATTTTGCAATATCTATTCAAGCTTTATGCAAAGGGCATATGACAGTGTTATCCATGATGTAGCCATTCAAAATCTCAAAGTGATTTTCTGTCTCGACAGAGGTGGTCTTGTGGGTGAAGATGGAGCAACTCATCATGGAGTATTTGACCTTGCATTTTTCAGGTGTATCCCAAATCTGACGATTGCTGCTCCAATGAATGAAGCCGATTTAAAGGATATGCTTTACTCCGTTACTCTTCCCGACTACGGAGCTACCGTCATAAGATACCCTAGGGGCTATGGTGAAGGTGTTGACTGGCGTGGAGAGTTTAACAAAATTGAACCGGGAAAGGCCAAAATTGTTATAGATGGCAAAGGTATCGCTCTTTTGACAATAGGAACTGCAGGTAATAATGCTGCAAGAGCAGCTGCCAGGGCCCGAGAGATGGGTATCCAGGTGCTTCATTATGATATGCGCTTTCTCAAACCTGTTGATGTATCTGCACTTGAAGATGCATCTGCAAAATGTAGAAATATCATTACTGTTGAAGATGGAACTATTATTGGCGGCCTGTATTCTTCTGTTTGTGAGTTCATAGCCTCCAGAAAGTCCGGGATAAAAGTTATCGGAATGGGAATTCCTGACAGGTTTGTCGAACAGGGAACAATAGCAGAACTTCAAAAAGAGTGCAACTTTGATGAAGAAAGTATTTTCAAAATGATCATTGATGTCGCACAACAAACATGGTAGGTACGGGAAGGGCAATGTAGGCATATATAATCAATATACCGGCAAATCTTCAGGTAATCCTGTATTTAACGCTTCCAAGCTAAAAAATGTAAAATTCGATAAAATAGATTATCTAAAAGAGACTCGAAGTAGATTGGACGAAGAACAAACGTCTCGATTAGATGCAATTCTTATACATCCGCTTTGGGGGTTGTTAATCTTTATTGCAGTCATCTGGACTATTTTTTACTGTACTTTTCACATCGGATCTTATCCCCAGGCAGGGATAGAATGGTTGATGGACAAATCTGCTACAGCCTTGCACAACAATATTGCCAATAACTGGCTGAATGACTTTCTTACACAAGGTGTTATCATGGGATTAGGAAGTGTACTTGCCTTTCTTCCAAATATACTTATTCTGTTTTTCTTTCTCTCTCTTCTTGAAGAGACTCAATATCTTCCAAGAGCGGCAAAACTGATGGACAGATATATGCATCACATTGGTCTTCATGGTAGTTCTTTTATCCCTCTGCTCATGGGATTCGGATGTAATGTGCCTGCAATACTTGCCACAAGGACGATAAAGAGAAAATACGACAGAATACTCACCATGCTCATGATTCCTTATATTCCATGCAGTGCCCGAATACCTACTTTTCTGCTCTTCTCCGGTATATTTTTTCCTCATAATCAAGTACTGGTGCTTAGTCTTCTCTATTTTGGAGGTATTATTACGGGCATTTTAATGGCTCTTATTTTTAAGAAGATTTTTTTTAATTTTGGAACTAAAGATTACTCCATACCTCTTCCTCCTTACAAAAAGCCTTCTTTGTACGGCTCTTTATCAAAGATGTGGGATGCCGCATCGGAATATCTTAAAAAAATAGGTACTGTTGTTCTTCTTGCCGTCATCATAGTATGGGCTCTCGATTATTTTCCTCTTAAAAATAAGGAGAACCCCGATCCTCAAAGAGCATCTTATCTTGAACATTTCGGTAAGGCTGTAGAGCCTGTAATGGCTCCCCTGGGATTTGACTGGAAAATGAGCGTAAGCCTGATCACTGGCATTACGGCAAAAGAGTTTATTATCAGCACATTGGGAGTTGTGTACCAAGTTGACGACAATAGACATTCAAACGATCAGCAACATACGTCTCTTATGAGCAGAATTCGTAATGAGAAGATGTTTAACAAAGCCAATGCGCTTTCGTTTATGATTTTTGCACTTTTATATATGCCTTGTGTGGCGACGGCATATACTATAAGAAAGGAGACCAATACCTGGAAATGGGCAATTCTTTCCATTTGCACAACGGTTTTAGTCGCCTGGATTGCAGCATTTTTTGCATACCGGATAGGTTTGTTGCTTTTTGTCTAAAAATTTTTTGGAGTTTAATCAAAAACCTATATCTTTGCAATCCCTAAAACAAAACGGAGAGTGGGTATAAAAACAATGCCGATGTAGCTCAGCTGGCCAGAGCAGCTGATTTGTAATCAGCTGGTCGGGGGTTCGAATCCCTCCATCGGCTCTTAGTTTTTTGAACAGATTGAATCTTGGGGAGATACCAAAGTGGCCAACTGGGGCAGACTGTAAATCTGCTGGCTCATGCCTTCGTAGGTTCGAATCCTGCTCTCCCCACGTTTTTTTATTGCGGAAGTAGCTCAGTCGGTAGAGCATCAGCCTTCCAAGCTGAGGGTCGCGGGTTCGAATCTCGTCTTCCGCTCTAGAAGTAAGCCAGTGTAGCTCAGAGGTAGAGCGCTTCCTTGGTAAGGAAGAGGCCATGGGTTCAATTCCCATCACCGGCTCTACAACAATTAATAATATAGAAAATTCATTATAATTAAAATTCACAATTATGGCAAAAGAAGCTTTTAAAAGAGACAAGCCGCATGTAAACATTGGCACCATTGGTCACGTTGATCATGGTAAAACTACTCTTACTGCAGCTATCACCCAAGTATTGGCTCGCAAGGGACTTTCAGAAGTTCGTTCATTCGACTCCATTGACAATGCTCCTGAGGAAAAGGAACGTGGTATAACCATTAATACTTCTCATATTGAATATCAGACAGAAAAACGCCACTATGCACACGTTGACTGTCCGGGTCACGCAGACTACGTTAAAAACATGGTTACAGGTGCAGCACAGATGGATGGTGCTATTCTGGTAGTAGCAGCAACTGATGGTCCAATGCCTCAAACACGTGAGCATATTCTTCTTGCACGTCAGGTTAACGTTCCGAGAATCGTCGTTTTTCTAAACAAGATTGACCTTGTTGACGATCCTGAAATGATAGATCTCGTTGAGATGGAAGTTCGTGAGCTTCTTTCATTCTATAAATATGACGGTGATAACGCTCCTGTTATTCGCGGTTCTGCTCTTGGAGCTCTCAACGGCGACCCTAAATGGGAAGAGAAGGTTGTTGAGCTGATGGATGCTGTTGACGAATATATTCCTATACCTCCGAGAGATATCGACAAACCTTTCCTTATGCCTGTCGAGGACGTCTTCTCAATTACAGGGCGTGGTACAGTGGCTACAGGCCGTATTGAGACCGGAGTTGTTAAAACAGGTGAAGAAGTACAAATTATTGGTCTTGGTGAAGAACCTAAAAAAACAGTTGTTACCGGAGTTGAGATGTTCCGTAAGATCCTTGACAGAGGTGAGGCTGGTGATAATGTAGGTCTTTTGCTTCGTGGTATCGACAAGAAAGAAGTTAAGAGAGGACAAGTTATTGCAAAACCTGGTACTATTACACCTCACAAGAGATTCAAGGCGGAGATTTACGTCCTTAAGAAGGATGAGGGTGGCCGTCATACTCCTTTCCACAACAAGTACCGTCCTCAGTTCTTTATTCGTACAATGGACATTACAGGTGAAATTATGCTTCCTGAGGGAGTAGAGATGGTTATGCCTGGAGATAATGTTACAATAACAGTAGAGCTCATCTATCCTGTAGCTATCAATCAGGGTCTTCGCTTTGCAATCCGCGAGGGTGGCCGTACAGTTGGAGCCGGTCAGGTTACAGAGATTCTCGACTGATTTGAATGTTTAAAAGTTAGTCACCTCCCTGGTGGCTAACTTTATATTCAGGGGCATAGTTCAAGGGTAGAATAGCGGTCTCCAAAACCGTTGATGGGCGTTCGAATCGCTCTGCCCCTGCAATACCGGGGGTTACGATCCGGTAGAAATAACCCGGTTGAGGCAATTAGCTTCCGTTGTTTCGGCCGACAATTGTTGTAAAATGAACAAAATTAAGTTGTACTTTAAGGAATCGTACACAGAACTTGTTAAAAAGGTTAGCTGGCCTACATGGTCTCAGCTTCAGAGTTCCGCCATAATTGTGATGATCGCCTCTGTTGTCATATCAGTCGTGATTTTTGCGATGGATTTTGCTTTCAGAAACATTATGACTTTTATTTACAATTTGCTCTACTAAGTCTTATGAGTGAAATTACCAAAAAGTGGTATGTTGTAAGAGCTGCCGGTGGAAAGGAAAAAAAGGCAAAAGAGTACATAGAAAATGAGATCAAAAGATTGGGTCTCTCTGATTATGTGTCTCAAGTACTGATTCCTACCGAAAAGATCTATCAGGTCAAAAACGGCAAAAAGGTTAGCTCGGAAAGAATTTTCTATCCGGGATATATTCTTATTGAAGCTGCTCTTACAGGGGAGATCCAGCATATTATCAGAAACATTCCCCATGTGTCCGGTTTCCTGTCTGAGAAGGCAGGTACAGGCAAGGATAAGGAACCCGTTCCTTTGAGAATGTCTGAGGTCAACCGTATTTTAGGCCGTGTCGATGAACTCGTCGATATGGAAGAGGAAAATGTCACACCATTTATCATCGGAGAGCCTGTAAAGGTTATCGATGGTCCTTTTAACGGTTTCGACGGAACTGTTGAGGAGATCATGGAGGATA
>Ga0116188_1004061_pt1 | contig 10515 bp, 9 predicted proteins | sample AD_JPNTR2_MetaG_FD_89807 | JGI IMG/M metagenome (GOLD analysis project Ga0116188, IMG submission 89807) | Active sludge microbial communities of municipal wastewater-treating anaerobic digesters from Japan - AD_JPNTR2_MetaG | ecosystem: Engineered > Bioreactor > Anaerobic > Digestate | place...
CCGATGCTGAAGTACTTGACACCGCTGTGCGCAAAGGCGGGCACGACCCCCCAGGTATAGCCCGGCACGTCGGTGATCATGGCCGACTCGATGGGCACGCCGGTCCGTTCGGTCAGTTCGGTGGCCAGCCGGAGCAGGCGGAGGAATTCCTCGGGCCGGCAGAGGCCGGTGAGCATGCTGCCGTAAAGGGCGTCGAGACCGACCTGGCCGCTTTTCACTGCGTCAAAGAAGGCCCGGCGCTTTTCGGGCGACGCCTGTTGCAGGTAGCTGTCCACGGCCCAGAGCACCTCGACATTCCACTTGAATCGCGAACCCGGCGGGTAGGCCGCCGATTTGCGGGCGGCCTCCATGGCCATCTCGAGGTATTTCCACTGCGCTTTTTCCACGTCGGTTTGCACATGGGTGTAGCCAATGTCCACATGCGAGTGCGGCAACAGGTACACCACCCATTTGCGCACGGGCTTGAGTTTGACCTTTCTCGAGGCCAGGGTCCGGCCTTCGACTTCCAAGACCAGCTCGGCCTCGGTCTCCCGGCTGACGGCGGGCACGGCCAATTCGATTTCGTGCGCCGCGTTGGGGCGGATCCTGAGCTGGCGGGGTTCGGCCCCCGTCAGGCGAGCCACCGCCGCGGTTTCCCTGCCGAAATGGCGCACGGCAAACTGGACAGGCTGGCGGTATTGTCCCTCCGTCTCCGTTAGTACGGGTGGGGTTCGCACAGTGCCCAACAAGGTCCCACTCGCTTCCTCGAGCTGCGTCCCGGACGGCGCCTCGAAACGGATGCAATCGTAGAGCGCCCAGCTTCCGGAGAGGGTGGTGATGGCAATCTCGTTCACGCCGGTTTTGAGCCAGCCGGGGTCGAACGCCAGGGTATGCACCCGGGCAACCCCTTCCCTGGCTTTGCCGTGGATCGTGTGATCACCGGCTCCTCCCTCGGGCTGGTAATGGCTCAGATGGCCGTTGATCGAGACTTGCAAGCGGGGTGGGGCGGTCCGATGCGTGTCCAGTAACTTCAGTTGCAGGCGGCAGGGGCCGGTCGCGGGAACGGTTTTCAGCCCGAAGAAAATGCTGAAGGTGTGCTGCCGTCCGCCGGCCCACGCGTCCGCCGGCCCGGGATGAGCGTAGGGCCAGTCCTGTTTCGAATCAGACTTGCCGACCACGAAGAAGCCATCCTCGCGAAAATCGCCATACCGGTTCGGCGCCAGCGCGAACTCGCGGTTGTCACCGTCTGGCTGCCCGATTTGCCAAAGCACGGCCGGTTCGTTTTCCGCAGCCTTGACGGCGGCCGCCAGAGTCAAGGTCAGGGCCAGCCCCGCCCAGACCAGGCCCCGCAATGGGCGTCCCGGCCGGCGGCGGCCTGGATGCAAAGGGTGGCTCCCTCCCGTCAGAATCCGCCGAATCAATGGAGTCATAATAGATGCGTTTTGCGCTCTGAATAAACGGAACGGGCTGGTGTGGCAAGGCTGGCGGCGGCTGGGGGGGACGGGGACTGGACGCATAACCGTTGGACGACCACCACCGTGGTGGCCAGCAACACCCCGGTGCAGACCAGGTACGGTGCCGGGGGAGAGTAATGTAAAACCGTGGTGGCAAATACCGGGCCAAGAATGCGCGCGAGGCTGCCGGCGCTTTGGGCGACTCCCAGGGTCGCCCCCTGCTCATGCTCGGACGTCAGGTTCGACATCAGCCCGAACAGGGGAGGGCGGGTCAGGCTGGTGCCGATTGACAGCAACCCGAGCGCCGCCAGCATCCACCGCCAGGACTGCCCGTCCGTGCTGAAAACCACGTGCCAGGACAAGTGTGCCTGGCCTTTGATAAAGGGCAGGGGCGCCAGACTCAGCGCGCTTAGGATCAGGCTCAACGCAATCAACCGGGGCTCGCCCATCTTCTTCACCAACCGGCCGATGGCGCCGCCCTGAACCACCGCGCCAATGATCCCGCAATAGGCAAAGAGATAAACCACCGTCGCCGCCGCGGCTTCGTCAGAATGAATATCGAGCCTGAAGTTATCCGTCACGATGAGCGGCAGGGTGCTCTCGAAACAACTGAAGCAGAAGGTTGCCAGAAAGAACACGATCACCAGCAGCCCAACCTTGGGCTGGCGGAGGGTGTGGACCCATTGGTCGAGGTGCGGACGCGAGGGCACCCGCTCGGAACCCGGTTTCCGGCTTTCCTGGAGAATGGCCAGCGCCAGGAAGAAGTTCGCTGTGCACAACGCCGCTGCAATCCATCCCGGCCCCGCATGACCCCAGTATTTCAGACTGATTCCGCCCAGGATCGGTCCGAAGATGAAACCCAGCCCGAACGCCATCCCGATCAACCCCATCCGCCGCGACCGGATTTCCGGCGGGCTGATATCCGCGATATAGGCCTGCGCCACCGTGATGTTGCCTCCGCAGATGCCGGCGAAAACCCGCGAGAGAACCATGAGCCCCAGCGCCGCCGTATGATTGTTCAGGGTCGCGCTCAGCGCGAACAAGACGTAGGAAATCGCCGCCCCCGCCGTGCTCAACAGCAGCATGGGCCGCCGGCCGTGTTGGTCTGACAACCGCCCCCAGATCGGCGCAAACAGGAATTGCATGGCCGAGAACGAGGCGATGATGAGGCCGATCACCAGCCCATGTGCCCCAAAGTGGCGGCTGTAAACCGGCACCAGGGGCACCACGATCCCAAAGCCAATGAGGTCAATAAAGACCGTCAGGAAAATAACCAGCAACGAGGGTTTTCTCATGCCGCGCTCACCGCGGTGCGCCGCGCCGGATTATCTGAAATGCTTAACAACATCGTAAGAGTCTATTTCGGAACCGCGTCCCGTCAAGCGGCGGTCGGCAGGCGGAAATCGCCGCCCCGCTCCGCCGTCGGAGGCGTGCTCGGGCAGGGGCTCCTGGCTCCCAGGGGTTGCCGGGGCGCCCAACGCCGCTAGGTTTGCAGAAGTCCAAGGTAGAGGAAAAGACCATAGGCCGCCACCAGCAGCAGCCCCAGCAGGCGCGGAAGCCGGCCCAAAAAGGCCAGGACCAGGAAATGAAAAAGGGTGGTCCCCAGCAGCAGCGTGATGCCGGTCCAAAACATGCCGGGCAGGGGCACCGGCTGATAAAGGGCCACAATGCCCACGCAGAACGGGATGCAGATGTGGCCATCCCCCACCTGGGAGGTGTAAACCACTTCGGGCTGGCCCCGCCAGGCGTAGTAAAACGCCAGCAGCGCGTTGGGCAGCACCATCAGCCAGCCGCTCAACCAGCCCAGGTGCCGCGCGCTGATGAACCCGCCCTGCAGGTGGGAAACCCACGCCACCAGCCAGGTGGTGCTGAGGTAGATCGCATAGGCCCCCACCCCCAACAGCGCCAGGTCCACCGGCAGCCTCCAGCCGAAGGACTTGTTCTGCCGCGCGTGGCTCTTGAGCACGTCGAAAATGTGAAACGATTGCCAGAACAGAAACAGCCCGACCAACACCAGCCCGTCCCGAAAGTCGAGCCGGCGGTCCGCGGCCAGCACATAAAGCACGGCGGTGAAGAAAAGCACCGCCGTGAGGGTCAACAGCAGCGAAAGCCGGTGGACGTGGTGCGGGGGGGTAGGGGCGGCCTTCTTCTTCCTGCCGGCCCGCGACGAGCCCGGGGTGAGGTTCATGCCCCAGAGGGCGGCCGGCAGGCCGATCAACAGGGTCAGGTTGGTGACATTATTGACCAGCGCGTTGGTGATCACCTCCTCGCCGGGGCCGCCTTGGGTGCCCAGCACCAACGCGAAGATGAGGTTGCCGATGCCCGAGCAGTAGGGCATCACCAGCGTCCCCAGCACGGTGCCCTCCAAGCCGTTGTCAGCCATCGCCTCCAACCGCCAGATCATGAGCAGCGAGGCCAGCACAAAAATACCCACAAACGCCGGCGCCGCCCACGGCCCGGTGCTTTCGATCACTGTCACCAACGACTTCAAGGCGCGCAGTTAACCAGCCCCCCGCCCGCCCGCCAAGGCGGTTTTGTCCGGGCGAGGGGGCCGTTGCGGCCCCGCGAGAAAAACGCCCCCCGCGGCGGCGCACGCAGGACCCCGAGCGCCTTGGCGGCCCCTTACGGGACCAGGTCCATCCGGTCGGGCAAGTTGGGCACGATGCAGAGAAACTCAAACGGCTCCTCGCCCTGGGCTTGGTACCAATGCGGCACCCCGGCCGGGATGAACAGGATGTCCCCGCGCTGGACTTCGTAAACCGCCTCCCCCACGCCAACCTGGGCGCGGCCGCCCAGGACAAACTGTTCATGTTCCACCTGGTTGGTATGCTTGGGCATGCCCCCGCCCGGCTCGAGACGGAACCGCCGCAGCAAGAAATGCGGCGCCCGGTCCGGCCCAATCAGCATTTGCATGGCAACACCCCTCCCGGCGGCCACCGGTTGCCACGGCACATCCGCCGCCGGCATCACCCTTACTTTTTCATTCGCATTCGCATTCATGGTCTGGCGGCCCCAGTCCTCCCACACTTTGACCCCGAAGACAACCCCCAAGGCAACCTCAAAAGCAGAACCTCAAGAAAAGGCCGGTCTCGAGAGCCGGCGCAGGGATGCGGCGCGGGCCCGTGCGCGCCGATCGAGAATTGAAGGCCGGCGGTCTGCGGGCGACTTATGCGGGCGGAGCGGGCCGGGCCGCCTTCCAGCGGCCCGTGGCGCTGACCAATCGGATGAGGCAGCCGCCGATCGTCGCGAGACCGAGGACCGCCAGGACCACCCCGAGCGTCAGCGCCGACTCTTTGGAGGGGCGCGCGAGCACCATCCGGGACAGCACCAGATACCACACGCCCACCCCGATCCCCAGGCATGAGAACCAGCGGGGATGTCCCGGCCCCACCAAGGCCATCGGCCAGCCGATCAAATAGGGCAGCAACAAAAGGCCCCACCACATCGAACGACCGGAGCTGCCCCCAAGGCCGCCTCTGGCGGTCAGACCCCACATCGCTCCCACGCCAATCGCAACGAGCACGAAAACCGCGGTGCGATACCGAATCAGACTCGCTTCCGCCCGGCCGAGATATGTCCCGAGCGCAATCAGCCCGCTGCCGAGGAGGATCAGAATCCCGCCTTCCAGCGGGTCCAACGCTCCGATCAAGAGGCCGAGACTGCCGATGATGACCATGATGTTGATCCACCTCGGGGAATGACGCTTCTCACTCATGCCGACAGGATACCCAAACCTGCCAAGGCAGGGTAATTGATTAACCTTGAGACAGCATTGATATTTCTGATGCGCCCGGCTCCCGCCAGCGCCACACTCCAGGACGCGTTCGGAATCGGTGCGCCCCTTTGGGGTGCGCCGCCGCCGTGGCGCTTTGGATTTTCACAGCGTGCGGGTTGCATCGCCTGCCCTGGTACGGCGCACACTCCACTGCGCGCCGGCGGCATGGAATGCCGCGCGCGGGCATTCTTGCCCGCCTTTCGCAGAATCCTTATTAGCCAATCCGCCAACGTGGGGCAGGTCCGCGACCTGCCGCTGACGGTATCGTCCGAAGGTGGCCCGAACCTGGCGACGTCCCGGAAGGACATTGTGCGTTGTCCCTCCGGGACAAGGGGGGGAGGGAGCCAAGGACGAGGGGATCAGCGTGACCGAGTAAAGAAGCGACCACGGATTCCGCGGATTTCGATGCGCAACCGGCCCGACGTGCTGCTCCGGTCTGGTTCAAAGGCAGAATCGCCTCGACGTCCAGAAGAACGCTGCAAGGCCATCAAGGGTCTGCTTGCGGACGGCGCAACCTATGCTGAGATCATCTCGCGCATGGCCGAGCGGGGTGTCAACCTCAACACCGAAAGTCTCTCCAGCGGCCAGAGAGGTAGCTTCCTCGCCCATTGGGACTGGCAAGGCCATCAGCGCGCCCGGTTTGGAAGCTGTTGGCAAAACAGGCTTTCAGCGTTGCCGAGACTTGCTTTACCATCGAGGCGGTCTGGTGCCGAACTCAGCGATGCCGCCGACACGTGATTTGTTCGAGATTGTGGTAGAAGACGATGACCTGGTGGTTGTGAACAAACCGGCGGGTTTGGTGTGTCATCCCACCAAAACCGACGAATACTCGAGCCTGGTGAGCCGGGCCCGGCTTTATCTCGGGCCGGGCTCGCATCCCCAGTTGATCAACCGGCTCGACCGCGAAACCAGCGGCGTGATCCTCATCGCCAAGACGGCCCAAGCCGCCCGCGAGCTGCGCCGCATTTGGGAACGCCGTGAGGTTCGCAAGACCTACTGGGCGATTGTCCACGGTCACGTCGCGGCCAATCAAGGCAGCATCGAGCTTCCGCTGGGAAAAGACGAGCGCAGCCGGGTGGCCATCAAGGATTGTGTCCGACCGGATGGATCGCCCGCCCAAACCGAGTATCGGGTGATCAAGCGATTCTCCCGGGACCTCCTGCCGGCCGGGGCGCTTTCTCAGGAGAGGCGGGATTTTACGTTGTTGGAAGTCACGCCCCGAACCGGACGCAAGCACCAGATTCGAATCCATCTGGCTCACCTGGGTCACGCGATTGTCGGAGACAAACTCTATGGCGGGGACGAGAACCACTACCTTGCCCTGGTCGAGAACCGGTTGACCCCGGAACAACGGGCCCAGCTTATACTGCCGCATCACGCGCTGCATGCCGCCGAAGTCGAGTTCCTCTGGCGCGGTCAGAACCGCGTTTTTCAGGCCCGACCCGAAAGCGGGTTCGCCGAGTTCGCCGGGCTGCGCGACCGCGCCGCGTTTCGTTGATGTCGCCGGGGCGTTCCACGCGGGAACGGTCGGCTGATGCCGGGCACCGGGCGGGGACTAAGCCGGCGGCAGGAGGCGCTGGTGCTCGAGGAGGGCGTAACGGTCGGTCATCCCCGCCAGGTAATCGCACACGGCCCGTTCCCAGCCGTCGCGGCGGGCCCGGCGGCGAGCCGCGCCCCCCAGCTCGGCAGGGTGTTCGAGGTAGAAGCTGAACAGCTCCTCCAAAACCCGGCGCGCGCGCAAGTGCGGTTCGTTGACGACGGGATTGTAGTACAGATTGCGGTAAAGAAACCGGCGCAACGCCAGGTTCTGCTGCCGGCGGTCGGGACTGTATTGAACCAGGGGCCGGGCCTGGCGTCTGACGTCGTCCGCACAGCGGACACCCGACCGGGCAATCAATGCCTCGGTATGCTGGACGACGTCGGTCACCTGCATGTCAATGAGACACCGAATGATGAAATAACGCCGGCATTCGTCCGCCAAGCGGCCGTATTCGCGCTCGACGCGCCGCCGGGCCTGCCGCCAGACCGGCACCCCCTCATCCAGTTGCTTTTCGGACAACAACCCCGACTCCAACCCGTCATCCAGGTCGTGACTGTAGTAGGCGATTTCGTCCGAGAGATTGGCCACCTGCGCCTCGAGGGAGGGGCAGCGGGCGCGGAAACCGCCCGTTTTGCCCGGGACCAGATAACCGCGGTCGTGTTTCATCAGGCCTTCCCGGGTTTCCCAGGTGAGATTCAGGCCCTCGAACCGAGGATATTTCTGTTCGAGGCTTTCGACGATGCGCAGGCTCTGGCGATTGTGCTCGAATCCGCCGTGGCGCTTCATCAGGCGGTTGAGGACGGTCTCGCCTTTGTGGCCGAACGGGGCGTGGCCGAGGTCATGTGCCAGCGCGATGGTTTCGGCCAGGTCCTCGTTCAAACGGAGGGCTCTGGCGATGTTCCGGGAGATGGCCGCCACCTCCATCGTATGCGTCAGCCGGGTGCGGAAGTGGTCTCCGCTGCCATTGAGGAACACCTGGGTTTTGTATTCGAGACGCCGGAAGGCCCGGGAATGAATCACGCGGTCACGGTCGCGCTGATACTCGGTGCGCCAGGCCGCCGGCGGCTCGGCGTGCAGTCGCCCCCGGGTTTCGGCGCTCAACTGCGCATAGGGGGCGAGGTTGCGTCGCTCCAGCTCCTCGAGTTCCAGCCGCGTGCGCGCCACAAGCTCAGGTTCCCCTCAAGACTTCCTGAACCGAAATGCCCCGCAACACCAGCAGGCGACGGATGGTGTCTTCGATCAGGTTGTTGGGGCAGGAGGCGCCCGCCGTGATCCCGACCGTGACCCGCCCCGCGGGCAGCCAGCCGCGCGTTTCGATTTCGCGGTGCTCGTGCTGGTTGTAATGCCGGATCAGGTCCGCCGACTCCATTTTCGACGCGTTCTTGATGAAGTAGGTTGGAAGCCTGGCTTCGCCCATCTCCGCCAGATGGGAGGTGTTGGAGGAGTTGTATCCGCCGATGACGATCAGCAGGTCCAGCGGCTCCCGCAGCAGTTTCTCAAGCGCATCCCGCCGGTCTTGCGTGGCGCCGCAAATGGTGTCGAAGAAACGGAAGTGGCGCCCCAGCTCGGCCTCACCATAACGGCGCGCCATGGCGGCACGCAGCCGGCGCTGCACTTCCTCGGTTTCGCCGCGGAGCATCGTGGTCTGGTTGGCGACGCCAACGGCTTCGAGGTGCAGGTCGGGGTCGAAACCCTCGGAGTAGGCCCCTTTGAACTTCTCGAGGAACTCCTGCTTGTTCCCGCCCTGCTCGATGTAGCGGCAGACGTAATCGGTCTCTTCGAGATTGTAAACCACCAGGTAATGGCCGCTTCCACTGGCACGCGCCTGCGAGCTGGTGGCCATCGTTTCCTCATGCCACGCCTTGCCATGAATGATGCTGGTGACCGATTCGCGGGAATACTGCCGCACCCGTTTCCACACGCTCATCACGTCCCCGCAAGTGGTATCCACGAACAAACACCCTTTTTCCTCAAGCCGGCGCCGCGTGCCGACCTCGGTGCCAAAGGCGGGAATGATCACGATGTCTTCCGGGCCGAGGCCGCTCATTTCCTCCTCAGAGGGTTTTCCCGAAATGGTGACAATGCCCAGCCGGCGGATCTGGTCGTTGACATCCGGGTTGTGAATGATTTCGCCGAGCAGGAAAATGCGCCGGTCGGGATACGCGCGGCGCGCCGCGTAGGCCAGGTCTATCGCCCGTTCGACCCCGTAACAAAAGCCGAACTCCTTGGCCAGCCGAATGGTCAACTCGCCGGCGGAAAGAACATGACCACTGGCGCGAATCTGCTCGACCAGTTCGCTGCGGTAATGCGACAAAACCTGCGCCTGCACCGCCGCCATGATGTCGGGCCGCCGCAAGTTCACCTTTTGCCGCGCCAAAGCGGGTTCCGTTGACATACCCTCAGTTTATCACGGCTCGGAACCCCGTCCAGCCTCATCCCGCTTGCTCCGCCGCGGCTTTTCCCGCACCTTGATTCCATGGCAAACACCTTCGGACATCTCTTCCGAGTGACCACGTGGGGCGAATCCCACGGCGGCGCCGTGGGCGTCGTTGTGGACGGGTGCCCCCCGCGTTTGAAGCTTTCAGAGGCCGACATCCAGCCCGAGCTGGACCGCCGCCGCCCCGGCCAATCGGCCATCGTCACCCCGCGCAAGGAGCCGGACACGGTGCAGATTCTGTCCGGTGTGTTCGAGGGCCGCACTCTCGGGACGCCGATTTGTATGCTGGTCAAAAACCAGGATGCCCGGCCGGAGGCTTACGAGGAAATGGCCACCAAGTTCCGCCCTTCGCATGCCGACTACACCTATCAGGCGAAGTTCGGCATTCGCAACTGGCAGGGAGGGGGACGCACCAGCGCCCGGGAGACCATTGGGCGCGTGGCCGCCGGCGCCATCGCCAGGAAAATCCTGCGCGAGAGTTTTGGGGTGGAGATCCTGGCCTACGTCAAGCAGTGCCATCGCATCCTCGCCGCCGCCGACCCGCAGACTGTGACGGCGGCGCAGGTCGAGTCGAATATCGTGCGCTGTCCCGACCCCGCCGCGGCGCAGAAAATGATTCGGCTCATTGAACGCATCCGCCGCCAAGGTGACACCGTGGGCGGAATTGTTGAGGGAGTGGCACGGGGCGTGCCGCCGGGCTGGGGCGAGCCCGTTTTCGACCGGTTGGAAGCCGACCTGGCCAAGGCCATGCTCAGCCTGCCGGCGGCCAGGGGTTTTGAGCTCGGGTCCGGCTTTGCCTGTGTGACGATGACCGGGCGCGAGCACAACGACCCCTTCCGCGCCCGCCGCGGCAAGGTCTATACGACCACCAACTTCTCCGGGGGCATCCAAGGCGGCATTTCCAATGGCGAGACGATCTATTTCCGCGTGGCATTCAAGCCTGTGGCCACGGTGATGCACGAGCAGCAAACCGTGGATATCCATTACCGCAACACAACACTCCGCGGCCGGGGGCGCCATGACCCCTGCGTTCTGCCCCGGGCAGTGCCGATTGTGGAGGCGATGACCGCCTTGGTTCTGGTGGACCACGCGCTGCGTCACAAGGCCCAGTGCGGCTGAGGGTGCGAAATTCCTGGCTCGCGGCTGTACGCGAGTCATCCACGCCCTGGCGGTTAGAGCGAGCCCTGATGCCGTGCCGGCGTTGGGTGTGTGAATGGCCGCTGTTGTCTTCCGGCGGGAGTCAGCCCTTCTCCAGGCGGTTGGTTGACCGCAGCCAGCCTTTCGCTATTCTCAGAAGCATGAGGCGCAATGACAGACTCGCCGGCCTTTC
>Ga0116188_1004063_pt1 | contig 10512 bp, 4 predicted proteins | sample AD_JPNTR2_MetaG_FD_89807 | JGI IMG/M metagenome (GOLD analysis project Ga0116188, IMG submission 89807) | Active sludge microbial communities of municipal wastewater-treating anaerobic digesters from Japan - AD_JPNTR2_MetaG | ecosystem: Engineered > Bioreactor > Anaerobic > Digestate | place...
CTTTTCTTTTTCTATAAGGGAAACTTTTCCGTTTCCGGAAATGTGCACTGCTTTCATCTTGCTCATCTTTTAACTGTTTAACCAAGTATCCCGAAAACGGGGTTCCAGTATTTTTCTTACCTCCTTCAGCAATTCCTCATCCATGGGTTCTTCAATCCAGCGAATATTATCAAGTACAGCCGAAGACCGTGTGGTACTGAACAGGGTAGTGGTTATCCTCGGATTGGAAACGGCATATTGAATGGCCGGTTTTTCGATACTTTTTCCTTTGCTCTTACAATATTCTGCCGCTTTTCTGCATACATCTTGCAGCGGTTTGGGCGCAGGATGCCATGCCGGTGCTCCTCTTTCGGTCAACAGCCCCATAGCAAAAGGGGAGGCATTGATGACACCCACTTCGTGTTCCTCAAAAAAATCGAGATAATCAACCAGGGAATCATCCTGCAGAGTATAATGGCAGAAAGACAAAACGCTTTCTACCGTACCGGCAGGTACATGATTGATCACATACACAAAATGATGAAGCGTCAGGTTGGTAATCCCCACATGCTTAACGATGCCTTCCTCTCTTAATTCTACCAAAGCAGGGAGGGTTTCGTTGCAGACTTCATCCAAATCGGCAAACTCGATATCGTGCACGTTGATCAAATCGATATAGTCGACGTGAAGTCTTTCCATGCTCTCGTACACACTTTCCCGAGCTCTTTTAGCCGAATAGTCCCAGTAATTTTTGCCATCATCCCCGTATCGGCCCACTTTGGTGGAAAGATAATAACGCGACCGTTCAATGTTTTTCAACGCTTTGCCCAGCACCCGCTCAGCTTTGTAATAACCGTAATAGGGTGAAACATCGATAAAATTGATCCCGTTATCGAGTGCCGTATGTACAGCCCGGATGCCTTCTTCTTCTTTTAACGAATGGAAAACTCCTCCAAGCGATGAGGCTCCAAAACCCAAAACCGACAACTTCATCCCTGTCTTGCCCAATGACCTGTATTCCATAAATTTACTCCCTACCTAATTCGTTATTCCTTTTTGAATTTTTCTCCAAACTCCGTTTGTTGACGTTCAACTTCCTTTAATGCCTTTTCTTTTTCCTCCGGTGTGAGTTGCTGCTCACCATCTTCGGAAGAATGGCTTTTATTATCCGACACAAAATTCTCATTATCCTCCAGATAACATAAAACCTGTTTAGGAGGCAAACTTTCAATAACAATCTCTGCCGATGCCGGCGTGTGCACGCCCTCAAAGAGAGGACGTGCCTTTACGGTTATTTTTCCGGCTTTTTTGGTTGAGCGAATCAATACCGGCGCAGAACCAAACTCCACTGCTCGCGGATTAGCGCCGATAAGATCATCGCCAATAATACTCCCTTCACCTTCAACCGAAAAAAGAATATTTTCCTTGGCCAATCTTCTTACATTTCCATTATCATCAGTAACCTCGGCTATAACCACGACAAAATCCGACCCGTCTGCAATCAACGATTGTCCTTCATGGTCCAATATCAATCGAAGTTTTGTCGAACGTCTTGATGGCATCCGCTTATGTGTTGCCACCACTTTCCCATTTATGATTCCTTCAGCAACAAAATTCACCTTTTGCCAATTCTTTTGTACATACGTATATTCTCTCATTTCCCAAAAATCGAAAACATCCTTAAATACAACAGGCACGTTTGGAATGCCTTTTTCTTCATGAATAACTTTCTGAATCAGTGTATCTTTTTCATAAGAAATTAAACGAACCGAATCGCAATTGGTAAAGACAACAATATCGGAATCAGAAAAGGGAGTAATTTCGTGTGCAATATAAACCATAGGACCTACATCTGCCACGGGATGAACAGCATTGGCATCAACCTGACTTTTAAACATATAGAAAGCGTACTTGGGTTGACGGAAACAATCATATATTCCACCCCAATACGGATCGGGATGATAGCCCCGTTGATGGTCAAAAGGATGCCAATGCGCTCCACCGATGAATTGACCGGTAGTTCTAAACATATTCCCATAAGACTGTGCCAAAGAAAGTGCTTGCACCAACTGGGGGTGCTCGCCCCAATTACGCGATGCCCTATTATTGGCATTATGGGCATACCAATCATCTACATTCTCACCGAATTCTCTGGTAAAAATACATTGTTCGACTTTCCCCTCGTCGTCCGGCCATCCATAGACCAATCCGTAATGTTCCGCTATACCTGCCGAATGCAAATCGCCGGCCGCTACCGGAGCACCGGGATAAGGATATTCTTCTTTGGTGGCTTGCAAAGCAGATAAAGAAAAATCAAGGGGGAAGCGGGTTTCATTCAAAATGGGTTCCCATACCAACACAGAGGGATGATTACGGTCTCTTCGGATCATCTGACGTGTATTCTCATTTGCAAGCCGTGCAAATTCGGGATCTTTGTTCCAATATTGCCAACCGGGTGTAGCCACGATAACAAACATACCCAATTCGTCACAAGCATCCATGAAAGCCGGATCTTGGGGATAATGAGCCGAGCGTACGATTTCGCAACCGGCATCACGCAACTTTTTGGCGTCTCTCCACTGCTGAGAATTGGGAAGCGCATTCCCAACATAACCGAAATCTTGATGACGATTGGCTCCTACTAACTGTCCATAAGGTTTTCCATTCAGATAAAATCCCTCCTTTCCTCTAAACTCCGCTTTTCGTATCCCGATTCTCAGAGTGCCTCCATCCAACGAGTTTTCCCCATTCATTACCCGTAAATTCAGGCGATATAAATAAGGATCACGAGGAGACCATAAATGTGGATGTCGCACTCTCATTTTTTGATAAACGGTTTTTGTTTCGCCTTTCCCTAAGGTTAATCGCTTTTTTTCTTTTTTTATCATTTTCCCGGAATGATCGCAAAGTTCAGTTATCAGATAAACGGCCCTTTTGCTCTTATCGGAATTCTTTATCTCCGTATCGATAAAAATATCAGCACTTTCTTCGCTGATATTGTCGTAGTGAACAAATACACCTCCTCCTGCCACTTTATTGGCTTCAATGGCATCTGTAATAGCTACAGGAGATTTTGCAATAAGCCATACATCCCGATAAATACCACCATGATACGCAAAATCGAGGGCATATTGAGGCTTTCCGGGCGGATAACTACCATCATCACTATTATCGGAAAAAACGGCAATCAGACAAGTATCGCCACTCTGCACTCCGGCATCTGTAAGTGAAACACTGAAAGGCAAATATCCTCCTAAATGGGTTTTTATCTTTTTGCCGTTTACATACACGGTAGATTTTCCCATTACCGCCTCAAAATACAAAGATACATCTCTTTCTTTCAAGGATTTATCCAAGATAAAATGCTTTCTGTACCATACAGGTCCCTGATAGTTCTTTCCACCGCTGCCTTCGGCAGGGATCAATGATACAGTGTGAGGAGTAGAAACGATTTCCCATCCGGAATCATCCAAATCGAGCGATTCACCATTTTTTACATCCCCTTTAAAATAACGCCAACCGGGATTAAAATTAAAAACAACTCTTCCACTCCCCTCCAATTCGAAAAAGCCGGCTATCGATGTTTCGGGACTATAGGCACTCATTGAGAGGGGAAAAAAGGATAAACCTACAGTGATAAAAATAAGAAAAAGGTAATAAAACTTCATGTTTTTAGTTTTGAATAGCGTTTACAATATCTTTTGACCTGTTAAAAGGAGAAACAATTAAGTTGCGCAGTTTTCCATCTACAAGCTCTACCTCTACAGTGGTAACTTTATCAACATGCAATTTAAAGTGCACGTCCCATTCCTCGGGCCAAGCCGGAAACAAATAAATCTTATCGTCAACGGTCTGTATTAACATTTCCTGCAAACCGATCATACCACTTCCTCCCCAATTGTGATCAGGAGCCCAATCGAAACCCGGTCCCCAAAAAGCAGGAAACCGAAAAGGACCATCTGCCATCTTTAAAAGAGTGAGCTCTTTTGCTTCTTCAGTTAAGCCCAAACAAGCAGCAAAAATATTATCCTGCTTCCAGCCCACATGGTTCCTAAATTTCACAACGTCGGGATCATGATAATAGGTATTGACAGCCACATCCAAATCTTTCTTCCCTATACCATAAATGCGCCAGGGAAAAACCGGATACAGCTGTGGTGATTCTTCGTTGTTTATCCTTTCCCACAATTTCGCCGGGGCAATCATTTTTTTCCCATTTCTATCGGTTAATGATAATGGAGGGATGCGCGACAACATCTTCGTCCATCTATCCTTTTCTTCCAAATCCTCCGATAAATCAATCATCTTTTCCAGAACAACTTTCAAAGCCGAAACAGTAGATGATGCATTATACGCCATCTTATAGGTCTCGCAGGCAGAACCCGGATATAGCACAAGATGTCCGTTTTGATCAAGCGATTTTATTCCTCGTCTTTCTGCCAGCCATCGATAATGCTCATCAAAAAAAGTGAGACAACTTTTTATTAGGGGCAGATAAGCAGCAATGTCTGCATTACAATATCCTTTCGTTTCCAAGATCATCAAACAAAATTCAAGCACCGTATCCCATTGATATTCCAACCACGCATTGTATTCGACTCCTTTGTCGAAATATTCGGGTCTTTTCCATCCATATTCTGTGGGATTGGGAAGTCCGAAATTTTCCAATTGCTCGGTAAAACAGGCACCTTCATGTCCCCAATAGATCTTGGTCCTTGTTTCTGCATTTTTGAGAAGGCGCAAATAAAAATCGAATTGAGGCTTCATCATGTCGAAATCGCCACTTTTCAACATCGGAAAATGCACCAAACGTTGGTTTTGAGCGGTAAAAGTACCACCTCCCCACTTTCTGTAATCAGGTGTAAAAGATTGAGCTGTATCGACAAAACAAGGATCGAAGGTGAATAATCCACCGTTAAATTTTGTGGGATACGAGCCATAAGCATTGCAACCCAACATATAACGAAAAAGCTGATAATTTCTCCCTATTTTCCATGGGGAAGAATCTTCATTATCCTTGTCAATCAAAACAAAACTCCTCTCCCAGAAATCACTCCACCATTGTTGAGTTTCTCTTTTTGCCGAAGGATTGTATGCCTCGACAAGTATTGAATCCAAATCTTCTTTCCATTCACTTAAAAGATTCTCCTGAGCAGTATGTAAGGCCATATATACATGATGATAAGTCGAAGATTTAACGCTCTTCAACGACCAATACATGAAATCTGTATCTGCATATCTGCCTGTTCCCGATCGATTGTATTCTAAATAATCACCCCATAATTTTCCTCCAAATATAAGTTTTTCCAGGGGATTATACAAGACACTTTTGACGGCTTCTAGCCCTTGTTGAGCAACAGTTTTGTCAAAAATATTCGGGGAATCGTTTTTATGAAAAAAACAAACAGCGTCGTTTTCAATAACGACACTATCTTTTCGGGTAACCAGTCCTTCGGGAATAACCCATTTATATGAAGTCGCATTCGCCTCTCCTTTTCTTATAGGCCGATCCTCATACCTCCAGTTTTCATAAAAAACCTCAATATCAAAGGGAGTAACACCTGCTATTTCAACATGAATCAACGGACGAAAAACATCTACCCATATCTGTATTTCTGTTCCTCCACCTTTTATTTCGACACAGCCTTTTTCGAGTTTCAACTCTTGCGTAAAATCTCGACTACCTAAAGGATTCGGTAATAATTTTATCCGAATCCGTCCGGATTTCAGAAAACTGTTGTTTTCGTCAAACGATCCGCTCCGACAAAAATAAAACAGCACATCGTTTTGTTCAACCCAAACATTCAGACCAATGTCTCCTCCTCCGCAAGGCATAGACTCATGCGAACCTTTACTTTGAGATGTCCACAAGAGGTTGTAGCGATCAACTCGGCTATTATTGGCAAAAACCGAATGACAAAGAATCAAAGGTAAAAATGGAAATACGAAAAGCAGTATTTTATTTGTCATTACCAATCATCTGTTCTAAAAGAAGAAACGGGTAATCCTTCCGTTCCATAAAGATCCCCTTCAACATAATTTTCAAAAGCATATCTTACGGCAACCGGATGCTTAACAGCTTCGGATCTAACATATACCTTGCTTCTGTTGATCCAAGCATCCGCCGGATAGAATTTTTTGTCCAACCCTGCCATTTTAAAGTTTTTCAGATCCCCCTTCGGTGCAGTGAGCCACATTTCGGCTCTGTCAAAACTCAATATCGCAGTATCTCCTTTAATGGTCATGTCTTTATAAACGGGTGAATCGGAAACAATACCATTAATTCGATAGGTTTTTGCAAAAGCCAATAATGCCAACCGTTCACCGGCTATCTGTTTTTTAGGAGGATGAATACCTTTTTCAAGACCGGCATCCAACAAAACGGCCATTCCGGAATTTTCAATTCTGCTTTCTGCTTTCAACTGAGCCTCTCGAAGATAAGCTGAATTAAAAACCTCTTCTCCATGCGGGGTAATTAACCTATAATCGTAAGGGGCAATCTGGCAATAATAAAACGGAAAAACACCCTTATTCCATTTCGTACGCCATCCATTAACCATCGCCAAAAGCAAATCTGCATAGGAGGTATAGCGATCATAATTGGATTCTCCTTGATACCAAATCACTCCTTTTATGGCAAAACCCACCAAAGGAGCAATCATGCCATTGAAAAGCGTAGTAGGTGTTCTGTTCTTTTCTTTGATATCTTCTTCGGTTTGAGGCAATTTTATCCCGGGAAATGGCTGCAACATACCCCGGTCCATCCATGATTCAATGGGAGAGCCGCCCCACGAGGAACAAATCAGCCCGACAGGAACCTTTAAAATTTCCTGAAGCAAACGCCCAAAATAATAAGCAGTTGCGCTAAATTCACTCACCGATACCGGATTTGCTGTTTGCCATTCCCCTTCTACATCTTCCTGAGCTGCCAACGTAGAATGGCGTTTAACCGTAAAAAGTCGCAACTGGGAATTTTTGGATTTCAATATATCCATGTTAGAGCCTTCAACCGGCTGATTCTTGAATCCCTTCATCGGCATTTCCATATTCGACTGGCCGGAACAAAGCCACACTTCACCTACCCACACATCGTGCAAAGTAAACGAATCGTTTCCTTCTGAAAAAGCAATGAAATAGGGTCCACCTGCTTGAGGCGTTTTTAATTGAATTCGCCATCGACCTTCGCTGTCAGCTTTTGTCGAATAATTCATATTATTCCACGATGCCCGTACAGTTATTGTTTTACCCGGAAAAGCTTTTCCCCATAGTGAAGCGCTCGTTAGCTGCTGAAGTACCATCCCCTCTGAAATAAATGCGGGCAAAGAAATTTTTGCATGCATTGCATACGGAAAAACAAAAAAAACACATACCAAGAAAAACAATTTTATTATCTTTTTCATACCCTCCTAAACATTATATTTTACCCTCTATTCGGAATATTCAATAGTTATAGGCCCCAATAACCCCGAGGGCTGAAGAGACTGACCCCTCAAGTAATAAGGAGCATTAGTCCATACATTATCGTCTACGATATGCTTCTCATAAACTCCTTTTATTTTATTTGCCCATGTATTGACAACTCGTATTTGCAGTTTATTACTTCCCTTTTTTATTGCTTTGGCTATATTTACATGGGTTGGTGAAGTCCATACAATACCACAATTCGTATCATTCAAAACAACTTCGCCCATTACATTTACTTCTCCCAGACGCAAATAAACTGCATCATCGGAAAAATCGTCATCCCATGTGAAATGAGTTTCATAGATCGCTTCACCTGCATAATAGCGGATAGTATTGCTCTCATTTTCGCTCCAATCGAATAATTGCGATGAGATTAAATTTTCCGAAGAATCCTCTCCAAAAGAAATACGCCACTCACAATCGGACAACACTCTCCTTTTTGGTAAAGAAAATGATTTTTTTGAAGATTTTATTGCGGTTGGTTTTCGAAATACCACAAAAACCGATTGATTTTCATGTAAATTCAATTTAATATGGGTTCTTCCCTCATGGATGCTCCACTCTTGTGCTTCGGTTATTTCTCCGGTCACGGGATCCCAAAGTTCGGGAATTCTATCCGAACAACGAAATGAAATGCACACATGACGTTCTTCTTCCTGTTGATTGGCAATAAAATAAATATCCGTATCTTCTTCTGCACGGTGTGTCCACGCAATATTCTTTTCTCCATTAAAATCAATGTCTTTCCCCAATCCAAATTGACTGAAATCTTCGTGCTGATAAGGTAACAAGTATTCGGAAGATACAGACCATATTTCTTCGGCAATTTCTTTGAGTGTTTCTGAAAATTGATTTTTCTTGTAAAAACCCGGAACAAGCTCCGGCTTATCACCCAACAAAACCACTAGTCCTTTCTGTTGAAATTCTCTAATTTTTTCAGCAACTTCTTTGCTCATATACTTGCTCTCAGGAAACATGGGGTGAGGCTTTGGAAGAACCAGCACTTTGTAAGACATTCCACCAGGCAAAACCAGTCTTCCATCTTTCACGTCAGCCAATCGAAGCAACGCATCGCGGTTAAACGAATCGTACGCATAACCATTTAGCGCGTCGATCCAGTCAATTGCATCAGTAAGATTGGCGGAATGGGTTACGCCGACCGGTATCATCCTGAGCGGTTGGCCTTCGTTGGCCAATCTTTTCTTTTCTGTCTGTACTCTTTCTTCTCCAAAAATTCCCGGAAGAGAATTGACCAATCGATCGGGAAGAATCGCCCGCCGAGGGGTCTCCTCTCCGGTAAACACTGCGATATCCACAACAGGACGTCCAAATTGCAATAAGGTCTGACAACGACCGATGTAGTCCACCCATGCCTTAGCATATCTCCACCACAGTTGATCCCTTTGAAAATAGAGTCCAATCCCATCAAGTGTCACACCCGGAGCTTTGTTAAGATAAGGATTATGTACATAAACATGATGAAACAATTTATTCATTCCCAAAGCGAAATTCCGGTCGAGCAACGGTTTCATCATGCGAGGATTCTCATTCCACATGATACGCAACTGGGTAAAACCCTCGGCCTGAACAATATTTTTTCCATAAACATGAGCACCGGAAATAGCATCTAGCATATCGTTGAATTTATCATGTGTGGGACTTTGCAACCAAAACTCCCCCATCGGTCTGTCAACCATCCGATAATGTAACATCCCATCACTTACCATCGTTGGGGCAACACACTCAGCAGAAAATTTACAACCATACGTTCCGGAGAATTCGGCAAGTGTTTGATAAAAAACATCTACGACCAACTCGGCAATAGTTTGTCGAATATCATGCAAAATAGATTCCGTTTGTTCGACACTTTCTATAGGAATACCGGCATACACAAGTAAATAAGGCGAAAGGTCATATCCTCTTCTTTTTTCAAACTCCTCAAGAAAATTATCCGACCAGTTCTGACTACCACATTCCCAACTGTCTACATGCAAAAACTTTAAAACGCGCCTGCCCAAAACAGGATCAGTTTTTCTAAAAGCTGCCCCAAACCAATTTTCAAACTGAAGTTGAACCGCTTCTTTGCTGAATTTATCGCATTCCAACCCTTTCCCCGCTCCGCCGGTTTCATTTCTATGTCCAGTTGATGTATGCCCCATCCGTACAATCCTCCATCTACCCGAAGGCAAAACAGTATTCAACTCATCACCGCTTAACGAGGAAGGATCCAAACGAATAATTTGGGATAATTTTACACAATCTTCATCAGACAACTCCTCCACCGGCGTCCTTTTGCTTACCCTCCAAACCGATCCGTTTTTCCCTTCCAATTGATCAATAAGCGCCTCACTCGATAAAAAAATCTTATTGATTTTTAAAATGGGTTTCCATTTTGCCGCATCCAGATCTTCCGCACCTGGTTCAGAACCAGCCGGATCCCAGTAAAATCTGAAGCACCGGGCAGTAGTTGCAGGAATACTGTAGGTGAAATTTTCGTCGGTATTCTGCCATCCATGTCGAGGAGAAACAAGTTGCTTTATTTTTTTGAAATCAACTCCATTATCACTTGCATAAACACACAATCGTTGTGCTTGATAATTATTCCCAGCCGGAACAATTTTTATCGATCTACAAGTGAAAGGTTCTTCAAAAGTATATTGTATCCAACAAGGTGATGAACTTCTGAAGGTACCGGAAGCTGATCTATCCACCAAATATGCAGGTGACCGATCTTCGGTACTCGAGGTAACGTGAGGTATAAAACGATCAGTTGTAAAAAAGTCGGCAACAGGCAACGCATACAGTGCGATTTCACAATAAAAATTCTCGAAAGTTTTCGGACGGGGGAGGCGTAGGTGTTTTATCTCACCTCCCGAAATAACAGAATCACTCCAAACCACTTTCTGCATCGATTTTTCGGGTGTAATCCATGGCCCACCTGCTAATGCAAAACCATCGCAAATGTGCATTCCCAATTTAAGTTTCAATCGATCGGCTTCTTCCATGGAAAATCGAACCAACTCCCACCATTCAGGTGTCAATTGTTCACAGGCAGTCGAATAAACGAAA
>Ga0116188_1004072_pt1 | contig 10497 bp, 9 predicted proteins | sample AD_JPNTR2_MetaG_FD_89807 | JGI IMG/M metagenome (GOLD analysis project Ga0116188, IMG submission 89807) | Active sludge microbial communities of municipal wastewater-treating anaerobic digesters from Japan - AD_JPNTR2_MetaG | ecosystem: Engineered > Bioreactor > Anaerobic > Digestate | place...
CCTGCCGAAAAGGCAGCCCCCACCGAGGCCATTAGGTCCTCCTCGGTAACACCCTTGTTTATTACATCCCTCAGCCTCTGGGTACCAGCCTCCGGTGCAAAGGTTAGACCGGTTTTCCGCACCTTCTGTATTTCCTTGATAAGGTCCAGCGAAAAACTGTCAATCCTAAGGGACGGCAGCGACAGCCCCACCCCCTTTTCGCCGTGGGCAGCTATAAGCTGCTTTACCAGCGGCTCCAGGTGCGTATAATCGCTGGTGCTAAGGGATGCCAGCGATACCTCCTCGTAGCCGGTATTTTTTATAAGCCTTTCAGCCTGGTTTGCCAGCACCTCCGGGCTTTTTTCCCTCACCGGGCGGTATACCATCCCCGCCTGGCAGAACCTGCAGCCCCGGGTGCAGCCCCTGAAAATCTCCAGCATAATCCTGTCATGTACTATCTCGGTAAAGGGAACAATTATCCTGTCCGGGAAAAAAACCTTGTCAAGGTCCTTTATAATAACCTTGTTTATCCGCCCCGGAAACCGGTCGCTTACCGGCAAGACGCTTTTTATCGTACCGTCCTTGTTATACCGTACGTTGTAAAGCGAAGGTACGTAGACCCCTTCAATAAGTGCAACCCTTTCCAAGTATTCCTGTCGGGTACCGCTCCTTTTCTTCCATTCAATGTATGTATCAAGGATGGGGGTTAATACCTCCTCCCCCTCCCCCAGCACAAAAAAATCGAATATGTCCGCCAACGGTTCCGCATTATACGCACAGGGGCCGCCGCCTATAATAAAGGGGTGGCCCGCTTCCCTTTCATTCGCCAGTATGGGTATGCCGGCCAGCGAGAGCATGTTTACTACGTTTGAATAGCCCATTTCATACTGCAGCGTAAAGCCCAGAAAGTCAAATTCGGATACCGCGTCCCTGCTTTCCAGCGCGAACAGCGGTACCCCCTTCTCCCTCATAAACCCCTCCATGTCGGTCCAGGGTGCAAACACCCTTTCGCACCACGTGTCCTTTCTCCGGTTAAGCAGGTAATACAGTATCCTGAGCCCAAGGTGGGACATGGCTATTTCATATACATCAGGGAATGCGAAGGCAAACCTGATTTCCACTTCCCTTTTGTCCTTGTATACGCTGTTGTACTCGCCCCCGGTATACCTGGCAGGTTTCTCCACCCTGCCCAGCAGCCCTTCAATATCCACCGATGTCATTGTATGCCCTCCTGTGTCCCGATCTTATGTTTTTCAAAATTAGTATTCCTAAACCGCTATCCCTTATTACCGGCGGCCGGCACCGCCCTTTGGACGCCTCTTTTTCCATTTGTTACAATAATTATATAATAAAACGTCGGCGGTATCTATTGATTTTGCATTCTAATTATCTGCTCCATCCTTACATTGTACCCGTAACGAATCATTCCGCTTATTATCTCCTGTTCTGTCGCCTTACCCAGCACCTCGCCGTTTTTTCCCACCACGAACACTATGTGATAATAACCGGGTACAAAGCGGCTTATCACCCTTTTCCCGCTGGCATTATAGGCCGCGACAAAAGTTTTGGACCTTAAAAGCCCCTTCTTATGCAGCAGGCCTCCCTTTGAGCCCGCCTGGGTTATCGCGAGGGATGACGCCATTTTCCTTTCCTGGGCCCCTGCAAAAAACAAAAAAACAGCGGCGGCCGCCATGGACAGCCCCAAAGGGCTTCCCAGCCCCAGGCAGAGTGCAAGAAGCGCCAGCAGACCGGCAATTATATTTCCCGAAAGGTACACCGCCCTTGTGGCATCCACTATGCCCAGCCTGAAGGACAATATGCTCCTAAAAAGGCGTCCGCCATCCAGCGGAAGGGCGGGAAGCAGGTTGAACAAGAAAATCATGGTGTTTATCGCCACAAAAAATTCCCCATGGGGATGCGGCATAAAGCCGTGGTCCTTGAGCATCACGGCGCACATCGCCAGGGCAATGCTTGCAGCAGGCCCCGCTAGGGCAACAAAAGCCTCCGCCGCCGGGTCAAGCCCGAACATGCCTCCTACTCTTACGCTCCCCCCCAGCGGGAACACCCTAATCTCCTCCAATCGATACCCGAGGAAAGAAGCCGCTGCCGCATGGGCCGTTTCATGGACAATAACCGCCGCAGCCAGTAAGAGCCCCCGGGTCAAGTATCCCAGGCAGGCGGCGGCCGCGAACAGAACCATTACCGGGGGATTTACCAGTATATCAGTCCCTGCTATCCTGGCTATCCTCACTGCCCGCCTCCCCCTTACGTGTCCTTAAGCCCCAAGTCCAATTCGTTGACGGGGTCCACCGGCCTGTCGTTTCTCCATACTTCGAAATGCAGGTGTGGGCCGGTGCTTATCCCGGTGCTGCCCAACTGTCCTATGACCTCACCCCGGGATACCTCCTGGTTCTCCTTAACGCTGATATTGTCCAGGTGACCGTACAGCGTTTTCAGATTGGTGCTGTGTTCAATAATTACGATATTTCCGAATTTCGGATGGGACCCGGCTTCAATCACCACCCCCGCTGAAGCAGCCCTTACCGGCTCCCTCGGAGGAGCGGAAATATCTATTCCCTCATGCTTGATTTCAACGTTGAACACCGGATGGCTCCTCATCCCGTATCCGGACGTAATAACCCCCTCCACAGGCATTTCCATCAAGCCTGGAGAATTGTTATCGTTAAAAACCCTCAAGATGCTTCTTCTAAGCGTTGGAATGGCGCCTTTAAGAGATGAAATTTTTTCCCCTATGTCGTATTCCCTGGTTATTATGGATTTAATGCCGTCGGTGGCCCTTTGAGCATAGGAAAAGGTCATATTTTTAATGAGCAGTATTATTAATACCACTATTATACAAATGGTAAGGTTTCTTATATTATTCCGAAGACGACTTTTCTCCTTGACACTTTTTACTCCGTACCTTCTTCCCAAATTGGTTCTTCCAAAGGTCCTCAAGCTTCTCCCAAAGGCTCTCTTCATGGGTTTCCCTCCCGAAAGGTTTTAGTATAATATATTTTCACCCATGGGAGAATATGAGGACTATCAGAAATTGATTCTCTGTCGTCTCATGCCGACATTAATAACAAGTCCAATGGCTATCATATTCGCCAGCAGCGAACTGCCGCCGTAGCTCACAAAGGGCAGCGTAAGACCGGTTATGGGCATTATGCCTATGGTCATACCTATGTTTTCAAATATTTGAAATGTAAACATGGAAAGGACCCCTATGACCACTAGGTACCCGAACCGGTCCTTGGCCTGCCGCGCGGCGTCCAGTATCCTGTAAAGCACAAGGAAAACAAAGAAAATAAGCACCGCCGCGCCCACAAAACCCAGTTCTTCACCCAGCACCGAAAAAATAAAGTCGGTATGCTGCGCCGGCAAAAAATCCAGCTTGTTCTGGGTACCCTGGTATAGCCCCTTGCCCAGCAAACGCCCCGAACCCACCGCTATCATTGACTGAATGACATGATATCCCCCGCCTAAGGGGTCTATCCCGGGGTTCATGAAGACCAATAGCCTTGTTTTCTGATGGTCCTCCAGCAGGAACATCCAGGCGGGAGGTATCGCTGCAATGCCTGCGGCTATACCCCAGAGTATCAGCCTATAGCTTATGCCCGCAGCATAAACCATGCCTGCGAAAATGGACAGGAATACCATGGCCCCGCCCAGGTCCGGTTCGGTAAGCACAAGGACCGTCGGAACACCCACAAAAACCGCCGGCAGTATTATATCTTTTACGGTTTGAAGCTTTTGTTCGCGGTTTTCCAAGAATTTGGCAAAGGCTATAATAACCCCGATCTTTGCAAACTCCGACGGCTGCATGCTGGAAAACCCAAGGTCTATCCAGCTCCTTGCGCCGCCCCTTACCACCCCTATTCCGGGCACCTTGACAAGCAGGAGAAACAATATACTGGCTATATATATAATATAAGACACACTGCCCAGCGTGTTGTAGTCCATCGTAATTACCACAAAGCCCGCTATTAGGCTTATTACCGCCCACGCGGCCTGGCGCTTGACAAGCCCGTAGTCCCCTGTGGTTGGCGCGTGGGTCGCGCTGCTTATGACAATTATCCCTATGATAACCAGCACAAGTACTGCAAAAATGAGCGTATAATCTATATTCCGCACAAGCTTTTTATCAATCAAAGGACCACCCCCGCCGACGCTAACTCATACCTATTATACCACAGCCCCCGGGGACTGACATTTGTAAAATAAAACCGGCCAGGATACAGCCGGTCATCGGACAGCGCCTTTCATGCGCTTTATCGGTATGTTTGCCACCAATGCCGGGACCAGGTTATCGTCCTCGTCCCTCTTGGTTTTCGTCATTTTAATCTCCAGGTTATCCTCGTCTATTTCCATGTAATCGGATATTACCTTTATCAAATCTCCCTTTATCATTTCCAGAAAGGTAGAGGAAACATTTACCCTGTCATGGACCAAAACCAATTTCAACCTTTCCTTGGCAACATTCTTGCTGCTGGCACTATGCCTTGCACTAGACCTGAACAGGTCCATCATAATTCCTCCCCCCTCGCTATCTTTTACTTATCAGTTTAAGCAGCTTTGTTATAAAGCCTTCGTCCACTTCCAGGTCCAGGAACGGGACATCATGGCCCAAAATCCTCAGGGCAATATTGTTAAATGCTTTGCCCGCCAGCGACCTGTTATCCCCGACAGCAGGCTCTCCCCTGTTGGTGGAAACCACTATGCTTTCATCATCCGGTACCACGCCCAAAAGGTCTATCGCAAGGATGTCAATCATATCCTCGGTATTCATCATGTCGCCCTTTTTCACCATGTCTATTCTTACCCTGTTGACCACCAGCTTGGGACTGCCCAGTTCCGACGCTTCCAAAAGGCCTATAATCCTGTCGGCATCCCTTACTGCGGATATCTCGGGAGTAGTGACAACTATCGCCCTGTCCGCCCCCGCGATTGCGTTTTTAAAACCCTGCTCAATACCTGCGGGACAATCTATCAGCACAAAATCGAATTCCTTTTTCAGCCTCTCGCACAGTTCCTGCATCTGGGCGGGGGAAACGGCGCTTTTGTCCTTTGTCTGGGCTGCGGGAAGCAGAAAGAGGTCGGGGTACCTTTTGTCCTTGATGAGCGCCTGGCGCAATCGGCACACTCCCTCCACCACGTCCACCACGTCATAAACAATCCTGTTCTCCAGCCCCATCACCACGTCCAAGTTTCTCAAGCCAATATCGGCGTCCACCAACACCACCTTTTTGCCGTTAACGGCAAGGGCCGTCCCAATGTTTGCGGTTGCGGTGGTTTTCCCCACTCCGCCCTTCCCGGAAGTTATGACTATTACCTCACCCATAGGTTTTTTTCCTCCCTTATTTGTGTTGTATGCTGACAGTACTATTTCCTATCGTAAATGGGTCTAACGTACATTCTCCCCTGTTCTATGTACGCTATTTCCGGCTCACTGCTGTATGTTTTCTCATCCGGCCACCTAACTGCTATCTCCCCGATTCGCAGCTGTATCGGTCTAAGCAGTATTGCGGACACCGAGGCATCGTGATTGTCCGGCACTCCAGCCCTGGCGCTGCCTCGCAGTGCACCCATAACCACGATGCTGCCCCCCGCTTCAATCTCCGCCCCCGCATTTACGTCCCCGAGGACAACCACGTTTCCCTCGTAGCAGACCCTTTGGCCCGACCTCAGGGTGGAATACACAAACCTTGTGACCCTGTCCCCGTTTACTTCCGGCCGGGACGGTGAATCCTTGCTGGAAAGGGGACGCTTAATTTTTATGCCGTATCTATTTTGCAGCGTTTCCGCCAGTATGTCCTCCTCAATGTCGTCCAGCTCAATACCGTAAACGCCCGCAAGGTGTGCTCCTTCAAAAAAACTCCCGGCGCTTTCCAATTTAGCCTCCAGGGCTCCTAAAAAGCCCTCAAAAGTGGTTGGGCCCTTGTATACCGCGTACAGCCCTTGTTTCAAACCCTTGAACTCCAAGCTGACCTCCTGCATAGGCTATTCATACCCCCGTTTACTATTCTTCACAAAGCCAGTAATTCCTGCTATGTTTTTATCTATCTTACCATGACGTTACCGGGTTCCATCCGGGTCCCGGAGTTGTTTATTTTAAGGTATTCTTCTATTATAGCCTTTGCCACCGGGGATGAATAGTTACCTGACCCGCCCTGTATTATTACCACCGCCACTGCTATCTGAGGATTTTCATAGGGTGCAAAGCCCGCGAACCATGCGTACCCGTCATAGCCCGGGTTCTGCGCGGTACCGGTCTTGCCGGCGATATTAACCGAGGTGTCCCGGAAAGCGGAGCCTGCTGTCCCCCCCGGCTTGGTAACCGCCAGCATACCGTCAAATACCGCCTTTAAGTTCTCGGGCGAGATTTCGATTCTTTCCAGTACCTCCGGCTGTATTTCCCTATACTCCCCGGTCTGCTGGTCGTATATCTTTTTAACCAGGTGCGGTTTGTACCTGGTACCCCCGTTCGCGATGGTGGCTATATAATTTGCAATCTGCAGCGGCGTGTACATATGTTCACCCTGGCCTATGGCCGCGCTAAGGGTCTGGCCTGCGGTCCATTTGCTTGCGTTTATATAGCTTATGAGCTTATTAATATGCTCTGTCTCGCTTATCCCTATGTCTTCCAGCGCCCTGCGCATCTGTGTCCAGGTATTAAACTGAACGTTAAGAAGGCCGTATACCTTGTCTATGACTTGCTGGTCCTTGACATCCATCGTATCGGTCATGTATCTTTTGATTACGTTTTTCCAGACTTCAGTCTTGTAGGTTGGTCCCGCCACAATGCCCGCCGATTCCCCCATAAGTTCGATGCCGGTTTTCTGACCAAGTCCAAATTTCCGCGCATATTCCTCCAGCTTGCCAATCCCCAGCAGCCTGCTTACCTCGTAGAAAAAGTAGTTGCACGAATCCTTTATGGCTTCCACAACGTTTTCCGGTCCGTGGGTGGTACGTCTCTGGTTCCATATCCAGCATGCGGGACTGGCCCCCGGTATTACCCTGTATACCCCTCTGTCGACAATGGTTGTCTTAGGTGTTATCACGCCTTCCTCAAGGGCGGCAACAGCCACTGCCATCTTGAAGGTGGACCCCGGCGGTATCGCAGCCTGGATGGCGTTATTATACAGCGGCCGCGGCTCCAGCGGGTCGTTGGACTTCGGGTTTAAAGCTTCCCAGTCCTCGCGGGAAATCCCGGTTGCAAAAAGGTTGGGGTCGTAGGAAGGATGGCTTGCCATGACCAGCACTTCGCCGGTGTTAACATCAATGGCTACCGCCGCCCCCGATTTTGCATTGGGATACTTGGTCCCCATTTCACCGGCTTGTATTCTTTCCATGGTCTCCCTTAAGACCCTCTCCGCGGTCTGCTGCAGCCGCATATCCAGCGTAAGAAACACGTTGTTGCCGGGTATTGAGGGCTTCTCCCCCAGTGTGCTTATAAGCCGGCCCACCGAGTTAACCTCCACCTGCTTGGCGCCGTTTATTCCCTTGAGTTCCTCCTCAAGGACTTTCTCAAGGCCGGATTTTCCAATTATGTCGTTCTGGGTGTATCCCTTATCGCTCAACACTTCCAGTTCTTCCTGGTTTATGCTTCCCAGGTACCCAAGGACATGGGCGGCCAGGCTGCCTTCCCTGTAATACCTTATGGGTTTTACTTCCACGTTGACCCCGGGAAGGTCCAGGTGCCTTTCCTCTATCTGTGCAACCGTCAGCATGGATACATCCCTTGCAATCTCAAGGGGCTGGTAAGCAAGGTAGCTCTGCTCGCCGATTTTGTACAGTATTGCAAGGGCTTGTACCGCCAGCGCATCCGGCAGGTCCGGGGATATTCCGAATTTCTCCCTAAGAAGCGCAAGGGTCTGCGCCGCATTGCTCTCCTCCGGTATCTTGTTCTTCTTTTTCCATTCCAATTCCTTTTCCCAGCTGTCAAAAACAAACCGTACCGGGTCCGCCGCAATGACAAATTCTATCCTAATATGCTCCCCGTTGCTGTCCAGTATCCGGACAAGGTCCTGGGCAACATCCCTTATCTTTTCCTCCACTATCTCAGTCTTTATTATTTCCACCACGTATCCCGGCCGGTTGCCGGCAATCTCCCTGCCGTACCGGTCCAGGAAAAGTCCCCTTGGAGCATCTGCCGAGATATTTCTTATTCGCTTATTTTCCGACAGGTCGCTGTAGTATTCACCGCTTACTATCTGGAGCTGTATCAGCCTGAAAACAAGGACTATGGCAATGACGGCCAAAAGAAGCGCTATTACGTTGTTCCTGTCCTTTAGTTTTTTCCAGACCATTGCGGCACCACCTTTTAATTACCTTCTCTTTTTGGCCCTAACCCTTGGCTGCGTACTATCCCTGTTGAAGGCCAGGTACAGCGCCCTGTACAAAAGGGCCGAAACAGCACAGTTGTATATAAGCTCAACGGGAATATAATGTCTTATGTACACGGGTATGCCGGTTGGAACCCCCAGCACATAATTAAAAAAGATGACAATAAAATATTTTAAGAGTGTCGCCCCGGCGGTAAAAAACACCGGCACCACCAGGCGTTCCTTGAATACCTTGCCGCTGTACTCCCCCACAATGTAACCGGTCAGCATATACGAGAGGGTCGTTATCCCTACGGGTTTTCCATATACAATATCCTGCATTATCCCGGCGGCTGCGCCTACCACTGCTCCCCGCCGGTTCCCTATTAGGATGCTCACCGCAACAACCATGACCAGGGCTGAATCCGGCATTATACCCATTATTGCAATATACCGAAACACAGTGGACTGCATTATGAAGTTTACAAGCAGCATTAGCGCAATGGCCCACCCGCTCAATCTATCGTCTCTCCTTCAAAGGGAAGTTCCTCCACGTGTCTTAGAACGAACACTTCCTCCAGTTTATCGAAATCCACGGCGGGCTCAACCCTTATGGTTTTAAGAAGCTGGCCCTCGCCGGTGCTTATACCGGTTATTTTGCCTACATAAAGGCCCTTGGGATAAATTCCGCCCAAGCCTGACGTGACCAGGTCGTCGCCCTCAACAATCGCCGCTTCGGGGGAGATTGAACCGGTAAGCTCAAAGTTAATGTCTCCCTTAAGAATTCCGGTATCCCTGGTCCTGTTCACCAGTATGCTCGCCGAGCTTCTCTGGTCGTTAAGCGGTAGTACCTTGGCCCAACCGTTTGCCGTTTCAATTACCCTTCCCACCAGCCCTCTGCTGGTAACCACCGGCATGTTTTTTAGAACACCGCTTTCAATACCCTTGTTGATGACGAAAATGCCGGAGGTATTGTCCGGGCTTTTCCCGGCAATACTGCACCCGATAAGGTCAAACTCGGAATGGGTATTTTTGAAGTCAAGCATTTCCCTCAGTCTTTGGTTTTCCTGCCTGAGGGCCTCGATTTCCCTGACTTGGGCCCGCAGCGCTATTAGCTGCTGGTTCAGCATCTGATTTGTTTCTTTGAGGCTTCCAATCTCGGCCAGTCCCGCTATGGAGTTGCGTATCGAATCGACTACCCCTGTTAGGGCCTGTGTAGCGGGTTTTATTATAACCCCGACTATGCTCTCCAACCTGGAAACCCGGTCCCTGTCCATGGAGGTTAGGGCAATAATAACAATAATAATGATAGCAGCCACTGCCACCATTATTATCGGCCTGTTTTTATAGAACCTGACCATTGCTCCCCCCCTCTTTTTTACCTGCTTTTCTTTGTAGAAACCAGCACCCTTCTTAGAAGATTTAACTCTTCCAATGCTTTACCGGTACCCATAACAACGCAGTCAAGAGGGTTTTCTGCGATATTTACCGGCATACCGGTTTCTTCCTTCACCCTTTTGTCCATTCCTTTAAGAAGCGCCCCGCCGCCGGTGAGTACCAACCCCTTGTCCATTATGTCAGCCGCCAGCTCGGGAGGAGTCTTTTCCAGCGTAAACTTAATTGCCTCCATGATACTGTTCACCGGTTCCGCAATGGCTTCCCTAATTTCTTCGGATGTAACCCTGACGGTTTTGGGCAGCCCGGTTACCAGGTCCCGGCCCTTTACTTCCATGTTAAGGTCCTCGTTCACCGGGAAGGCGGACCCCACCGTTAATTTGACCTCTTCCGCGGTCCTTTCGCCCACAAGAAGGTTATACTGCCTCTTTACGTACTGTACAATGGCTTCATCAAGCTCGTCACCGCCTATCCTAATGGACCTGCTTGTCACAATACCCCCCAGCGAGATTATTGCCACTTCGGTGGTTCCCCCGCCTATATCCACTATCATGCTGCCCCTTGGTTCCGCCACCGGCAGTTCCGAGCCTATTGCGGCGGCCATCGGTTCTTCTATAAGATAGGCCTCCTTGGCGCCCGCCTGCTCGGCGGCTTCCTCCACAGCCCTTTTTTCAACCTCGGTCACCCCTGAAGGCACGCAAACTATTACCCTCGGTTTGAATATGGACGGTTTGGGATAGGCCTTCTTAATAAAATGCTTCAACATGCTCTGGGTTATGTCAAAATCGGCTATTAC
>Ga0116188_1004075_pt1 | contig 10488 bp, 6 predicted proteins | sample AD_JPNTR2_MetaG_FD_89807 | JGI IMG/M metagenome (GOLD analysis project Ga0116188, IMG submission 89807) | Active sludge microbial communities of municipal wastewater-treating anaerobic digesters from Japan - AD_JPNTR2_MetaG | ecosystem: Engineered > Bioreactor > Anaerobic > Digestate | place...
CGCCTTGATCAGTACGATCTTGCAGGACAGGCGGTACGAGTGGCCCGTGAACGCCGTTTCGCCCTCTCCGGTGACGGACGCGGAGTTCACCCGTTGCCTGGGGCGGGGTCTCGGAAAGCCGGCTTTCTTGAGGATACCCCGATTCTTGTTACTTGCGGCCGGAACCACGGCCAAGGAGATGCTCCTGTCGGGACAGCGCGTGGTACCGGCGCGAGCTCTCTCCTTGGGATTTCGGTTCCGTTTCCCCGAACTGGAGTCGACGCTCCGCGATCTTCTCGCAAACGGGTAAGACGGGGAGACGCACGGATTTCCTAATTTCCGTGGCCGCCCGTGGTAAAGCTGGTCGTCAACCTGGCGGCGCGGATGTTATCCGGGATATGAGTGGCGGCTTCACCGATCTGTTCCAGGTAGCGCAGACTGGTGTCGTAGGTAAGCCCGCCGGCTACGAAACCGGCCTGATCGAGGCTGTCCGTCTAGGCGGGCACCTCTCCGGCAAAGTCGATCATGTCGTCGAGGTAGAAGCGCCATTCGCGTTGGCCGGCATCAGACATTGACCCGCTCCTGTTCGATGTAGGGGCACAGCTCCGGCCGCAGTGCCTATTCGGTGACCAGATCGACCGGACAGCCGAGTAGGTCCTCCAGGTAAAACTGCACACCGAAATAACGCTTGGAGGCGGCCGGACCGTCGAAGGCGGCAGGCACATCGACATCGCTGCCGCTGCTCGCCGTGTCGCGGGCGGTAGAACCGAACAGGGCCGGCCGGGTTACGCCCAAACGCGCCTGCGGCTCCGGCTTGCCGCGGCTCAGAAGTTCAAGGGCGCGCCGTCTATGGGTCAACCGTCCAAAGGCATTTCATCTTCCGGGCCTTTGCACGCCGGAAACCGCCGGGCGTGCGGAAGCCGTTCGAAACCATTCGGCAACATAGCATCTGCTATGCGGTGTAAGCGGGAAAATGGGGACACGCCCGAATGTCGGGTCGGGCTCGTTCTTGAGGATTGGTGGAGGCGGTGGGAATCGAACCCACGTCCGGAAGCCTTCAGCAGCGGAATCTACATGCTTATCCGGCTCCTGTCTTCCACCGATCGGATTGGCGAAGCCGGCCCACCCATCCGACCGGGGTCCCCCGGTTAAGGTCTCGGTGAACCCCCCGGAGAAGCCAAGGTCCACCGACAAGCCCGCTGATTTCACGCCGCCACCGGCCCCGCGGGCTGGACCGGCACGACGGCTGCGTTACTTACGCAGCGAGAGCTAACTGTTCGTTGGCAGTTATTTCTCTTGCCATTTTTTTACGAGGACTGGCGCCTCGGCATGCATCCACTGCCTCAACTACTCCCGTCGAATCCAGTGCGCCCCCAAATTCGAAGTAACCGCAGTGTAACGCAATCTTATCAGATGCTTTCCCAGCGCGTTTGTTGCAGAAATCCGCCCGCCGCCCGGTACCTCACGCGTGTAAACACGCCCTCCATTGTTGGTGGAGCCCCCACAACTCCACGACGTTAACCCGCTCTTTCCGTTTTCCGTTCTTCGCCTGTCCTCTTTCTGGCTTCCGCCCGGTAGCTCAAGGTGAACTCCCGCCGAGAATCCAGTCGGTCGAGGTAGAAGCACGCCAAGGGAACCGCAAAGCAAAAAACCCCCATGAACAGCAGCTCAAAAGGAAAGAGCAGAATCCGCCGCCACGTGGGAGCCGTGTGGAACAAGATTTTCGGAAGATAGCTCAATCGGTGCCCGAGATAGTGAAAGTACCCCCCCAGAGGGGAAATCTCCACCACCTCAAACCCGGCCTCCCGTAACAACCGATCCAAGGCGAAGCGCGTAAAGCGAAAGTAGTCCCGGGGAGCCTGGTGTTCCGGCCATCCTTGGGGAGCCGTTAGAAACAACGCGCCGCCCGGTCTCAAGACCCGACTCAGTTCGAACAATACTTCTTCCGGGCGTGCAACGTGTTCCAGTACTTGCGTGTGAATGACGACATCCACCGCCTCGTCCGCCAGAGGGAGACGTTCCAGGCACCCCTGAACATCCAATCCGGAATAATCCCAAGTGTCGTCCCCCACTCCGGCGTCGAGAGCGATATAGCGGCAACGGCCGAAGACCGAGCGAAACCGACCTTCTCCGGCACCGGCGTCTAGCACCCAGGCTCCGGGTGCAGCTCGGGAGGCGGCTTCCTCGACCCACCGTCGTACACCTTCGTCAACCGGATATAGGCGACTCCGAAGCCAACGAGGAAAACGGTCGAAAACCCGGCGATAGACGTCAGCCACGGCACGGCCCATGCTATCATCCTCCAGGCCCGGCATCTGTGCGGCCGCACTGCTTCAGCCGCAGGCTTTGGAGCCGAGGCCCAAGCGAAAGTTGCATAGAAGCGCCTCTCCGGAGCCGGCATACATGGTTTCTAAGACGGACCGACGACGGATCCCGACCAACGGACGATCAGCCGAAAGAGCAGAGCTGGAAAGGACCGGAGGCTCCGCACTACGGGCGGGCGACTCCCCGAACTGTACCGCCCCCAGGAGGGTGGGGCCAAGCCGACCAATAGCATTGGTCAAGAGCCTCTTCTCTATGTCCTGCCTACTGATCCTGCTTGTGGTTGGCCTGCCCGGAGGGATCCCCGATTCGTTCGCACAAGCAGCCGAGAAACCGAACATCCTTTTGTTTACGATCGATTCCTGCCGTGCCGATCGGATCGGCATCTACGGAGGTTCCGAAGACATCACTCCCAACCTCGACCGGTGGGCACGCGGGGGAACCGTATTCAGTCAGGCGTACAGCGTTTCCGCTTGGACGGCTCCGGGGTTGGTTTCCATCTTGAGCGGTCTCTATCCGGCCACGCACGGCGTGGATAATCGCGACCGGACGCCTCCCCGGGATTTGCCGACATTGCTCAAGATATGTGCTCAGGCCGGCTACCAGGTCCCCAACTTGAACTTTTTCACGTTCGCCCCGTACTACCACCACTTGGGTCTCCCGGAAATCGATCGCGATTACATAGGCGACGAGTCCCGCCCTACCCTTCCGGCGTGGTTGGAGGATCACGCGGAAAGTGACCGCCCCTTTTGTGTCTGGTACCACACAACCCTGGTCCATCAGCCTTACCGTCCAGAACCCGAAGACATGCCGGCACCTAGGGAGGAGCTGGAGAAGAGCCCGGGTCTGCGGGCGGTGCTGCGGGGAGCCATCGTACCCCTAGGATCCGCGGTCTTCACCGACGACGACCGTCCGATGCTGTATCGCCTGTATGACGCCGAGGTGCGTCGAGTCGATCGACTCTTCAACCAGGCGTTAGAGGTACTCGAACGCAAGCGGCTTCTTGATTCAACTCTGGTGGTCGTAGCCGCCGACCACGGTGAGGAACTCTTGGACCATGGGTTCGTCGGACACGCATCCACCTCGTTGCACGCCAAACTGTACGAGGAAATTGTTCACATTCCCCTGATCATTTCGTGGCCCGGACATGTGGAGGCGGGAAAGATCGTGAAGACACCGGTCAGTCAGGTCGACATTCTACCGACGATCCTTTCTCTCGCCGGGCTGGATCCGCCGACGGGGCTGCAAGGTTTCGATCTGCACCGAAACCCGCCGGAACGGGATTTGGTCTTCGAATCCGTCATCGCCGGCAATCAGACTTCGAAGGATCAGGAAAACGAGTGGGTCAGAGCCATTCGTTCGGGGCGGTGGAAGTACATCGAGCCGCAAGAGTTATATGACTTGTCGTCGGATCGGGCCGAGCGAAAGAATCTCGCCGACTGCATGCCTGAGAGAGTCCAAGAGCTTCGTAATCGCCTCCAGAGGGAGTTGGAGTCTCTTCGTCGGGAGCGGTCTCGGTTCGTTCCCGCAGAACAATCACCCCGGAGAGAGATTGTCACGCAGTGTCCCCGGATTTACACTCCGGAGAACGGGTCGACTCTCGACTATGACACTCACACGGGAGCCCTCCTCTTCGACTGGCGCGGGGATATGGAAACCGACTATTGGATCGAGTACGATATCGGCGAAGGCGACCACCACGTCGCCGGACGGTATGAGGTGAAAGGAAACCATCACATCCTGGGCCCACTGCCCCAGGATTTGTGGGGTGACCTGAAGGCCTGGAATCCGTTCCGCATTCGGGTCTCGCCGAAACAAGATCCGCCCTGCTGGAGTGAATGGGTTGAGTTCCACTTCTGAACAAGCTTCGCCGCTCCCGCGGGAGCTGTTGACCGTAGGCCTGACGGGCGGCATCGCCTGTGGGAAGACACACATTCTCCGCTACTTAGGAGAACTGGGCGCTCACACCCTCGACGCCGACGAAATCGCCCGGGACTTGGTGCAACGCGGAAGCCCCGCCTATCAGGAAATCGTCGGAATTTTCGGAAAAGACATACTGCACGAAGGGGGAGAACTCCATCGCGCCAAGCTGGCAAAACTGATCTTCTCGGATCCTCACGCCCGGGAACAGCTCAACGCCGTTCTGCATCCCCGGATCATCGAGGAGGAAGCGCGGCGCATCCTGCTGTGTGACCCCCGCCGGTCACCGGTCGTCGTCGTCGACGCCGCTCTGATGATCGAAGTGGGAACGTACACGCGGTACGACGTAATCCTTGTCGCTTTTTGCCCGCCGGATCTCCAAGTCGAGCGTGTCATGCGCCGGAACCATCTGACCCGGGAAGAGGCGCTTCAACGACTCGCCAGCCAAATGAGCATTTACCGGAAATTGGCCTACGCCCATTACATCATCCACACTACCGGCACGGCGGCCGAGACTCGCGAGCAGGTCCGGCATTTTTATCAGGACCTACTCTTCCGGTGGGAACACGAGACCGGCTTTCCGGTCCGCCCCTAGCCGCCTGGTCCGCCCTCCCCGCAGGGCGTAGGGAGTTCCGCGTACGGAGAGCACGAGAAGGAGTCATCAGAACTCCGGACCGGTGAGGGTCCGACACGCTTCTTCACGACTCCGGGGCTTCGGCCGATTCCCTCGCCGTCAGCAAGGCGGCCAGTAGAGGCAACCAGATCTCGTGCGGACCGATAAAGCTCAGGCCCGTCCCGGAACCCTGCGTGGGTCGGCGGACGACGTTCTCCTGCGCCCTATATTGGCGAAGAAAATCGAAGTTGGCGGTCGTGAAACGTTCCAAGGGACGACCCGAACTCCGTACCATGGCGACCGCCTTCAAGAACACTTCCGGCAAGATCACGGCCGAACCCCAGTTCAAGTACGTCCCCCCCTGGTGCAAAGCCGCAACCATCCGCACCAGGGTCTGGAAGTCACGCATCGAACCCTCTCCCAGCACGGCGCCGGACGCCTCGGGATGGCAATGAATGACGTCGGTCCCGATCGCCACATGGACCGTAACGGGGATCTTCCGTTTGGCGGCGTTAAAAAGAATAGAGCCATCCCGATACGGGGGATTCTGTGCCAGGAGAAACCGACCGGCCGCTGCTCCCAATCCCAAACCATCCGCGACCCCAACCCGAAAAGCTTCGTTCAAAAGTCGCCCCGTCTCTTCGGCCATTCCGAACTTCCCCTCGGGCAGAGAGGCATCGACGTCTTCCGAGGTCTTCCCCCACAACGCCAGCTCGAAGTCGTGAATAACACCGCTTCCGTTAGTGGCCAGTCCGGTAACCCATCCCCGCTCCATCAGATCCACCAGCAAGGGGCCCAATCCCACCTTCACGACATGCCCACCAAATCCCCACAGGATTGTCCGATGTCGCCGACGGCTTTCCTCGAGCGTTTCCACCAGCGTGCGCAAGTCCCGGGCCGTGAGAATCCGCGGAAGACGCTCCAGCCAGGTCCGAAAAGAGGCTCCGGTCATCGGACGCCCCAACATCTCCACGGAGACCTTGCTGGGCCGCTCTCCAACCGGATAGCGCCGGATATTCAGTCTCTGTCCCTTCGCAACTCCCTCGTCCGATTCCGACACGGCTCCCTCTCCTCCCCGCCTGAGCGGTGTAATTTTCTCTCGGTTCTCCTGATCGCCTGATCAGCCGCCGGCCTTACCGGCCGCCCCGGCAAGCACACCGGCCAGAAAACGTCCGGTATGAGATTCTTTGACTCCGGCTACGTCGGCCGGAGTCCCCTCCGCCACAATCCTGCCGCCCCTCTCGCCTCCCTCCGGTCCCAGGTCGACGATCCAGTCGGCGCATTTGATGACGTCCAGGTTATGCTCGATCACCACGACAGTATTACCGAGGTCCACAAGTTCCTGCAGGATGTCGAGAAGTTTGCGAACATCCTCGAAATGAAGACCTGTGGTGGGCTCGTCGAGAATGTAGACGGTGCGACCGGTATTGCGACGGCTTAATTCCCGGGCCAGCTTCACGCGCTGCGCTTCTCCTCCCGACAAGGTAGGGGAAGGCTGTCCAAGCCGAATGTAACCCAGTCCCACCCGACGCAGCGTGCGGAGCCTTCGCTCAATGGGAGGTACGTTCTCGAGCAATTCATAAGCTTGGTCTACGGTCATTCCGAGAACGTCGGCAATACTGCAGCCCTTGTATTTGACCGCCAGCGTCTCCCGGTTGTACCGTCCTCCGCGGCAAACGTCGCAGTCCACATAGACGTCGGGCAGAAAGTTCATCTCAACGCGGCGAACCCCGTCCCCTTTACAAGCTTCACATCGTCCGCCCTTGACGTTGAAACTGAAACGGCCCGGCTGATAACCGCGGACGCGCGATTCCGGAAGCAAAGCGAACAGTTCTCGGATCGGCGTAAAAACACCACAGTAGGTGGCGGGATTCGAGCGGGGAGTCCGGCCGATCGGTGCTTGATCGATCTCAATCACGTTGTCGACGTGTTCGAGGCCCCTGACTTCACGGACGTATCCGGGCTCAAAGAGTGCCCCGTGAAGACGACGGGCCAGGATGCGATAGAGAACTTCATCCACGAGGGAACTCTTACCCGAGCCCGAAACGCCCGTTACCGCGATCAAGCACCCCAGCGGAAAACGGACTTCCAAATCCCGCAGGTTGTGGTGCCGAATACCGACCAACTCGATGGATTTCCCATTACCCGGACGCGGCTTCTCCCTGGAAGGGATCACCTTCCGACCCCCCAGGTAGGCTCCGGTCAGCGACGCTTCCGAGGCCACAATGTCCGCCAGAGAGCCCTGAGCAACCAGGTGCCCGCCGTGCTCTCCCGCACCCGGCCCCAAGTCCACAATGTGATCCGCGCTGCGGATGGTGGCTTCGTCATGTTCTACCACCAGCACCGTATTGCCAAGATCCCGAAGCCGGCGCAACACTTGCAGAAGGCTGTGAGTGTCGCGGGCATGAAGTCCGATCGAGGGCTCGTCCAGCACATACAGAACCCCTCTTAGCTCGGTTCCCACCTGCGCGGCCAATCTCACCCTCTGGGCCTCCCCCGCCGACAAGGAATCGGCCCGCCGGTCGAGCGTCAGGTATTCCAAGCCCACCTGCACAAGGAAGCGAACCCGCTGCCGGATTTCATGCAGAATTCCTTCAGCCACCAATTCTTGGCGGGGCGTCAACCGAATTTCCGTCAAGGCCCGGGAGCACTGATCCAGTTCGAGCCGAGAAAAATCGGCAATCGAAAGGTCGTTGATCTTGACGGCTCTGCTCTCCGGGCGCAGCCGGGATCCTTTACAGGACGGACAAGGAGCCTCCGCCAGGTAGCTCAACAGCTGTTCTCTTCGACGGGGACTGGAGACCTGCTCCAGCCGTGTGGAAAACCAATCTGTTAGGCCGCGGAAACGGGCCTGGTAAACATGCCCCCCGAAACGGTATTCCAGGGGCTCGTCCAGCCCCGTCACCAGAGCTTGCCGGACGACCTCGGGCAATGCACCAAACGGTTGCAGGGGGGAAAGATCAAACTTCCGCAGAAGCGCTCGAAGACTTTCTTGGAAGTAGTATCGGAGATCGGCGTCATCCAGGGCGGGTTCGACCTCTTCCGCCGGCTGCGAACCGTCCGGAACAAGGCGCTCGAGATCCACCTGCAAGGTGGAGCCGATGCCTTCACATACCGGACACCAACCGTAACGGCTGTTGAAAGAGAAACTGCGGGGCTCAAGGCGTGGGATATCGATCCCACATGCAACACACGCCGAGCGCTCGGAAAACAGGAATTCCTCTCCGTTCTTAACCTCCACCCGAACCAGGCCGTCCGCCATGCGCAGCGCCTGGCGCAGAGAGTCGGCCAGTCGCGTGCGAAAGCGCTCCTGCACCGGCAGCCGATCCACGACGATATCGATATTGTGGTTCCTTCGACGATCGAGCTTCGGTGGATCTTCGAGACTGACCATCTCCCCATCGATCCGGGCCCGTAAGAAACCTTCCCGGAGGTAGCGGTCGAACAGCGCTCGGAATTCCCCTTTGCGGCCGCGTACGACCGGAGCCAAAACCGTAACGACGGTATCCGGAGGCAGCTGAACCACGCGGGACAGCATCTCGTCCAACGACTGCCTGTCCACTTTACGGCCGCACTTTGGGCAGTGAGGAACTCCCACGGCGGAAAACAACAATCGAAGATAGTCGTAGATCTCCGTCATCGTTCCGACGGTAGACCGACTTCCCCGGCCGGCCGTCTTCTGTTCGATCGACAACGAAGGGGATAGACCTTCGATGGAATCCACGTCCGGCTTCTCAAACTGCTCGAGGAACTGCCGGGCGTAAGTAGACAGAGACTCAATGTACCGACGCTGTCCCTCGGCATACAAGGTGTCGAAAGCCAAACTCGACTTACCCGATCCGCTCAATCCGGTGATGACGGTGATGGCCCGGTGAGGCAACGCCAGGTCGAGATTCTTGAGATTATGCTGGCGTGCTCCCCGCACGATGATCTGATCCATCACGCATCATTCTAAGAGTTTTACGGCGGTTCCAGCATCACACGGCGGATCATTCGGACGGATCTACCGCACCGAAGGTCGCGGAGACGCTGAAGCGGTAGGAACTCCCGGGAGGACCCTCCGGTGTCGGCCGCGGGAAAAGCCTACTGAAGCCCGACCCTGTCCATCAACGCAAGACCACATGGCGCGTCTGGACTCTTCCTTCCCGGACAAACATGATGTCCAGCTCCCCGCCCCGGATACCCTCCAAAGCATGGTGAAAATCACGAGGCGAACGGAGGCGCCGGCCGTTAATCTCGACGAGAACATCACCCGCGCGGAAGCCGGAACGGTAAGCAGGACTTTCTTCCTTCACCGACTTGACCAACAGTCCACAGCCTTGAGGTACCTTGAAAAACTCAGCCAGTTGCGGAGTCAAAGGGTCCACCATGAATCCCAACTCCCAACCCAGCTCCATGGGAACCCGCGTCAAGCGCAAAGGATCCGAATCATGACCCTCCCCGGGCGGCCGATCGGGAGGAGGCCATCGCTCCGGCAACTGCAAGGACCACATGAAATGCGGTCGCTCCATCATAGGCCACTCGCCCAGTTGCACGCTAAGGCTGAGCTTTCTCCCTTCCCGCTCCAACAGCAGAGGAACCGCCTCGCCGGGAGGATGCCTGCGCAGTGCCTGGAGAAACGTGCGCTTGTCGGTGATCTCGCGGTCCCCGACGCGGATCACTCGGTCGCCTTCCCTCAACCCGCCCGCTTCGGCCGGACTTCCTTCGAAAACCTTGGCAATCACAGCCTGCTCTCGGCCGCGGTCCAACAACACGCCTAGCCAACCGATCCGGATGCTGCCTCGTGTCTTTACGGTACGAAGAGATTCGCGCAAGGTCTCCGCGGGGATCAGACGCAGTTCCCGCAAGGACTTGCCAAAACCTACCGACTCCATGGCTGTAACAATGCCGGCGAATTTACCTTCCGGATCCGCCAAAAAAGCCCCCGCTCCCCGCAACTCCCCAGGCAGTCCCTCCTTTGCCTTGACGAGCAGGCGCTTCTCCAAGGGAGGATCCGCGTCCTCTTGCTCGCGGATCCAAACCCAGCCAACCCTCCACTGATTCTCATCCCAATAAACGAGGTGAGCGCCCCCCTCATCCGGGCTACCGCGAATCTGCGCCGGAGGCGCGCCTAGCTTCTCGCGCACCTGCACTAGAAGAAGCGATATACGTTGATCCACACCAATCAACTGCGCCGGCAGTTCTCTCTTGTCATCGGACAGAACAAAGAACTCGCTCTCTTCGTCCGGGGAGCGAAGCCACGGGACTACGGTGAAAACGGCAATGTTCCCCTCGGCATCAAGAACGATCCCCCCCAGATCGAGAATCTCCACCACCGACGACTCGGGGACCCATCGGCCCCGAACAACCAGGCCGGGGAACTTTCGCACCAGGTGAACGCGTACGAGTGAAGCCTCCAGGGCAGAGGCATCCGGCAAGGAGCTTCCGCCGGCATACAGGGCAGGGTCAGCCGTCAGCGCCCACCCAAGCAGCACGAGCATTAAGCCCGGCACCGCTCTTGGACGCAATTCAGTGACTGACATAATCGATGTAATAATCCTCGGAAACACTGGTTCGGCGGACTTCAATCACACTGGGAACTCGAACGATCAAGGGCCGGCCGTCCTCACCCGAAAGCATCAGTTCCACGTATTCCGGCTGTCGCTCAGACGGCA
>Ga0116188_1004082_pt1 | contig 10483 bp, 10 predicted proteins | sample AD_JPNTR2_MetaG_FD_89807 | JGI IMG/M metagenome (GOLD analysis project Ga0116188, IMG submission 89807) | Active sludge microbial communities of municipal wastewater-treating anaerobic digesters from Japan - AD_JPNTR2_MetaG | ecosystem: Engineered > Bioreactor > Anaerobic > Digestate | place...
ATACCTTAGGTGGATGCGGGAAGGCTACATGTCCAGCATCGGTCGGGCTTTCGATGTGGGGGGCACATGCGCCGATGCTATCGAAAGATTCGAGGCCGCGCGCCGGCCCTATTGTGGCAGCACGAATCCCAATCGCGCCGGCAACGGCTCGATCATGAGGCTTGCGCCGGTTCCCCTGTTCTTCGCGCACGACCCGGAGAAGGCGGTGGAAATGTCGGCGGCGAGCTCGCGAACGACTCACGGAGCCCGGAACGCCGTTGACGGGTGCAGGTACTTAGGAGCGCTTATCGTGGGCGCTGTCGGCGGTGCATCGAAAGAGCAGCTTCTTTCTCCCCGGTACACGCCCGCGCCGGGTTTGTGGGAGCGCGCGCCGCTGGCCGACGCCATTCGAGAAGTCGCGGATGGCTCATTCGTAATGAAGAACCCTCCCGAGATACGGGGGACAGGCTACGTGGTAGATTCGCTCGAGGCCGCGTTATGGGCATTCCACCACGGCCACAGCTTTGAGGACGGGCTCATGCTGGCGGTGAACCTTGGCGACGATGCCGATACCACAGCCGCCGTGTACGGGCAATTGGCAGGGGCGTTCTACGGGGTTTCAGCAATTCCCCAGCGTTTCCGTGACCGATTGGTGATGCGCGACCTCATCGAGGAATTGGCGGAGAAGCTCTACCAGTGCGCGTTTGAGGCGACGCATGGTGGTTCCTGATTCGGAACCCCCAGCGTGCGACTGTCGCACGCTGGGGAAGATAGTGGGGTGCCGGGGGCTGTACATCCGACGAACAGCCCCCGGCACTTTCGCATGTTCATAGAGCCGCCCCCTCGGCCCGCCCATGTGGCTCCCAGGCGGCCAAACGGTATTGAGCGGTAGGCTGTCCACCTAAAGGAGGAATTGGGACCTCCATGTCGAACAATACAACCGGTTGCACAAGCGTGCACATGGTGCCGATAAAGCGCCACTTAAACCCGGTAAACATCGTAATGCAACCGTTTGGTGAATGCACGCCGACCTGTTCTGCTGCGGCGCAGGACGACAATGCATCGATACGGGGATGCGTCAATATGAAGATGCGTCGATCCGGGAATGTGGCGCGACGCCCTACTGGGATGCAACAGCAGGCCCACATTGTGACATGGCAGGAGTGATCACGTGAGTACTACGCTTCAAGACATTGCAGACATGCTCAAACTTTCCAAGTCCACAGTGTCGAGGGCGCTTTCAGGTGACCCTCGGGTCGCTGAAGACACGCGGGCGAGAGTGGCGTCGCTCGCCAGGCACATGGGGTATACCCCTAACCCCACTGCCCGTGCCCTCGCCACCCGGCGAACGAATACGATCGGGCTCGCGGTGCCGTGGGCGCCGAGATCGCTCTCTGACCCTTTCTACCTTGAGTTTCTGGGCGCTGCGGGCGATGAGGCCATGCGCAGCGGATACAGCCTGTTCCTGTCGACGCCCGACGGGGACGGGGCCGGGGCTGTGCGCGCTCACGCGGAACTGGCCGACCCGCGCCGGATAGATGGGATGATTCTGACGGAGCCCAGGGCGAACGACGAGCGCATCGCGCTCTTGCAGAGTGTCGGGCTACCTTTCGTCGTTCTCGGAGTGGTGCCCGACCCGCTTGTCTCGTGGATCAGCGGCGATAACACGACCGGGGCCCGTGACGCAGTTGACTATATGATCAGCCTGGGCCATACCAGGATAGCGTGCATAACAGGGCCGCCCGACCAGACTGCTTCGGATGCCAGGTTTGAGGGCTACCGGCTGGCTATGTCCGGCGCCGGCCTGCCCCTGGATCGCAACATCATAGAGGCCGGCGACTTCACGCAGTCAGGGGGGTACTCCGCCATGCATGCGATTATCGGCTCGCGCGGTGTTCCGTCTGCGGTGTTTGCATGTAACGATGTGATGGCGCTTGGGGCAATGCGCGCACTGCGCGAGGCGGGTCTTGCGGTTCCTTCCGACGTGTCGGTAGTGGGTTTCGACGGGATATCCATGGCGGAATATGTGGACCCGCCGCTCGCGACGGTAAAGCAGCCCATCCAGGAGCTCGGGAGAATGGCAGTACAGATTCTTATCGGGAGAATGAGCGGCGAAGGCGGTCCTGTCCGTTGCATTCTGCCTGTGCAGTTCCAACCTCGTGATTCGGTGGGGTCGCCGCGCCTCGGGGCAAACGCGGCTGATAGGGGGTGATCCGGCACACGACACACGTTCCGGCTGGTATCAGAAGGATGTCAGTAAGCCTGCAGACCTATGCAGACCACTAGAACGGAGGGATTATGATGCGGCGAAAGGTAACAGTCTTGCTCCTTATTGTCCTTGCCGTCTTCAGTCTGACCGGGTTGGCTGCCGAGAAGAAGCTTACCGTAATAAGCGGATGGTCTGGGCCGGAGATGGACGCATTCATGCCGGTGCTCCGGGAGTTCGAGAAGGAGACTGGGATTCGCGTTGACTACCAGATCTATCGTGCTGAGGACCTTGCCGTTCTTCTTCCAGCTCAATTCGACTCGAAGACCGCTCCGGCAGATGTGATCTTCATGTGGGCATGGTTCATCAACAAGCAAGCTCAGAGTGGTCATGTCCTGGACATGACCGGTGTGCTCAATGAGTCGGATTTCGTGCCGGGTGCTCTTGACGCCGTGAAGTCAGGCGCCAAGCTGTGGGGCGCTCCGTACACCGGCAAGATCAAGCCCGGATTCTGGTACCGGAAGTCTTTCTTCAAAAAGCATGGTCTTGCTGTTCCTAATACGTGGGATGAGTTCGTGGATCTCCTTGCGCGCATTAAGAAGATACCCGGCGTGCGTGCCCCCATCGCCAGCGGCAATGGTGTGGGCTGGCCGCTGTCGGACGTGACGGAACATTTCATCGCTACGTACGGCGGACCCGCCATGACGCGTGATCTGATTTCCGGGAAGATTGCCTGGACCGATCCGAAGGTCCGCGCCGTGTTCGAGAACCGCTTGGTGCCGCTGCTCAAGGCGGGCTACTTCAGCGAACCCATCGAGTGGACTATGGCGGCGGATCTGTGGTGGGCAGGGGACTATGCTCTGTACTTCATGGGAAGCTGGATCACTGGAATGGTAAAGGACCCGACCGACCTGGGAGTGTTTACCCTCCCCGGGGCTCGGGCACTGGTGTTCGCCACCGACTACGCCTTTGTTCCAGCGTATACCAAGTATCCCGCTGAGGCCAGAAAGCTGCTCGCCCATCTCGCTACCCGTGGCCAGACGCTGCAGGTAGCTGCGGGCGGCCACATTGCTGCATACACGGGCGCGCCTCTTGAGGCATATCCTCCGGTGGACCGCGAGGTCGCATCTCTGCTCAAGGGGCTTGAGGCCCTGCCGGACCTGGACGATACGATTGGCGGAGAATGGCAACCGGCCTTCTGGGATCAGCTCAAGCTGCTCTGGGTGAGCCCGGCAAGGGTAGGGGAAGTCCTGGATAACCTCCAGCGCAAGGCGGGCAAGTAGGGCAAGCAGATCGTAAGCAGATGGACAAGGCACTCCGGCCGGCCGCCGCGTCCGAGCGGCGACCGGTCGGGCCTTTACGGAGCACCTCGAAGGAGGCGGGAACATGCACACATTGCGTGGCAGGGCCCTTTTCTTCGTTCCGGCCCTGGCGCTTCTGGCAGTGTTTGTGGTTTACCCTGTCGTCAATACGGTATGGCTGAGCTTCTTCACAAGCGAAGGCCAGTTTGCGCTGCTTGGGAACTACGCGGAGGTGCTTTCGCAGCCCGAGATGTTCGATCCGCGCGGTTTCACGAGGGGATTTCCCTATGGTGCGCTGGTCCACAACGTGATGTGGGTCGTCATACATCTGCCGCTGACCGCGGGCCTCGGTCTGGTGCTGGCGGTGATCCTCCGTGAGATCAAGGGAGGGGCTGTAGTTAAGGCCATAATATTCCTTGGGATGGTCACGCCCATGGTTGTGGGTGGAGTCATACTGAGGTTTCTGTTCGGCGGGAATGTGGGCATCTTGCCATCTCTGATGTCGCTCATCGGGTTGCCCAGGCGCACCCTTACCGCCTATCCCGACACGGCGCTGTTTTCGTTAATCATAGGATCGCTCTGGCTATGGACGCCATTCAGCATGATCCTGTATTCAGCAGGCCTTGAGACCATACCGGACTATGTGTACGAGGCCGCTGTGATCGATGGCGCGTCGGCGACTCGGGCGTTCTTCTCCATCACGGTGCCGATGCTACGGCCGGTTACCGGCGTTGTGATCACCATGACTTTTCTCTGGGTTCTCAAGATATTCGACATCGTGTACGTGGCTACTATGGGCGGCCCCGGGGGCGCGTCAAACGTGCTTGCGCTGCAGATGTACATGTACGCGTTTCGTGAGTTCGACGCAAACTCAGCGGCTGTGGTAGCCACATTCCTGATGTTGGTGGCCTTGGTCGTGTCGATACCAACATTCAGGTCCGTAAGGGGTGAGCAGCCGTGAGAAGCACATCCATCTTCGCGCGCCGGAAGTCATCTACCATAGCCTTGTACGTTGCTGCGGGGCTTGCGGCTCTGATCTGGCTCATTCCTTTCCTCGGGGTATTCATGGCATCGATACGGCCACTGTCCGAGATCAGTCGAGGATGGTGGAAATTCGAGCAGTTCAACCCTACCTTTCGAAACTACGTGGGCGCATGGAACCACCCTGCGGCGCCGCTGGGAAAGGGCATGCTTAATTCCCTGCGTGTGGCTGTTCCCGCCACCATTCTGCCTCTCATTATTGCGTCGATCGCGGCGTATGGTTTCGCGCGGTTCCGCTTTCGCTTAAGAGACTTGCTCTTCATGGCCGTTGTGGCGCTTATGACGCTGCCGCAGCAGATGATCGCGGTTCCAATATACCGCATCATGCGGGGCCTCGGCGCAGTGGACTCCTACACCGGGCTAGTACTGGTACATGCGGCCTGGGGGTTGCCGTGGATCATGTATTTCATGCGCAACTACTTCACCACAGTGCCTATCGAGGTGGAGGAGGCGGCGAAGGTGGACGGTGCGTTCGACCTCCGGGTCTTCTTGCAGATTGTCATGCCTATGTCGCTGCCTGCTGTAGCTTCAGCAGCTGTTCTGCAGTTCATGTGGGTCTGGAGCGACTTCTTCTTGGCCCTAATATTGCTGTACTCACCCGACAAACTCCTGGCCACTCAGCGCGTGCCCCTGCTCCGCGGCGTCTACCACGTTGACTGGGGGGTTCTCTCTGCCGGCAGCGTCATAGTCATGGCAGTGCCCATCATCGTGTTCGCACTCATGCAACGGTACTACATAAGGGGCATGGTCGGCTGGACTTCGAAGTAGCTAATAAGGTCTTTCGGAGGGATGGATGATGGTCTTCACACGAGTGGATATCGCACAGAAGCGGCTGGACGATTACGCCCCGTACGCCGGCGAAGCTGCCATCGCGGATGTGAGGCGCTCAGCGCGGGGCCTCGAGGGTGCGCGGGTGCTGCACGTCAGCTCCACACCGTACGGCGGGGGAGTGGCGGAACTTCTGCACACAATCGTCCCGCTCATGTGCGATGCGGGGCTAGACGCTCATTGGTTCGTAATGGACGAAGTGCCTGGCCAGTTCTTCGAGGCCACCAAGAAAATCCACAACACTCTTCAGGGCATGGACGATGGTCTCACTTCGGAAGAGTGGGCTGTCTACAACGACGTAAACCGACACCTGAATGCGAGTTTCCCCGAAGGCCCATGGGACTTCGTAGTGATACACGATCCTCAGCCTCTGCTCGCGGGTACCCTGGTGCGGGGTTCAGTTACGGGGCGCAGGGGCGAGATCGCCAGATGGTTCTGGCGCTGTCACATCGACCTGTCCACGCCGCTTGGCTCCACATGGGAGCGCCTGCACCCCTTGGTGAACCAGTACGACGGCGCCATCGTCACTAGCCACGAGTACGCGAGAGCGGAGATCACTATTCCAGTTGCCCAGATAACACCGTCAATCGACCCTACTAGCCCCAAGAACCTTCCGCTGGACCGCGGGAAGGCCAGGGCGGTTCTCTCAGGATTCGGCGTAGATCCCTATCGACCGCTGCTGGTTCAGGTATCCAGGTTCGATCCGTGGAAAGACCCATTCGGAGTGATAGACGCGTACCGGATTGTGAAAGCCGAGTATCCAGATGCCCAGCTTGCCCTGGTGGGGTCGATAGCTCTTGACGATCCTGAGGGAGTGAGGCTGCTTGCCGATCTCAAGCAGGCCGCCGGAGGCGACCCCGACGCGCATGTGCTTTCCAACCACGATGGGGTGCATGCTGCAGAGGTAGCGGCCTTCCAGCAGGAGGCGGACGTCGTCATCCAAAAGTCTGTCCGTGAGGGGTTCGGGCTTACGATAACCGAGGGTATGTGGAAAGCGCGTCCGGTGGTGGCCGGGCAGGCGACCGGATGCCGCCTGCAGATCGAAGATGGGCATAGCGGTTATCTGGTAGGGTCCACCGACGAGTGCGCGGCACGGATGATCCAGATTCTGTCCGACCCCGGCCTCGGCCAGGCTCTGGGGCGCGAAGCCAGAGAGAGTGTGAGGCGCAGGTTCCTCTCAACCACGCATGTTGCCAACTACTTCAGTCTCTTTGCGCAGGGGTCGACGCGCGAGCAAGAGGAGTAGGTGAACGCGCGGCCGGGGGATCATGCCTCCGGCCGCGGCTCGTCGTCCCACGTCGTCCTGCGTGCCCGGCGCAGCATGACGTGGCGCACCCTGCGCGTCGCTTGCCTGTAGCCCATCAAGGTCGACTACCAGATCTTGCGCGAAGACAGATGCTCCTGAACGATGTTGAGAGTCTCGCCGAAGCGCTGGAAGTGGACGACTTCCCGTTCACGCAGGAAGCGCAACACGTCGGTGACGTCTGGGTCGTCCGACAGGTTTATCAGGTGTTCATACGTCGACCGGGCCTTCTCTTCCGCTGCCATGTCCTCGTGCAGATCAGCGATAGGGTCTCCCTTCGATTGGATGTAGGCTGCGACCCACGGAACGCCGTCGCCGTTGACGAAGAAAAGCGATCTATCGTGGTCTGCGTAGTAGCCCTCCATTCCGGCCGCTTTAATCTGCTCAAGCGGGGCATTCTTGAGCAGGTTGTAGACGATCGCCGCCACTATCTCCATGTGTGCGAGTTCCTCAGTGCCAATGTCGGTTAGGACGCCCTTGGCCTGGGAAGTAGGCATGGAGTATCGCTGCGTAAGGTAGCGCAACGAAGCGCCCAACTCCCCATCGGGACCTCCGTACTGGGTAATCACGGCCTTCGCGAGCTTCGGGTTGGGCCCGGAGACCTTGACCGGGTACTCAAGCTTTTTCTCATACACCCACACTTCTGGTAGCCTCCTCTCCGCTAGTCATGTTTACCCTTGCGTTTCCCACGGCCAGGGCTGCTCAACCCATGCCCACCTGCCGCAGGACTGCGACCGCCCGAAATTCGTGAGCGGGCCGTACATCTGCTCGTACGCAGCGATTGTCTGCGCAAGTGCCGCGGCCACCTGATTGTAGTCGGCAAGGGCACGAGCGTCGCACGGATGAGTGTCGAGATACAAGTTGAGGTCCACGGCCGTGAACTCGAGGGCCTGTATTCGCAGCATGAGCTCGTCTTTGTTCATAGCCCGCATCACTTACCCACCTCCCGGGGGCATACCGGGCGCTCCCGCTCGGGAACGTACGCCCTCACCAGCTCGGGGAAGATGGTTCCGTGTATCAGCCCCTCAATCGGGTTGTACCGCTGTGAATATGCAGGCTGCGGGCATACGTATGCTCGGGCCAGTTCCATGCACCCACGTCCGGTTGGATGATGATAGTCCATATGCTTTCCTCCCTTGACGCTGTGTTGATCCAGTCCATCATATTCAGGCACGTCCAGTCGGCGGCGGGCGGTCAGCACATTTGCGCCTGCCCGAGGCAGGAATCGCGGCCCATAAGGTGAATAACGAAGGTTGTACAGAGTGAGCAGAAGGAAGGTGGCCGTTGTTTTGAGGACGAACAAGGACAGGCTTGTCATGATATCTGTTCAGGGCGCCGTGGCGCCTCACGTGAGGAAGCAGGCGTTCCGCATCGATGCCGACGGAGTGCCGTTCGCGCTGCCGGGTGTGGGCGGCATAACCTACAATGTGCGCGTGGGCGACGCAGCGTTTGGCTGGGCAGGTGACCACATTGAGCCGGGAGTGTCCACGGCGGCGAAATTCGAGAAGCGCGCCGACGAGCTGAATCGGGCCTATAACATCCTGTCGTGCATCGGAAATGAGGCCCGCGTGGTGAGCGGAGACGCCAAAGGAGCTCGAGGCGTCGTGACCGGGCACCATGGTGGGATCGAACACGTTCTTGTCGATTTCGACGATGACACTTTGGAGAAGCTCTGCATCGAAGACAAGATCCTCATCCGCTCATACGGTCAGGGCCTTCGGTTGCTGGACTACCCAGACGTGAAGCTCTTTAACCTAGACCCGGCTCTCCTCGAACTGATGAACCCTGAAGAGGCCGGCGGCAGGCTTCGCGTTAGGGTGACTGCCGTGGTCCCGGCGGTGCTCATGGGGTCGGGAATAGGCTCAGCGGATGTGGCTTCAGGCGACTACGATATCACAACTACCGACCGGGCGGAGATAGCGCGCTTGGGCCTGGATAAGCTGCGGTTCGGCGACATCGTGGCTCTCGCTGATTGCGATAACCTCTACGGCAGGAGCTACAGACGCGGGGCGGTGAGTATCGGCGTCGTCGTGCATTCCGACTGCCTTGTGGCAGGCCACGGACCCGGCGTAGCCACTATCATGACATGCGCGTCGCCCGTCATAGAGCCTGTGTTGGACGATACTGCCAACATCGGGAAGTACCTTGGTATAGGGCGCTATCGCTAGCAAGACTGCTGCACGGGCGGCGGCAGGCCTGTCGCACCGCCGCTCGGTGCACGTTTGGGGGGATGACAGTGGGCGAGTGTACAGACGCAGGCATGCGGAGCCTTCCTAAAGTTGAACTACACAGGCATCTGGAAGGCGCCATAAGGCCCGCGACCATTCTGGATCTATTCCAGAAGAACCGTCGGGAATACCTGGACACTCCACTGTGTGAGATCCTGCCTCGTGTTCAGATAACAGGGTCTGATAGGTCGCTCGCGGACTTTCTGACTAAGTTCGAGTTCTTCATGCCATGCATACAGACGGCATCCGACATATCGCGGATCACCTCTGAAGCCATCGAGGATTGCGCGGCCGACGGGATTGTGTACGTAGAGCTCAGGTTCTCGCCGGCTTTCATTAGGCGCCTGACTGGCTTGTCGTATTCTGAGGCGGTGGAAGCAGTACTCCAGGGGGCGCGGGTCGCTGCCGCGCATGACATCGCCGTGAACTTCATCCTAATTGCGCCGCAACCCGAGGGAGAGCGCGTGGCCTGGGACACGGTTAGGCTCGCCGCCGATTACTTGTCGAACGGAGTAACCGGAGTGGACATCGCCGACGACACCCGAGCGCTAGGCCTTGAGGAGTATGCGCGCCCAATGGCCTGGGCGCGCGCGAACGGGCTCGGCGTCACGATTCATGCCGGCGAGGCCGAGGGCCCGTCTTCCGTGAAGGTCGCTGTGGAACAACTGGGTGCCACCAGGATAGGCCATGGAGTGCGGGCCATAGAAGATGATCGTGTTGTTAAGATGCTTGTGGATCGGGGTACGTTGCTTGAGGTCTGCCCCACCAGCAACGTTCATACCCAGGCGGCGCCGTCTGTTCGGGAGCATCCTCTGCCCAGGCTGATTGAGCGCGGCGTGTCGGTCTGCCTCAACACCGACGATCCAGGCATATCCAACATAACGCTCACAGGCGAGTATGTACTCGTGGAGGAGGCGTTCGAGCTATCCCGTGCAGATCTTGCCCTCATGAACGTTCGCGCCGCCAGGCATGCCTTTGCCAGTGACGAACAGCGGGCAGCGCTCATGGAGCGTCTGGGGGAGTCGGCCAGTTGAGCTTGTTTGTGGCACGGGGCAGAGCATGCGAGCACGAGAAGAGTTCATCGGTCCGACATAATATCCGGGTCAATGCTGAACACGGAGCGTGGCAGAGCCTCGCGGCTAACTTGTACAGTCCGTTCTTGGGCGTCCTGGCGATCAAACTGGGCGCAAGCAATCTGCAGGTAGCGCTCATATCAGCATTGCCGGCAGCGGTATCATGCATCGCCAGTGTTCTGGGGGCACAGGTACTCCGCCCGTTCGAGCGGAAGAAGGGAGCAGCGTGCGCGTTCGCCTTCGCCAACAGGCTCTTTCTCCTGGGCATCGCAGCACTTCCATTGTTCTCGGAGGACTCGCGCGCAGGCGCTCTTGTGCTCCTAATCGCCCTGATGAACGTGCCCGGCGCCATCGGCAACATTGCGTGGCAGGCTCTGATGGCAGACGCGATACCGTCTGAGCGCCGCGGAGAAGCGTTTGCCATGCGCAGCAGAATAGTAACGGCGGTGGGCTTTCTTCCTACCCTTGTCGGCGGGTATCTGCTGGACGCTTTGTCGTTTCCCATAGGGTACCAGGTGGTGTTC
>Ga0116188_1004100_pt1 | contig 10454 bp, 5 predicted proteins | sample AD_JPNTR2_MetaG_FD_89807 | JGI IMG/M metagenome (GOLD analysis project Ga0116188, IMG submission 89807) | Active sludge microbial communities of municipal wastewater-treating anaerobic digesters from Japan - AD_JPNTR2_MetaG | ecosystem: Engineered > Bioreactor > Anaerobic > Digestate | place...
AGAAGTGTATGCCAAATTTCATTAACCCCTCTCTTTATCTCGGTAATATCCTCGGCATAGATGTGACCTGTGCTGTAAAGTCGGACAAGTATCTGATTGATGTTCGCTCCGATACGCTTCATAAGCCTGTTGGTTTCAGCGATCTCGGTGCGGTCGGGAGTAAGATCAACCCTTGCCCGAACACAGTCACGGATATACTCGGTTTTGTTCTTGTAACCGTACTGCTCACACTTCGCTAAGATGTCCTGCATTTCCGATTCCGTGAACCTCACATTGAGGGTGTAGGACTTCTTCTCACTCTTGCGTTTCAGGTACTTGCGTTCATCGTCGGTAAGCTGGCTCTCGTCCTTGTCTGCAAGGCTTTTGTCAAGGTCTGCCTGCACCTCTTTATCCAGAGCATTATTGATAGCTCCCTCGTAGGTCATTCCCTCGAACTCCATAGCCTTGCGCTTGGGTGGTCTGCCACGCTTCTTTTTCTCGGTTTCCATATTGGTGTCTCCTTTGTTTTTATTTCGGCGTAAGCCGATTTTTTCTGACCGCTGTGCGGTCATTTCGGGGCTTGGGGTGTCCCCAACAAGCATTTGGTATTTTCGCTCGCTGTGCGGCGCAAAATACAATGCTTGTTATTTTTGTTGCGCTATCGCGCATATTTCCAGCCTGTGGGATTTGTATATCACGCAGGCTTTCGATGCTCCGTCAGCGAATTTGGAGCTATGCGACTTCAATCTCCGCCGCTTAGGTCGGCGGTCATACTCGCTCACGCTCCTGCGTGATGCTCTCTATTATCATCACTCTTGAAATTGTAAACTGGTACGGCGCAGTTATTGCGCAGTCTGGGCGGCAGTCCTATGAAATATGCTCCTATAAGTTAATACCAAAATATTGAGTGTTTCGTTAAGTATAGCGCAGAAAAATTTATAATGAAAATGATATGGAGTGGTGCGTGTGATCGTCACATCGTCAAAGCCCTCTACTATACAACCGAGGTTTTTGAGAAAATGGCGTTGTTTTTCTGAAAAGTTTACACTTTGTTCATAACGGTTCTCCCTTGTGCCTAAATTCAACAGCATATTTCTATACAGAATGCGAATAGGTCACGGTGGCACTCTGATAAAACTCCCTCCATATATACAAGCACGTTAAATCCGAAAACGGGCATGATTTTTGTGAAAAGATTTGCTCCATGATAATAATTCTCCGTATTGAATAAATCAGCGGTGCTGACCTGTGCCGTATGCTGACAATATGATATGGCTCGGAATAAAAATGCTCGGTCTGCCTTTTTCAAAATTCCCCATAACAATTTCACGAATGGAAAAGTTTTATGGCGCACTCAACTTCTTGCGCAATGCGAATAGACTTTTGCTGTCCGAAAATGCTATAATATTAGCATAGGGTATTATCCCTAAATCCAAATCAATGTGAGGTGATGTGAATGAGTAAGAAGGCTACGACTGAGGTCGCTGACAACTCTGCTGATACCGTCATGGACGAAGTGCTGTCTGAGAATCAGGCAAAGCTCAACAAGCTGAACACTTCTATTCAGGCAGCCTATGAGCGCCGTCGTAAGATTATTACGGACAGCAAGCTCTACACCTACGATAAGCTCTCACAGCTTTACGGCGGTGCTGAGGGACAGGCACTTCTCGATGCTGTGACTGCGGAGCATACGCTCATCGGCAAGCTGACTGCAAGCGGTATGACCTATGAGCAGATCGGTGAACTGGCTGACGATAGCTCTGCCGATGCTGACAACAGCTCTGACGAGAGTTATTCCGAAAAGTACGGTAAGCAGATGAGCTTTTCAGAAACAAATCATTCCTATTCGGAGTAACATATATTCCGACAACAAAACGGTAGCAGTATACGGGACGGCATTTGCCGTTCCGCACAGCTCTATCATACACAACTTAAAGAGGGGCAGATAGAGAAAGCGATCCCCTCGCTCTATAAGCGTAGAGAAAGAGAAGCTAAGGAGTAACAAGCTATGAAACAGAAAACTATGCAGGAAATGAACGAGCAGTTCAAGGACTGTCCCGTTCAGGTCAACACCTATGAGGTGGACGGTACTCCGTGTATCGTTACAAGTCACTTCGTTGGTGACAAGGACATTAACGATGTCATTATGAAGTACGCTGAGAACAGGGCTATGAGTGAAATGCTCGGTACTGTTCCGACTGCGGTAACAGCATAAAAACAATTTTCAGATACCTATTGACTTTGCCGATATATTGCGCTACAATGGATATATCGGTAAGGTCGCTTTGGGAGAAAGGAGTTAATGATGTTACCAAAGCAGACTGAATATAAAGTGGGAATGTACCTGCGACTCTCCCGTGATGATGAGCGACAGGGCGAATCCCTCTCAATCGAAAACCAGAGAAGAATACTCACCAACTATATCAACGAAAACGGTTGGACGCTCTACGATACCTATATCGACGATGGTATCAGCGGAACTACGTTCGACAGACCGGGTGTGCAGAGATTGCTCGACGATGCAAAGGCAGGAAACATTAACCTGATACTCTGTAAGGATATGAGCCGTTTCGGACGTAACTATATCATGGTAGGTCAATATGTGGACTACATTTTTCCGATGTATAATATCCGCTTCATTGCCCTGACCGACAACATTGATACGCTCAATTCGGACAGTGCGTCTATGGATATGCTTCCGATAATGAATGTTTTCAATGAATGGCACGCTGCCAACACGTCCAAAAAGCTGAGAACCGTTTTCCAGAGTAACGCAAGAGCCGGAAAGTATATGACTACCGCAAGCTCCTACGGCTATGTTAAGGGTGATGATGAGAATTACACTCCTCAGATAGATCCCGAAGCGGCAGTCGTTGTTCGCCGTATCTTTGAAATGAGAGCAAGCGGTATGGGGCATAAGTCGATTGCAGATGTTCTCAATCAGGAGCATATTCTTCCGCCGCTTGATTACCGTTACGAAAAGCTCGGCAAGCCCGTTCCGATCTATTCAAGGCATTTGTGGCAGGCTCAGACAGTCAAGCGACTGCTTGTCAATCCGATCTATATCGGAAACCTTGCTCAGATGAAAGAAACCACGGTAAGCTATAAAAACCACAAGATCATTCGCAAGGACCAGTCCGAATGGGTTATCGTTGAGAATAATCACGAACCTATCATTAGCCGTGAACTGTGGGACAAGGTGCAGGAGGTCAATGCTTCTGTGAGCCGTGGCAGATGCACAACGGAGCGTGTCACGCACTCCCTGTCGGGGCTGTGCTACTGCGATGAGTGCGGTGCTAAGATGAAAATGCAGAAAACGCCTTACAATAAAAGCCCATATTCATACCGCTGCGGTATGCACGTTCGTTACGGCAAGGGCTATTGCTCCTCTCACAATATCAAGGGTACTATCCTTGAGGGGGCTATATTGCAGGATATTAAGCGACAGATCGACTTTGTGATGAATGACAGTGAAGCAAGGGCAAAGTATCTTGCAAGGAAACGGGGCAATATCGCCGTGAAATCTGCTGAGGACAGCAAGCGTAAGCGTGAGATCGAAAAGCGAATTGATGACCTCGGCAAGCTGATCCGCAAGGTCTATGAGGACAGAGTGCTTGGAAATTTGCCTGACAAGACCTGTGCTGAACTGCTTGCAGACTATCAGCAGGAGAAAGAAACCTTGCAGGCTGAGCTTGACGAACTGCTGAAACGCTCGGAGACTATGGCTCAGGACGAAGCCGATGTGGACGAGTATATCCGCCGTTTGAAGTCCTATGCAGGTGTCGATACACTCACAAGACAAATGGCTATGGATCTGCTTGAATATGTGACCGTGGACAGATATGAGGGCGAGGGCAAGCCCAGAAGCATTCATATCTACTATAAGCTGATCGACAAGCCCCTGCGTGATAAGAATAACGCCCTTGCATAAGCGAGGGCAAAGACCGAAAAATAGCCAATTTCAAAGTTGGCTTTTTATTTGAAGCAAGTGAGTGTCCATAAGTCACGGGTTCTCCATTACCCGCAGGCTTTAACTCCCAATCGGTTTTCTGGTCGCCAAAGACCGCAACCCAGTTGTCAAAGTGCTGTAAACCGTGGTCACGCAGGAAGTCATACTCCAAGTAACGCATCATGGAGTGCAGTTCTGTGATAGAATTGCTCAGAGGCGTGCCAGTTGCAAAGATAACGCCCTTGCCGCCTGTCTTTTCATCGAGGTATCTGCATTTGAGGAAAAGATCGAGTGCTTTCTGTGAAGCCGAGTTGGAAATTCCGGCTACATTCTGCAATTTTGTGGCGACGAACAGGTTTTTGAACTCGTGGGCTTCATCGACGAACAAACGGTCGATTCCGAGCTGCTCAAAGGTCAGCGTATCGTCCTGTCCTGCTTTTTCGAGCTTGTCAAGCTGTTTCTGCAAACTCTTTCGGGTTCGCTCCATAGCCTTGATCTGGAACTTAGAGCCTTCGCTCTTTTTCAGTTCCTCAATGCCTTGCAGAATATCGTCGATCTGGCTCTGAATGGTCATGACCTGTCTCTCTTTGGAAACAGGAATCTTACCGAGCTGAGAGTGACCGATGATAACCGCATCATAGTTGCCAGTAGCGATTTTTGCAAAAAGCTGCTGGCGATTTTCCTTCTTGAAGTCCTTTTTGGTCGCAACAAGAATATTAGCTCCCGGATAGAGCTTCTGAAAATCGTCACCGATTTGCTCCGTCAAGTGGTTCGGAACGGCAAACAGGCTCTTGGTACACAGACCTAACCGCTTGCTTTCCATAGCAGTAGCGATCATCTCAAAGGTTTTTCCGGCGCCAACACAGTGAGCGAACAAGGTGTTTCCGCCAAACATAGCGTGAGCGATAGCATTTTTCTGATGATCGTGCAAGTGAATATCGCTGTTCATCATCGGGAAAGAAAGAGCCGAGCCGTCAAACTCACGGGGACGGATACTGTTGAACAGCTCATTGTAACGCTCTACAATAGCTTCACGGCGCTGCGGATCTTTGAAGATCCAAGCCTTGAAAGCCTTGCGAATATCGTCAGCCTTACGCTGTACCACACGGGTAGCATCAATATCCACCACACGTTTTTCCTTTGTATCGCCCAAGCCGTCAGGCACTTCAATCGTCTTGTAGACCTTCGGCTCTTGCAGATTCAGCAAATGCTCAAAGATGTCATAAGCGTTCATCTTGTGTGTGCCGTACTTTTGAGTCGCAAGCACCGACCTGTCGGAAGATTTGTTGCTTACATGGAAAGAATTAGCGTGGACGGAGTATTCCACCCCTACGATAGCAGACTTGTTCCAACGTGCAGACGGACTGTCACTCCGCTGATATGCCGGAGTCTGCAACAGCTCATACATGAACTGTTCGTAATACTTCGGATCGAGCCAAGCGGCACCGAGCTTAATGTCAATATCTCCGGCTTTCAGAGGTTCAGGCATAGCCTGTTTCAGCGCCGATACGTTGATATTGAAATCGGGATCATACTCAGCGATCTCCTCAGCTTCACGGAGCTTCTTGCGAATATCGCCCGAAAGGTACTCCGAAGCCGTCTGATAGTCATTCTCCGTATGGGGAATCTTGAAAATCTCACCCGTCAGGTCGTGCTTCAACTCGTCCTCGGTCATACCCGTCAGACTGCTCATGTACTCAAAGTCAACCCGTGCTTTCTCCGCAATGGAGAGCGTGAGTGCTTCAAGTGCTGTATCAACTCGTTCCACAGCCTTCGGCGGCACGATAGTCCGCTTTGTGAAAATATCGGACTTTTCAAGGAGCTTAGTCTTATCATAGCTCTTTTCCAGTCCTGCCACAAGATTGTAGGACACATCTTCCGCAAAATAACGCTTGTTGGTCTGAGAGTGGATAAGCCCGAATTTCTTGTAGAAATCATCGTAAGCCACATTCAGCTTTGCCTGCAAATCCTTGATAACGCTGTCAGGCTTGTCAAGCTCCATTGCTTCAATTAGCTCACGGGCGAGGTCACGAAGCTCAATAAACGCCTTGAAACGCTTGTGCTGTGCAGTACCCTTATCGAAACGGAACTCACAGGCAGCGTTATTCTTTTTGAAGAAAACCTGATCGTCAGAAAGGAAAAAGCTGTAATTACGCAGTTTCGAGGGAATCTGCACCTGAACGCCGTCAGCCGTTTTCGCATACACATCTCTGCCACGCTCATGACTGATCTCCGCAGACAGCTTGCCGACTGCTTCATGGAGCGCTGTTTTCAGGTCAAAACCGTCCTCAGCGACAACCATTGTACCGCTGCCGTAGAGCTTATTTCCCTCAACAACTGTACCAAGCACCATATCGGGATGCTGTTCAAAGTATTTGTTGATCGGCAGACCGTCCTCAGTCTGCCCGATATGTACCCAATCGGGAATATCGGACATTTCAGCAACAGACTTGCCTTCATGTTTTTTCAAGAAGATAATATCAGTGGTCACTTCTGTGCCTGCATTATCCTTAAAAGCTCCGTTCTTGCCACCCGGCAGACGAATAGCACCGATGAAGTCAGCCTTATCAGCTAACATTTGGCGAGTGCTTTCGTCACGCTTATCGAGTGTGCCTGCCGAGGTCACGAATGCCATGATTCCGCCGTTTTTCAGCTTGTCGAGTGCTTCTGCAAAGAAGAAATCGTGCAGTTTCGTGGTATCGTGGACGGTATCACGGAAACCAAGCTCACCGAATGGAACATTGCCAACAGCTACATCAAAGCTGCCGTTCTGAAAACGGTTCTGCTCAAAGCCCTGAATAGCAATATCCGCATCAGGATAGAGAGCCTGAGCGATTCTGCCGGACAGCGAGTCAATCTCCACGCCATAGAGCTTAGAGTGCGACTGCATATCTTCGGGCATTCTGCCGAAAAAGTTTCCGATACCCATTGCAGGCTCTAAGACAGCACCGCCGTCAAATCCGAAATTGCCGAGAGCTTCATAGATGCCGTCGATAACCGTAGGAGAAGTATAGAAAGCATCATTGACCGTTGAACGAGCCTGAGCGTACTCCTGCGGAGTCAGCAGCTCAGAAAGCTCCTTATACTCTGCGGCCCACTTCTCGTCATCCTTATCAAAAGCCTTTGCCAAAGCACCCCAGCCGACATATTTCGACAGGGTTTCCTTTTCCTCAGTGGTCGCAGGACGCTTTTCCCGTTCAAGTGTTTTCAGCGTTTTGATCGCATCGACATTGGCACGGAACTTTGTCTTAGCTCCGCCGTCACCGAGGTTATCATCGGTAATGGTGAAGTTATCGCCCTTTTCAGGTGCAGTAGCATCGACCGCCGAAGTATCCACCTCAACACTATCGCTGCCGACTTCATCGACCACAGGAACAATCTCCGGCTCTTTTTCAGCCTGAACAGTCTGCTCACGCTCCAAGCTGTCAATGAAATGAAAGCTCATGAGCATATCGCCGTTATCGAGCCGTGAAGTCAGCTCACCGCCGTCAAATGTCCAGTTCTTCGCACGGTCAAACTCCATGTGGAGGTCTTTGCCCGTAGGCTCGCCGTTTTCATCGAGCTTTCGGGAAGTAAAATCCACCGTGGTGACACCTGTGACCACTCTGCGCTCCCCGATACACTCAGGACGGAGGTGGTCAGTGATCTCAAACATCATTCCCGGCTTGATCGCCTTTTTGAGCTGAGACAGGTTCTTGACAGTTGGAATTTCGGGCTTTTCTGCTTCGGGTGTGACCTCTGCCTTTTCAGGCTTCACGGGTGCAGACTGCTCCTTTTCAGGTTCAACCTTATCGATATACTCATACATACCGCTGTTCAGGAGCTTATCATAGGAAATATTCTCCGTCACAGCAAATCCGCCGCTTTCACGCTGAATGGTGCAATCGTCCGAATAGAACGGGAGCGCACCTGTCAGCGAAATAACCTCAGAAACTTCGCCAGTAATCTTGTGACGAAATCGGTCACCGACTTCCACGATCTTGTGGCTCTGCTCCTCAGCCTTTTCTGCTTTGAGTGCAGATCTCTCCGCTTTCTGTTCGGCGGAAAGGTAGGTATCGTCCCTGAGCCGTGATTCGGTCATTGTTGCGACATTGTACCACGAATGACGGAATTTTTCGCCGTTCTCAAAGCTGAATGTGATACCCTGAGAATTATAGTCCACAAGTGAGATCTTGCCCTCACCGCTGTGTCCGCCTGTGCCATACTCCTTTTTCAAGAAATCGGCAAGCTGCTGGATAGTCGGGTGCTTTTCTTCGTAGAAGTCCTGCACACGGAGCTTGCCGTGAACAAAGCCAGTTCCACGGTCGATCTCGGCGGCAAGTGCTTCATAGACCTGAACACCGTCCACCACCGGACCTTTTGCAAACTCGGACTTAGGCTTTTCTTTTGCTGGCTTTGAAGATGTTAGCGGTTCGGGATCGCCAAACAAAGAAAGCTGTTCGCCCTGAATATCGGGCTTCTCCCAAAACGGAATATCATCGTTCTGACTCCGCTGAATTTCCTCAATAACAGCATCATCGGTGAACAGGGGCTTGTCAATATCCTCTGAAACCGTTGGAGCATCATCGACTGCCATTAGACCAAGCTCATAGGCGGCTCCGTCGATCTCAGCATGATGGTTTTCATAGGTGTCGATAGAGATAACGCCCTCGGCATTATCAATGATAACAGTAGCTCCGAGGGAAAGTGCCTTATCCTTGATCTCGTCAAGGCTCTCGGCATCACCCTTGTATTTCAGCGTAATAGACGGCACATCTTCCGCAGGAGAAGAAGTATCAGAAACATCGGCGGCATCACTCATAAGGTCAACCGTCTGTTCGTCCTTGCCAGTGTGCCTGTCGATAACCTCATCGGGAACGGATACAAGGTCAGAGAAGTCCAAGTTAGTCAGACCGTTCTCGATCATATCCTCGATACTGTCAAATTGCTCTGTATCGAATACCTCGCCGTCAAATTCGTGAGTGATCTTGAAATCCACAAGGTCAGCCGTCACCTGAATGGGCAGCTCATCATCGGTCAGAGTGGTAAACGCAAGACCGACATTGTGCAGATCGGAGAAATCAGCACCCTCACGGTACTCTGCTTCGCAAAAATCGTTGATAAGGAACTTTGCCTTATCAAGCGGAGTTTCAAAGGTACGCTGAAAGTCCATGATCTCCACGGTTTTGTCGGGATTATGTTCAAGCATCGCAGTACGCAGGAGCGCCGGAAAAGTGGTCAGTTCACGGTACGGCTCGATCTCCATTTTGTCACCACGGTTATAGATACCACAGACAGGTTCACCGCCGTAAAACAGCTCACCGACCTTATCGCCGTCAGCGATAGACAGTTTCCATGTGCCGCCCTCAGTTTCCGCAGACTCGCAGTCAGTGCCGAAGAACTTGTCAACGACCTGCTGTAAGGTCTGGAGCTTCTCAGCTTCACGCTTCGGAGGGTTCAGCTCAAAAGCCTGTTCGATGAGGACGGTATATCCTGCTTCACGGAGCTTTGCAGAGTATTCGTCTTTGACATGATCGGGAAAACCGACCATAGGCTGCCCATTTTTGGAGAGCATACGCAGTCCGAGGACTTCCACACCGATCTCCGCATTTTTGCCGTACATCTCATAAAAATCACCGACTTTTCGCAGAGAGACTGGTCCTTTGTCCTCCGGCTCTGCCTGTTCGGGAGCATCGACCGCAGGGGCAGGCTTCTCAGCCTTAGAAAGAATCTCAAAGCCCTTGCTTTCCATATCTTCTTGCCAGCCGTCATAAGCAAGCACATCGGAAGTACCGAGCAAAATACCGCCGTAATCGGGTGCATCAAGGTCTTTCATCTTGATACGGTCAGTGCTGATCTCCTCAACCTCACGACGAGCGCCGTCATACATGATAATATCACCGACAGCGAGATCGGACACCTTTGCAGTTTCGGGATTCTCCTGCACAAGCTCTTTCTCACGGAAGAACTCAGGCATTTCCGTAAAGCCAAAACTATCACAGAAATACGCTGTATCCTTGCCGTCAACGGAAATGACGATCACATCGGAAACAGACAGAGAATGACCTCTGAAATCTTCGGGGTGATCAGTATTGAACTGCGTATAGAGTGCTTCAAGGGTAGCATTTCCTCTAAACTCTCCGACTTCACCCTCATAGACAAGCTCATAATCATCGTGATTGAGCTGTACGCCGTCCTTTTTGAGCTGTTCCATATCCTCAAAGCGGACACCGTGATACTTTTCGCCGCCGGGAAGCTGATAGATCTTGAAAGTACCCTGAGCCTTTTCCACATCATCATAGGTGCGAATCGGGTGCTGTGCCTTGAAATCGTCGAAGATACGCTGTTCCTCAGCGGTCAGCTCAGAGTGAGCTTCAAGAAAAGGAACGAAAATGTCAAGCATTCTCTGCGCCCTTTCCTTGTACTCCGGTGTACACTTGTCAATGATCTTGGACACTAACCCTCAAAAAATAAGATGTTAAGCAGATAATGGCAAATTCACCTCATGTAGGAGCCGTAGGCGACGGAGTGAGGTGAATTTGCGGCG
>Ga0116188_1004104_pt1 | contig 10449 bp, 9 predicted proteins | sample AD_JPNTR2_MetaG_FD_89807 | JGI IMG/M metagenome (GOLD analysis project Ga0116188, IMG submission 89807) | Active sludge microbial communities of municipal wastewater-treating anaerobic digesters from Japan - AD_JPNTR2_MetaG | ecosystem: Engineered > Bioreactor > Anaerobic > Digestate | place...
ATGCTTTCCACAATGGAAGTCCATTATGGTGGGAAACTTATACTGATGAAGCTAACCCCTGATATGCTGAAAGAAACCAATGCACCATTTTCAGAAGGGGAAGTTAATATTAATTTACCCTTATCAATTCAGGGTGTTGTGGCAAGTGTTCTGATAAAACAGGACATTGGAGGTCCAGTAAAAGTCAGCATGCGCACAAAAGGCGATTTGGATGTTGCCGAAATTGCTATTGCAAATGGAGGTGGAGGACATAAAAATGCTGCAGGCTTTAAATCATTGTATGATTTTGAAACTACACGATTGAAAGTATTAGAAGAAATGTCACGTTTTTTTAAATAAATTAGCAGTTTTTCATGAAACAACCTATTACATTTATAACAACCCTATAAGCAACTCAATCAACCCTAAAATATCCTGATCTTTTTTTAGCAATGGATGCAATGGCTTATTCTTTTTTACCTCAAAGATAACGTTAATACTATCCCCCTCCAAATATGCTGGTATATCCACTTTAATACCACAGGCGTTAAGTTTTTTCTTTATCTCATTAATACGAACCATATATTCTGTATACTGTGGGTAACGAATTGAATATATACAATTATGGATATCATCATCTAATATAGTTTCTTTTGTTAGCAGAAATTCTATACTATCTCCAAGAAGTTTATCCTTCCCCATTCTATAAATATCCTCAATCATCACTACCATGCTGTTAAAATAATTTACCCTGAGCTGACATGCAGAAGTAATTTTTTCCAGTAGAGCTATTGAGCTTTGGGGTAACCGTAATATTGGCATGACAAATTTTGGAGAAATTGATCTGGAATCAATATACTGAATGATGACCGGAGGCAATTCAATGATTGATCTTATATTCTTAAATTCAGGTAATGAAGCAGGCAGCGATAGTTCCTGTGCTATTGCCATTACCTTTTTTTTATCAGCATTAAAATAATCATACAGTAAATATAAACTCTTAATTTTCCCAATGGTCCCTAATGCATTGTTATACAATTTAACTCTTACTATCTGTAAAAAATCATCCATGCTCAATTCAGTGACAATCTTTGCCGGGACGTCTTTTATGCCTGCTTGCTGCGCTGCTATAATCCTGTTATGCCCACATACAGGCACGTATTGCTCCTGCCATTTTATGAGCAGCACAGGCTCAATAATGCCATAGTGCAATACTGATCTGACCAGTTCCCTGGACAACGGCTTTGAAATTTTGAAATAATTATTATCACATTGAATTGCATCCAATGGTATTGATACAACATTACTTTCAGGGCAGATCATTATATAAGCCCTCGTAATAATTTTGTAATCTCTTCAGGATAAATGACTGTAACTTTGGGGAGTTTTTTTAAGCTTTCTTTAGCTGCCTGAGTAAGGTTAGCAGTTGTAATAAATATACCCTGTTGCACTTTCATATCATTAATGGCCTGTGCAAAATTTCGTAATGTTATTTCACCTACATTTGTTTTATCCCACCGCCTGACCCACACTAAAACTTTATCCTTTGTTTCAGGATTAATTGCCAGGAAATCAACACCATCTGCTTCACGATATGTTTGTAATATCTGATCAACCTTAAAACCCATTTTTGATACCAGTCTGTTGGAAATAATTCTGAAATTCTCAGTATCTAAAGCAACATACCTGTCCATAACATCATCAGAAACACTAACTGTTTTTCCATCATCATAACTTATTTTAGTGGTAACAACGATATCTTTTAAATTATATTTTTTTGTACTTTTTAAACCACACATTTCCCATAATAAATTTTGTGGGAAAGCATCATCCATCCATGTTGTGATAGTTTCTGTAACGGATACCGATTCTTCTTTGCTGAATTTATCAACCTCCATTTCCCTGCGCAATTGTGTTACAAGATATTGTATATTTTTATAGTTTCTATCTCTGCGGTAAAGTTCATTCCATGCTTCATATGCTAAAGAAGTCTGTTCATTCTTTAAATATGCATACCCCAGATCATATAATGCCAGAAGTTCTGCATCATCATTTGCATTCTTCCGTGCAATATCCAGTAAATCCTGAAACAACTTTATTCCTTCATCATGCTTTTTCAGGCGCATCAACATAAATGCCTGAAATCGTTTTGCCAGATACAGTACATCAGGGTCCTGGGCTGTATCTGCAATCCTGGAAATATATCCCAGAGCCTGGCGATAATCACGTTTGCGATTACATGCAAATGCAGCACCTATCTGAGCAATTTCTGATTGAGGTTTTATCTGCACTGCTAATTTAAAATTATCGATAGCATCCTGTATACGCATATTCTGGTAATAACAGATTCCTGCTCCAAAAAGAATTTCATAATTGTCATTCTTAAGCTTTACCAGTCTGTCAAAATAACGCTGTGCAATATCAAACTCTTCCTGACCAAGACAGATAAACGCAATATGGTAAAGGGATTCAATATCGGCAGGATAATTTTTAAGAATGTCCATATACGTCTGGAATGCTTTTTCAATCTCATCCCGCATATAATATGATTTAGCCAATTTCTTCTGTACTGAAAGCTGGTCAACTTCATAATTAAATTTTCCAATTTCAAGTACCTTTTCAAAATGAATAACTGCCTGGTCAATCTCTCCAACAGCTAAATACAGGTCAGCCAGGCGATAGTGGACAACAAAATCATCAGGATATTCATCAATCACTTTTTTATATTCAAGTATAGCATCAAGAAGCTGATTCTGCTCAACCAGTTGCTGGGCTTTATATAAAGGGCTAAATTTTGGTCGTATATAGACAAGGTAGTACAGAAAAGCACTTATTATAAACAAAGATACCAGAATATACGTAATCATTTTTTTCCCACTCTAAAAATTATTAAGAACCACCACCTACTCTATTATCGTTATAACTGGAACTATCGTTTAAACCTGATTTCTGAAGGCCAGCCATTAATGCACCATGATTTTTCTGTTTCATATTTAACAATGAAATCATCGGCTTTCTTTATTTTTGCTTTAAACGGAAGATTTATTAAAACATCATGGGGAACAAAACGGGGAACATCAGTAAACTGTATAACAAACTCACTGGAAGTAGAAGTTGTTACAAAACTTATATTGCCAAATCGTGAAGGAGCATTTGTTATTACAATTTGTGAATCTCCAAACCAATCCTCAACAGGAACCGGGAATAATTCTAATCGTTCTGGATGATCAATAAAGCATATATTGCGGATAGCCTGAAACAATAATGATACTGCAACTATTGATATAGGTTCCTTTACAATAGCGTGGCCAGATACAGGATCAAGGAAATCAGGCATGAATTTTCGTTTTTTACATAACGTTATAATAGCATATATTAAATCAATAGCTCGCTTATCATGAGCATATAACATGCTATTGGCAAGGTTAAGAGAACTGATGACATCGATACCACTAATAATTGTATTATACAATGGCAAACCTTTGCCTGCATTAATAATATCATCTATAATCCTTTGTACTGTATATTTTCGAATAATATGAACTATATGTGGATATAAAAACGATGTATACAGTAGAATTCTGTTATTGGATGTATTAATAGTATTTGCAAATTCCAGACTCTCTTTAACTGATATCTTTTGCTTTCGTAATGGTTTGCCATGCTTTGGCAGCCATTCAATAAGTTTTTCTTCTTCTTTGCTTGTTTCCTGAGATACATTGAATAAAACATTTACCACAGACGCCTCAAGTTTATTGGCTTCAGCTAAAAATTTTGTTTCATCCCCAAATAGCCCCAATGATCTTGACATAAATGCTAAATTTTCCAGAGCTGAAATTATTACGGGAATATTCCATATTTGGTGGATTGCATTTTCATCAGAATGGTCAAGCAGAATATATTTCTTTATGTTTTTCAATTCTTTGGAAAATTGTAAAATATTTTGTGCGTACTGCTTGCAAACCGGATAATTGTTCTGCAAAAAAGATGTATCCTTAACAATCCTGTAATAATCACCCAGCATATTACATACATATGCAGCAGATAGTATACTTTCAAAATCATCTTTAATTTTTATATTTTTTAAGATATGATTAATGATCGATAGTGACTGTTGAAAATGGCCCATTCTATTCAATGTCATTATTGTATAATAATGACGGGCAATATCCTCGTTTTGATTTGTATCGCTTATATCAATATTTGCAGCTTCTACCAGCGCTGAAAATTTGCAAAAATTTACCCATTCATTTATACTATTCTTCCCAACTGTTATCCCCACCCCTTCCTTCATTCTGAGGTCAATATAGCTTGTAAATTCATTTTGCGTTGATTTAATGATTATTTTAGGAACTGAAATTTTAGACTCATTATTTACCGCAACCCGTATAGCTATTTCAGATTCTTTATTACTTATATCATAAACAAAAGCCATTGTAGCCATGCGTGCATTACTGGTAACCTTATGTTTATTTTCTTTCCTTCTAATATCAATGTCCCCGGAAATTTCATTGCCCGTAAGTACATAATCGGGCTTCATCAGCAAAGCACAATGATATTCGTTATTTATTCGTACAAAATTATTTTTCACCAGTTCAACTGATTCCAGGCCTGATAATCTTTCAGTTGTATATGGCCGTACAGCTATAATAAAATACGCCTTATTTTTCTTTTTATAATGAACATTATTAACGATAACCGCTTCATCGATATTTGTATGAGTAATATAAACTGATTGTTTAAAGGTAAAATCAGGATGGATATAAGAAGTTTTTACCACACCGTTGTCTATTCCCTGCTGGATATAATTATCATTATGAAATTGTATTAAAGAATTATCTGTATATATCCAGAACTCTAAAGACCATGATGACCATACTGGATGGACCATACCCGAAGGGTCAATTCTTATTGACCCGCTGCTTAAAAAGCTATTGATGGTATACCAGGTTCGGCAATGATTATTATAGAGAAAAAAGGGGAGTGATTGTATTCGCTCATTAACTGTATTAACGTATCGAGATATCCAGTAAGGCCATACAAAATAATTATATTTTTGATAAACTATAAAATTCTTCATACCTTCGGATATCTCCGAAGGTATGTATAGAGGGTTTTTTTCTGTATTTCCAGATAATAAGTCTTTAAGAGAACTTTTTTCAGGATCCTCAGTCTTAATCAAAGGAAACAACATAACTATTATTTAAAAGAAGCAATGGCTTCTTCTTCAGTATCATATATTTCGAACATGTCCATAAGCTCAACAACTTCAAATATCTTTTTAACAGCACTATTCATATTACAAAGCTTTAGTTTTCTATTTGATTCTTTCAAAATCCGCATAGTGGACACAAATATCCTCAATCCACTACTGCTCATATATTCAACTCCTGAAAGATTTAATAATAGATGAGCATTGGGCTCGTCTTTAATTAATTTATTTATTTCTTTCTCAATATCAGCTGAAAGATGTACATCTAAACGCCCCTGCAAATATACTACAACAACATTGCCAACTTTCTTCGTTTGAAGATTCATCATACCCTCCTGATTATAAAATTAAAACTGGCTTTATTCTTTTGTAAAATAAAAAACTATTTTAAACATATTGAGCAGTACTCAGACACCAATACAATAAGTTCTTTTAAAAAGTTACTACAAAATTTATGTAATATTTTGCATTATAAATTGGAAAAAAGCAAGCAAATTATAATAAAATACTACTCTTGCCCCATCTTAGCCTGTCTTCTAGTTATCATTAATCCAAATCCAACAAAGAAAAATAATACAAGCAACAACACGCCACATATTGTCAATATAAGATGATCGTAGGTAAGACCATTGACAAGAAGAACAGGCGCTGCTACTACAGGAAAAAGAATACCATTATAGTATATCATTCCACGATATTTTAACGGGTCAAATAAAGGAAGAATCATGCTTAATCCAGCAACTGCCATCAATAATGCAAATACTCGTGAAAAATGATATAACGGTGAAGTAAAAGTATCATATTTAATTAAATTATACCAATCAGGGTTAACCTCAATTCCAAAAATATTTGCAAACAAAATTGGACTGAATCCATATAAAAGTCCAATAGTAACATATATAATTCCTGTTAATAAAACTCCAAATTGTAATATGTTTGTTGCTTTTGATCTCATTTACCCCCCTACTATTTTTATCATGATATCATCAAAATTTTCTTTATTATCAAATGTTTTTTCAATAAGATCATCAATTGACGTCACCTCTGGTATCTGTAAAGAGAACTCTTTATTACAAACCGCCCCGGTATCGCAAGCATATAAATAGTAATATGGAAGAAAATCAACAAATTTTCTAAAAATCCCTAAAACTTTACTTTTTAATGAAAGTGGATTGAACATTGTATTGTTGCTTATAAACGATATTTGCTGTATATGTGTACGCAATAACGTTTCAGGCATGGCGGGATATAATGGAAATGATGAATGATACTCTTCCTTGTTTATACTCACTCCTTCAAACAACGGCAGGAAAGCAAAAGAAGCTGCAACAACATCACGTATATCCCCGGTAGTAAACATTCTCGATGAATTATTAGAAAAAAGTATTGTATACGGAATAATATTGTAATATTCAAGTCGATAGGAATTACATACTGAAGACGAAAAAGATTTTAAAGGATCATTTTTAAATAAATATTTATCAGGAAATGTAACATCGAGCATTGAATGCAATTTATCATCAGAAAAATAACTCAATAGTAATTTTTTATATTCTTTCAATGAACTTGAATGTAAAAATGCAATCAATACTACATAGGGAATCCCGGCTGTATAAATTATATCAGGGATATTGTCAAAATCCCTCAGTGTTTCAAAAATACCTGCATAGTACAGTGTTTCATACATCCCGGATGCAAAAACCAGGGCTTTTTTATCAGACAAAATTTCATGGAAAAGGATATCATGTTGAGATTTTGTTCTTAAGATTGCCTGAAAAACTGTTTCACCAAACTCAATAGAAATGGTTTCAAAATCTTTATGGGAATCATCAATTTTAGATGTTTTTTCAAAATGTTTGTTAACAATATATATAACCTGCTGCCCCTGAGTTAACAATGAATCATTTATTGCCTGAAGTTTGGATATGGATTTATTATTAATAATTTCAATCAGGATATCAGTATTATGCAATATAGTATCACGTAGAGTAACATCACTATTTGAGCAATCAATAACAATATAGGAATATTCAAAAGAAAGATAGAATAACAGTGGATTGATAATATCGGGATTTAATCTTACCTTTGAACCAAAAGCAACGTTGAGAATATCCAACGATTCAGATACTTTTTCAATTCTTTGCTCAATAAATTTCTGGCCAGTTACTTCATCTGGGCTTTTTTGGGATAGAGGTGGTAATAATTGTTTGCCACACATATCAAAAACAGAAATGCCATCATAGGATGCATCCAGCAAAATGGTTTTTTTATTAAACGATGACAAAGTGGCTGCTGCTACTGCTACTGTAGTTTTGCCACAATGTTTTTCAGTACTGAAAACAGTGATAATTTGAGTTTTATTTCTGTTTAATTTTTTTCCTGCATCTGTTAAAGAAAATCGATAAAAATCAGCAATTCTAAGATATCCCCGTAAAGCCTTGAAATTATTGCCCATAAACTGATACAGGTCAGTATCTTTTAGTTCATAGGCAATTGAATCACTTATTGCCCTTACTATCCCTGAACCTTTTTCACAAAACGGCAATTCACCAAAAAAGGAAGGTGGTGTTATATAAATAGATTCAGCATGTTTTTGAATTTCAAAAACACCTTTTTTGACAATATATAAAGAATGGGAATCACAGTTTATAATACCTCCTTTAGGGATAGCCAGAGGTTTTACTACTTTAAGTAATGCAGACAACTCCTCATCCATCAAATGTTTAAAAAATGGAGTTTGTCTTAATATAAGAATATCTTTATTTATCATACAGTTATGTTTTTTTTAATAAACGTAAAAGATCGCTTTTTCCATATAATTCTATGGGACGTGTATTTGAGAAATCAATTGCACTCTGAGTAAACTCACCTGCGGTTATAATGATAACGCGTGTTGCATTTTTTTCTTTTAGTTTTTCGTGGAGCTTTCGCAATAATTTATCATTCACCACATCAGTTGTTCTAAGAATCCGTACAATTTTATTAGTTCTGCGTGTATTTCGCCATTTGCCTTCAGTATCCGTTGCAATTATTTCTATTTCAGTATCACTGATTATATCAACATCCATAACTGTCAAACCCATTGCTTCCACCATTTTACGGCACGTATGCTCAAATTGTGCAAGGCCAGCAATCATGAAATCCTTAATGCGGTCATCCTGCCTGAACTCAGCATACGCTTTAAGTTTTTCCTGAACATCACGAAAGGTTGGATTAACAGCCACAATTTTTTCCCAATTCGATATAGCCGAATGAAGATCACGCATCTTTTCCTGAGCATCAGCTAAAAAATACCGCAAATTTAATTCTGTATCACTACCCCTTTTTGCAAATTTCAATCCCCGTTCAAATTCTACTACAGCTTTAGGAAGCTGTTCACGCTCTAAAAAACAGGTCCCTTTTGCAAGAAAACACTTAACTTTAATTTCATCACTCTTTTGAGCTGTCTCAAATTCTTTAATAGCCCATTCATAATCACCTAACTGTCGCAACACCAGGCCTAAAAAATAATGTGATTTATAATCATTGGGATCAATCTTAATTGCTTCAATGAATGACTGTTTAGCATCAGCATAGTTTTGCATTCTATACTGAACCTGCCCCAAATAATAATATGATGGAGCATGTCTACTATTATTAGAAATACTTTTTTTAAAATAAGGTGCTGCTTTCTCTAATTGACCAGCATTGAAAAATATAACGCCTAACTCATAAAAAGGCTCATAATTTGCAGGGTCTAATTTTGTTAAAAGCAGATATTCTTTTTTTGCTTCTTCAATGGCATTACGCGCTTTGTATATGCTTGCCAGACGTTTTCGAATAACTATCTCATCAACCTTATCATCAAATTTTGATATTTTCAATACCTGTCTGTATTCAAGAATAGCATACTGTATATTATTTTCTTTTTCATAAGCTAATGCTAGAAGATAATGCGCATAATGATTCCGGTCATCTTTTTCTATAATATCATTAAGCTTCCGTATTGCTATTTTAGTCTGGCCTGATTCAATGAGTTGTTGAATTTCTTCTAATTTACGTGGAAAAATATAAATATTTGCAAAATAAAGAATAAAAATGACAAGAATTATTATGAATAAAAATATTATTGCATATGTTACCAGCATACTCTGCAACCTGTTGCCTTTTTTGGATTATACATTTACCTTATGCATTTCCTTTTTGAGCTCTGAGCCTTTTGTTTTCTTCTTCAAGCTGTTTTATCTTTTCAAATGCTTGCATTAATTCCAATCTGCTAAGCTGGGAGGCATTTTCCCGTGCCTGTGCTGTTTCAGTTGCAAGCTTTAACTCAGAGCGTGAATATTCAACAATATTCTCATACATAGCTATAATCTGGTATGCGTTCGATAGTTCCTGTTCATTAAGCTTCAAGACATTTTCATATGTCTGAATGATTTTCCGTAATTCAGCTATCTCTTCAGTTAGACTCAGATTTTCTTTCTTCAGTTTTTCAATTTCAGATGCCATAGTATAACCTCAAGAAAAGTATATCCTCAAAGTAACATATAATATTATACTACTATAATGATTATCATTTTGGCAAGAATAAATCCAGTATAATACTAAAATTTATTATATATCATACCAAAAAATATTGACAAAATTTTATGATTGATTACTACGAACATAAGCGTTCATATTCTAAGCATAATCGGGGGCGTAGCTCAGTTGGGAGAGCGCTTGAATGGCATTCAAGAGGTCAGGGGTTCGACTCCCCTCGTCTCCAAAACATTTAATCAATAACATGGACAAGCAACCCATCTCTCAGTTTAGGTTCAAACCATGTTGATTTTGGAGGCATGATTCCTCCCCTATCCGAAATAGCCATAAGCTCGTTAATTGAAGTTGGATACAAAGAAAACCCTACTTTAAATTTTCCACTATTAACTTTCTTTATAAGATCATTAACAGCATTTATACCACCAATAAAATCTATCCTGGAATCTCTTCTTGGATCCTGAATGCCAAGAATGGGGGCCAATATAACATTTTGCAAAATTGCAACATCAAGCCTGTCAACATCATTCTGGGGTAATTCTTTTTTATAGTTGAGCACAAACCATTGCCCATCACAATACATTCTTATTTCATGAGGCTTTTCAACAATACCAGTATCAGTTTGTTCTACTGAAAAACTTTTGGCAAGTTCATTCATAAATGACCTGAGGTCGTGATTGTTTAAATCTTTGACTACACGGTTATATGGTAATATTTGTAATTCTGAATGTGGGAAAATA
>Ga0116188_1004108_pt1 | contig 10441 bp, 10 predicted proteins | sample AD_JPNTR2_MetaG_FD_89807 | JGI IMG/M metagenome (GOLD analysis project Ga0116188, IMG submission 89807) | Active sludge microbial communities of municipal wastewater-treating anaerobic digesters from Japan - AD_JPNTR2_MetaG | ecosystem: Engineered > Bioreactor > Anaerobic > Digestate | place...
CGCTACGACCGTTGATGGGCTTGTGACCGCTCTGCAGGGCATGTTTGACACTCGAGTTGGTGCCGGCGCGTTTACGGTAACTGCCAACAATCCGGGAGGCGCCAACAACGCAACGATAGCGATTCGGAACAACACTGCCGGCGGAACCTTCACGGTCACAGGTGCTACCGGAGGACTGGCACCGTTCACAGGAGCAGGAGGTGCCACGAGTCTCACCGCTGCCAGCCTCACGGTAAACGGCACCTACACCGGTGTCTACGACCTTACGAGCATTAGCTTCACCAGTGCAGCAGCGTCGGCTACGGTGTCGCTCGCGTACGCTGATGGCTCTACAGCGTCGCAGTCGATGAACTCAGGAACAACAACGTGGACCGTGAGCGGCCTGACCTTCACCATGACCAACGCTGCGCGGTTTGCAGCGGGAACGACCTCCGGAACCCAGACCGCGTACGCTTCGGGTAGTGGGATCAACGTGTCAAGTCAGAGTGCTGCGAACAGCGCGATCACAACGATTAACAACGCGATCAACACTGTGTCCAGCGAGAGATCCAAGCTTGGTGCCATTCAGAACAGGCTGGAGCATACCATCGCTAACCTGGCGACGTCGTCTGAGAACCTGACGGCGGCGGAGAGCCGTATCAGGGATGTGGACATCGCAGTCGAGATGATGAGCTTCACCAAGTATCAGATTCTGGCGCAGGCATCCACGGCGATGCTGGCGCAGGCCAATGCGAAACCGCAGGCGGTTCTGCAGCTCCTCAGGTAAGGGTGCCGGTGGATCGGGCTGCACGGATAATGCCTGCACGAATAGCGCATGGGAACCGCATGGAGGCGGGGCCCGCCAAACTCGAACAAGGAGGTAGATCAAGGTGAGAATCAACCATAACCTCTCCGCGCTCAACGCGTGGAAGAACCTGACCGTGAACGACGGCGGCCAGAGCAAGTCTCTCGAGAAACTGTCCAGCGGCATGAGGATCGGCAGGGCGGCCGACGACGCAGCCGGTCTGTCAATCTCAGAGAAGATGAGGGGACAGATCAGCGGTCTCAACCAGGCCAGCCGGAACGCCCAGGACGGCATATCTCTCCTGCAGACGGCTGAGGGCGCCCTCCAGGAGACGCACACGATCCTGCAGAGGATGAGAGAGCTGGCAGTGCAGTCGGCATCGGACACTGTGACTGACAAGGACCGAGTCGAGATCCAGAAGGAAATCGACGCACTCGCGGTTGAGATTACGCGGATATCGTCCGACACCGAGTTCAACACGCAGAAACTCCTGGACGGCCTGTTCACCAACAAGATCATCCACATCGGAGCGAACGCGAGCCAGAGCTTGACTGTAAGCATCGCGTCCGCGGCTTCGACTACGCTAAGGGTTGGAGGCGCTATCGCCAATCAGACTCTGGCGAACCATCAGGTCTCCGGCAGCATGATTCTGTCAATGACCGGAACCAGAGACCAAGCGGACACTGTACGGTGGAGAGTAATAGTAAACGACGATAACAGCACAAAAAGCCTGCAAAAGTACAACGTTTCGACGGGTGCTTGGACTGACATAGAAGCCGGCGTGGCTGTAGCAAGCGTATTTGCCGCGCATGAGGGAGTCACTATCACTGCTGCCGGTAACAGCGCAAACGCCATTACAGAGACCTACATCATGGGCTCTGCAGCCGGTATCCACGTGGAGAGCCAGTGGGGCGCTAACGCGGCGATCACGGTGATCAACGATGCCATCAACACGGTGTCGGGTGAGCGTTCCAAGCTCGGGGCGATCCAGAACAGGCTGGAGCACAGGATTGCCAACCTGGCGACGTCGGCGGAGAACCTTACGGCCGCTGAGAGCCGCATCCGCGATGTGGACATCGCAGTCGAGATGATGAACTTCACTAAGTACCAGATCCTGAGCCAGGCGTCTACGGCGATGCTGGCGCAGGCCAATGCGAAACCCCAGGCTGTGCTGCAGTTGCTCAGGTAGTTAGGGTACGTGTAGAGCGTTCAGGTTCTTGGATACATGTCTGTCGCGATCAAGGGTAGTACTGGGAGTCCCGCTGGCTGCATAACGCCAGCTAACAAGCCCGCCCGCATGGATGCGGCATAACCGGGCACAAGGAGGTAACCAAGATGAGGATTAACCACAACCTGTCCGCGCTGAACGCGTGGAAGAACATGACCGTCAACGACGGCGGTCAGACCAAGTCTCTGGAGAAGCTGTCCAGCGGCCTTAGGATAGGCAGGGCAGCGGACGACGCAGCTGGTCTCTCCATATCGGAGAAGATGAGGGGACAGATCAGCGGTCTGAACCAAGCCAACCGCAACGCCCAGGACGGCATCTCGCTCCTGCAGACAGCTGAGGGCGCTCTACAGGAGACGCACACGATCCTCCAGCGCATGCGCGAACTGGCGGTGCAGTCGGCGTCTGATACCGTGACCAACGAGGACCGTGCCGAGATCCAGAAGGAGATCAATGCTCTCAGGGTTGAGATCGACCGCATCTCTACGACTACAGAGTTCAACACACAGCCACTGCTCAATGGTGACTACAGCGGCAAGATTATCCATATCGGAGCGAATGAGGATCAGAGCTTGACGGTTACGATAAGCAATATGAGCGCAAGTAATCTCGCTGTTGCCGGTGGAGTCGGTGAGGGCATCAGTGTAAGCACCCAGGGCGCCGCAAACGGCGCCATTACTACCATCAACACCGCGATCAACACGGTCTCGGGCGAGCGCTCCAAGCTTGGCGCTATCCAGAACAGGCTGGAACACACGATTGCGAACTTGTCGACGTCAGCCGAGAACCTGACAGCGGCTGAGAGCCGGATCCGCGATGTGGACATCGCAGTCGAGATGATGAACTTCACCAAGTACCAGATCCTGAGCCAGGCGTCCACGGCGATGCTGGCGCAGGCCAATGCCAAGCCCCAGGCTGTGCTGCAGTTGCTCAGGTAGTAGGCTGACTGAGACAAACGGAACAGATGACTAACGGGAACCGCATGGAGGCGGGGCCCGACAACTCTGAACAAGGAGGTAGGAGCAAGTGAGGATAAACCATAACCTGTCTGCGTTGAACGCATGGAAGAACCTTACGGTCAACGACGGCGGACAGAATAAGTCCTTGGAGAAACTCTCGAGCGGCCTGCGGATCGGGCGCGCTGCGGACGACGCAGCCGGGCTCTCGATATCGGAGAAGATGAGGGGACAGATCAGCGGACTGAACCAGGCCAGCCGGAATGCTCAGGACGGCATATCTCTCCTTCAGACCGCTGAGGGCGCGCTCCAGGAGACCCACTCGATTCTGCAGCGTATGCGCGAACTGGCGGTGCAGTCGGCATCGGACACCGTGACCAACGCCGACCGCATTCAGATCCAGAAGGAAGTAGACGCGCTGACCGTGGAGATCACCCGGATCGGCAACACAACGGAGTTCAACACGCGCCCGCTACTTGAGGGCAGCTTCTCGAACATGATAATCCACATCGGCGCGAATGCGGGGCAGTCGCTTTCGGTGAGCATCGCGGATATGAGAGCGACTTCCACACAGCTGGCGGTGACCGGCGGAACGACGTTCGACAACTACACGACTACAGCCACGGCTGTGGGCGGGACTCTGACCATGTCAGGGAAGTACACCGGCACGACAAACGAAGGGAACTTCACCTTCACAGTCGCTGCGAACGCCGCCAGTGTAACGGTCGCTGACTCAGGCGGGGGCAACAGCGGCGCTCAAGCTGCTACTGGAGGCGCTGTCTCGTTCGAGTACAAGGGCGTCACGTTCTCATTCACCGGCCTTGCTGATGGGAGCACCTTCGCAAACGTAGGCATCGACAACGACTCCTTCGGCATCAACGTGTCCACTCAGAGCGCTGCCAATACGGCCATAACCACGATCAACACGGCGATCAATAACGTGTCGGGTGAGCGCTCGAAGCTGGGTGCTATTCAGAACAGGCTGGAGCACACGATTGCGAACCTGTCGACTTCGGCTGAGAATCTGACGGCCGCCGAGAGCCGCATTCGCGACGTGGACATCGCTGTCGAGATGATGACCTTCACCAAGTATCAGATACTTGGGCAGGCGTCCACGGCGATGTTGGCGCAGGCGAATGCCAAGCCGCAGGCTGTGTTGCAGTTGCTGAGGTAGCGGGGAAGCAACGTAGGCGTAGTGGTGTAGTAGACGGTATGGGGCGGTCATTGCGACCGCCCCATATTTCCGCACGTATCAGCCGTTTGGAAAATGATGAAGAGTGACGACCATGCGGTTGCTGTCCACAGAGCTTGCAGTGACAGCTGTGTCCGCTTGTCCTATCTATCACATGTTCCTCCCAATCTCATATAGCTTTCGGACAGACTGCATGACGACAGCCCATGACAGATCGGCGGCGTAGCTGAACTTCTTTCGGTAGACAGACCAGAACCTCTGCATAGCCGGACTATTTTCCACATCGTCAAATACAGCTTCGGCTTCCGCCAGCAACTCTTCCGAACCCCGCTTCTTCGCTGTAGCCAGCAGCGCCGAACGAAAATCGGCGGGATTCAGACTGTCGCCGTGAAGCTGCATCAGAATGTAGATGTCATAGAAATCACGCATACGAGTGTGGGTAGTAGTGCGGACTATGATCGTTTCCAGCTTCTCTGCCAGCACCGTTTCCAGATTGTATGCCCACAGCTCAATGGTCCGTTCTTCAAGCATCAGTCTGAAACTGTAGCGCACCTTTCGCGGTGTAATGGCATCGCCGGTGGATATGTCTATCTTCAGCGGCGTCCGCACTCCATCAAATAGCGCTTCTATGCTCACCCGGCCACCCGGATACTCGGACTCATCCATGATCTCAGAAACTTGCCTAATGTGAAACTCTACTCCGTCATTAACTGGTACGGACAGTATACTTTCCACCATGTGGGCAACGGCATCAACATCAACTCGCGCACCCATAATGGTAGCGTCCATATCCATTGTGGAACGGGCATCTAGCCCGACCATGGCGGCTACCAGCATACCGCCTTTGAGGATGAACCCATTCCTATACGGCGATAGTGAAACCCGTTCCAGGAAACGCTCCATCATGTAGTTTCGCATCAGAATTTGCGCATCCGCCTTCTTCTCCTTTGAGAGATTACGGATCAAGTCCTTTAGCTGGAGCGATGTCCTGATCACTACAGGAGCACCTCCAGATATTGGCCCAAGATTTTCTCTATATGAAAGGCCTGTGCATATTGCATGAGCAGGCGTAGATTCTTGTTTTTCCGCTCGGCATAGTGCCTCAAGGAGTCCTTGAAGGCTTGGATCTCAATTCCACCCCGGCTCCGGATAATATCACAGACAGTACGCTCCGGATCATATGCAAGAACTGTATTTCCAAACGGCGTTTGCGCTTCCGACTTGCCGATCTCATAAAGCTCCTCTTTGACTGTGTAGACCTTTATTCCATCGGCTTTCAACTTCGACGGATTATACCCCGTCTTCACGGTGACGGAATACTGTGTTGGTTCGCTGTCTGTCAGGTCATGGAGGAACAAAGCAGTCTCATGCGAAAACACAACTTGCCTTGAGCGCAGGCCAAGCAGGTACATTGGGTCTATCCAGGCGTCCGGCGCAGCATAGACACCGTGGGCAACCTTCTTGAAATTCCGATCTCTGATAAACCCATAGAACACTGGTTTCGAAATACCGGCGGCAACGGCTTCAGCCGTCCGAACGATTCCGCGATTCGCTGAAATCAGCTGTTCGAGTCGTTCATGGTGCACCATACCTATCATCCCCTCGTGCTAATATCGTAATTGAAATTAGCACGAAAGTAAATAAGCGCAGCCGATTTTGCAGTCTGGCTGTGAATAGTTTGATGGCTTCTCTTGATTCGCCCAGAACTTGGAGAAATCGGCACACATGGATGAGCGCCGCGTCATCACCATGGTCGGAGGCCATGGCGCGGGCGCGCATCAGGGCGAAAAGAGCCTCGTCGTGTCTGCCCGAATGAGCATAGTAGGCGGCAACGGTCACCAGCTCAAACAGGTCATCGCTGACAGCCGCCCAAGCCAGACGCGTCTTCGCAGTTGCGCTGCTCGGGTCGCCGTCGAGGATACACGCGGCGGCCAGACCAAGGAGAGTTGCAGGATCGGATGACTTCTGGGACCGGAGCCGTTTCTCGAACGAAGCCCGAGAGCGGTGAAACTGGCCTCTTCCTATCAGCGCGAAGGCATCGAGCAGAGGTTGCGGCGGTCTGTTGAAGATACGAGGCCCTTCTGTGCCAAGCATTGCTCACCTCTGCATCCGGTATTGCTGCAGGGCGCGCGGCGCGGCGACCATCCGGCGCCTAGCCTCATCTCGATTCGGTATCTACAGGCACAATGTAACACGGAGCACCCATCGCTGCAACAAGTGGGCAGGCTTTCACGTGTATTGCCAGATCACCTGACAGGGCGGCCGAACCGCAGCTCGGTCGTGATCAGTAGGTGTGTGAGTGCGATATCGATGTTTCGCGCTTCACGAATGATGGGTGCGGAAACACGCTCACAAAGCGTAATGAATATGTTACAATAGCTGTACCGCAATGCGGTGAGGTAACGAAATCGAGAAGGGGGTTATCGCGTGAATCCATACAGGACCATCGGCCAGCGTCTTCAGCGGGCGCGTGAGCGGGCGGGACTCACCCAACCTCAGGTAGCCAAATACTTGGGTGTGAAACGGGAGCAGATATCGCAGTTGGAGAACGGGCACCGCAAGGTGGACGTCATTACCCTAACCAAGCTTGCTGATCTCTACGGCTACTCGATCACATACTTTGTTGATCAGGTGGCGGCGGAGCGGAGCGATATCTCGGTTGCGTTCAGAGCCCAGAACATAAGCGACGAAGACTTAGAATCTCTTGGCTGGATAAACCGCTTTGTCCGTAACCTCAGTGAACTGACGGATCTGATGGGGCGGAGGTCAGCTGATGCGTAGAATGGAGCAGATTGCACGTGTGAGGGCGGCTGAGGTCCGGCGCTGCCTAGGTGTAAGCGTCTCTGAACCTATTGATGTGATCAAGTTGCTCAGAGAATGCTTCGACATCAGCTTTATCCTCAGGCCATTTGTGAGCGATATCTCCGGGATGTTTGTCCGAGCCGACAAGGCAGAGGTCATAGCTATCAACACAGTCAGAAGCCTCGGCCACCAGCGTTTCACGGCAGCACACGAGTATTTCCACGTCCGGTACGATGCAGGAATGCTCGGGGCAGCCTGCAGAGTTGGTGTTGTGGACCAGCCGGTTGAGCGAGAAGCAGAAGCTGATGCCTTTGCAGCGAACTTCCTCATGCCAGCTGAGGGGATTACTGCCCGCGTCATGGCTCGCACTGCAGGTGAGCGCGGTCCTGCCGTGGAGGATGTCGTCCACCTGGAACAGCATTTCGGCGTGAGTCACAAGGCAATGGTTAGGCGTCTTCGGGATCTGGGCTACTTGCGCGCGAACGAATTCGAGCAGATGTGGAGCCTGCCAATTCGGCAAATAGCTCGAACGCTCGGCTACGATACGTCTCTTTATGGCCCAACGCGCGAAGACCGGGTTATGTCGTCGTACGCCGAGAAAGCCAAAACAGCCTTGGACTTGGATTTGATCTCTTTCGGCAAGTACGAGCAGCTGATGCTGGAGGCGGGTTTTGCAGACCTTCTCTTTGAGCCCGACCTCGCCGAGGAGGATGAGCGTGCGGATCCTTGAGCTTGGGAGTCCAATCGTGTTCGATACTGACTGCATCTCCAGCTTCCTATAGGTGAGAAGCATTGACCTGGTCGTACAAGCCATGGCGGACTGCACCCTACTCGTTCCTTCGCAAGTAATCGCAGAGCTCGGTGAACTGATGAGATTCCCCGATTACCGATTCGTGCCCCAGCTGATGCACGATCACATTCGTCGCGGGCATTTCCAGACGATGGACATGCTTGCAGCTGACGCGGTTGCTGACGAGTACTTTCGATTGACCCAGGCTTCCAGGAAGCCTAGGCCCCTTGGACCCGGCGAGGCGGCCGTGTTATCATACGCGCGCCTCCAAGACGGCACGGTCGCGAGCAACAATCTGAGAGATGTGAGGGCGTATTGTGAGCAGTATCATATGGGACTCATCACAACGGCGGACATCATGTGCCACGCGGTAGCTCAAGGCATAATGACGGTTGCAGAAGGCGAGGACCTTTGGAAGGGGATGAAAGCTCGCCGCCGCAGACTCCCAGACGGGGATTTCGCCGATGCATTCCGACGCTTCCAAGGATTCTGAATGGTGCACGGTGGACCACCTCCTCAAGGCCTGTGGCGACGACACAAGTGAGGTTGCGGTAGGTCAGGTCATGCCCGTCCACCCTACATATCTGGCTCTAGCCCAACATCCTGATAGCCTCCAGCATCCTCGGCACTCCTGTGCTTGCATTCTCCCTGATGAAGGTGATCTCTCGCCATGAAGGAACGGCTACGTCTTTGGGATCTACTACGAAGATAGGTGCACCATAGGGAACGTACTGGACCAATGCCGCGGCTGGATAGACTACTAGCGAACTGCCTACTACTGCGAAGATGTCGGCGCTCTGAGCGATTTCTGCCGCCTCGGGCATTGCCGGCACGGCTTCTCCGAACCAGACTATATGCGGCCTGAGCTGTGAACCTAGTTGGCATTGGTCTCCCCAGTTCAGCTCGGTTCCTTCTATGTCGTAGATCAAGGATGGGTCAGCTGTGGAACGTGCCTTCTTGAGCTCGCCGTGAAGGTGCAGCACCCTAGTGCTGCCTGCACGTTCATGGAGGTCGTCGATGTTCTGGGTGATGATGTGCACATCTAGCATCTCTTCGGCTCTGGCAAGCGCCAAATGAGCCGCGTTGGGCGTTGCTTGGTGAAGATCTCTTCTTCGATGGTTGTAGAAGTCGAGGACCAGTTCCGGATCACGGTGCCATCCTTCCGGGCTCGCTACCTCCATGATGTCGTGGTCATGCCATAGCCCGTCTGAGTCGCGAAAAGTCCGTATTCCGCTCTCGGCGCTGATCCCGGCGCCGGTAAGAACCACAAGCTTCTTCATAAGCCGAACATCAGTCCTTTCTTCTCTCTATCTCCGTGTGGCTATTCCGCCAAATCGCACAATGCAGTCACGTGCGCGTGCGCATGCGCATGCGCGTGTGCGCGTGCAGCATGGACGCGAGCCGGCGACCCGCTTGATTCCTGTGAGAGGCTTCCACTACCTATTATACCAGCAGGCTCCAATGTGGACAGGGCGATGTGGTGGGTTGCGGGTGCTCTCCCGCTATGTAGCGGGCGGTGGACCTCGAGGCGCTGCAGATCCCGAATCACGAGGCGATGCTCTGGTCTGTCGTCTTCTTCATGAGAGGGTTGAACCGAGAGCAGTTGAGGTCCGACTTACATATGCGGGATACTGCAGACCGGCAGTCGCACTGAGTCTTATCGCTTGGGCTCGGCACCACGTCCGCCCCGAAGACCTGCATTAACGCACGCCGGTAAGGTTTCTGCCAAAGCGACCTCAAAGCGCCTGGCCGGCAGCAGAGGCGCTGGCCTCCACAGGCGGTAGACGTCCAGCACCGGGGCCGGGGATCGAAGACCGGACATCGAGGACCGGGGATCGTGGCCCTGAACACCCTGTCCCTGTAACCTATGCATTGCCCACATCCATAGACATTTCTGGGTACGGCGTTCTCCTATGATGGGCCCCAACGGGGGTTCGGGGGCACCCCGTTCATCTTGGGATGGGACTCCGTGATCTCTGATATCTGACCATCTGGCCTAACCAGATTCTGGCTCATCCTATTCGTTTTGCGGCAGGTTTCTTGATCAACCTCCTCGGATTCTGGGTGGTTTGGGGGGTACAAGTTGTCTGACTTCGCGCCGACAACGGCGCTCCCTTTTTGTAGAAACGCGCCGGTGACAAATCCGCAGGTAGAGGAGGGTAAGGTAATGTGGGTATGCGTGCGGGTTTCCCGGGCCCGTCGAAAAAGGCCCTCAGGCAGCCCTTGATCTACTAAGAAAACCCAGATTGGTCCGGCCCTCTTCGGCTAGCCGTCAAAACCTCGCACATTCTAAGGAGGTACGTCGGAAAACCACCTACATTTGTTGCAGGCTCGCTAATCCCCTGCTAAACGCCCATTTCACCGAAGACCTGTGCAAAGCCTTTTTCGCCTGTAACTAGCGTTTCCGAGCCTAAGCAGGTCGCCGGCCCGGTAGTCAGTCAGCTTCTGCGGTTTGGGTACCCATGGTACGGCATCAGCGGTTTCCCGCTCAGCTGCAATATGTGGATATCCCGGGCGCTTCGGCCCTTGTATCCGGGCCAATCCATGGATGTGGGTAACGTGTAGAGCTAGGTCGCCTGGGCTGACGCGGTCGCCGCGAACCCCGGCGTGCCCCGCCCGAAATGGTCGGCCCCGCCCCCGGTGTCGGCGTCCACCCCAACCCGCCCCAGGTCTATGTAGTTCTTATAGGTAC